>VOFE01000875.1_pt1 | contig 76001 bp, 122 predicted proteins | sample 5384071 | NCBI WGS metagenome assembly VOFE01 (sample SAMN12384724, study PRJNA508395) | human gut metagenome | isolation source: healthy gut D | host: Homo sapiens
CAATGGCTATGTATGATCATTACAGAAATAACTTATTTGATCAAGAACTATAAATAATAAGGAGAGGTGCTATTATGTGGTTTGTTTGGTTTATGTGGGGAATAGTTGGCGTTGCTATTATCGCAACAATTATTTTGCTGACAGGAAAGGGAAGTATGCTTGTTACCGGTTTTAACACAAAAATGCAGAGGAATTAACAAAATATGATGTAAAAAAAAGTAAGTAGGCAAGCAGGAATTTTTATGACTTTAATTGACTTTGGATTAATCGGACTTGTTTCATATATTCAGTTTAGAGCAGTTCCGGCTATTCAAGATAATACAATCTCAAATTATGGAACTGAAATAACTGTTGTTTCTCTCGGGATTTGCATTTACATACTTTTTGTTGCAATTATAGCGACTACTCGCGGTTTTAAGAACTGTAAGAAATAGCAAAATCAAAATGATATGTTTCACAACAAAACGAAAATGCTCATGTACGGTAAAGGAACACGCATGAATTTGTTTTTCGATTTCAATGTTCACAAAAAACCTTTACTTTCATGTACTATAAACATAAAAATTAGGAGGAGTTACGATATGAAACAGCCACCAAGACAAAGAACAATAAAAGACGAGCGAGATGAAAAAATAGGAAAAGACGCAAAAGTTTATGCCTTTGAATGGATAATAGCTATTACCCAAGTATTTCATTCCTTGTATAATCTTAGTCCACTTTTCTTCTTTGGAATTTTCGCCATTTGATTCGTTGCAAATCATAAAAGTTCCGCTGCCTTTCAAAACTCGATATACTTGCTTAAATGCCTCATTAATATCAGGCCAAAAATATATTGTTTCAAACGCAGTAATTATATCAAAAGTTTCATTTCCGAAAGGAAGTTTCATTACATTACCTTGCAAGATTTCGCAACGCCTATTTTCTATTTCTGCCTTATTGATTTTTTGGGATTTTATTACACTAATTTCTGAATAATCAATACCTGTCATGGGGTCTTTGCCGTATGGAGTTTTTGCCAATAGCTTTTTTACATTTGCTCCACCGCCACACCCAATATCCAGACAGCCTCCGAACAATGAACGAAGGTGTAATTATTTCTAATTTTTATATGCTTCAATCCCCATTCTGCCATAGGAGAATGACCTATATTCATCATATTAACCATTTAAATAACTTGCGATGAAAATTTCAACTGTAAATTATAATAACCAAAACAGGATATTTACCACTGTTTCTTTCAGATTGTTTGGATCTGCTGGATCCTGTTTTAACATTTGACAGATTGATGGGAGTAATCGATTTAAATAAGTATCTGACAGATATTCCGGGTACACAACTGGACGACTCAGATATAATCCGTTCAACATGTTAAAAACGGATTTATGACCAGCGGCTACTGCTCCCTGAGAGAACCGGAAGACAACTGCAAAGTCAATATCAGATTCATGTATCTCATGGATCACCATACTCCATCATACCGAACCTTTGGATATTTCATCAACGAAGTACTTCAGGATAAGATTGAAAACATTTTTAACAACGTATGGTATCCCAACTGCATTGTACGGAAATTCCCTTAACGGTACTTCTGGCGGTACACACACAGGGATAATTCCACCATGCAGACTGCATTTTAAATCATAGATACGCTTTTAAGCTGGGTACTCGGTGTCCCGTCCTCATTCTGCAAGAATACATCACGCACCGCTGTAAATTTTAATTCTCAAATGTTTTTCTTTGTCAATGACAAACCCGTTTGATAATCTCATAATTTTTTCACTCCTTTACTTTTCTTTAACTGCTACAATATCGTCAACAACTAACACATAATCGGTATGTCCCATATCCCCGATTGCGTAACCTCTGCCGTATAACTTCGGATTGACAAGTTTTACTTTCTGCTTACTTGAACTTCTTTTTCGCCAGCCTGTACGGGAATTTCTACTACAACATTTCCCCTCTCTGCACATCAGAATAAAGGTTATAGCTTCGTCTGGCTACACATTGTTCCAACAGACAGGCTTGTTTGTAATTCAGTTCCTTGTGAGCTTCGCCATACTGTTTAACATACTCTAAGGATAACGCTACATCTGAAATCTGGTCGGCACTCATGCGTGAGCTTGCGTCAGCTCTGGTCTCGTAGACCATTCTTAAAATCTGTATTGATGTCAATACAATCGGATAACTTCTTCTTTGCTCTTTTTCAGCCCTTGTTTCATTAAAGTCTGCAACAAATCTTTTTTATTTCTGGTTGCTCTCTTAGCACAACCTTTTCTGATGTTTCCATCTTTAACTCCTCCTATCGCTCTTTTTGGTCGTATCTGCGGTTTCATAGTTGGTAGCTCCCGACAGTAGTCTGGATAGTTCAGACGGATTGCCTCAAAAAATACGGAGCATATCCACATTCAAATATCTCATAAGGTGTAGACAATTTTTCCTTTCCAAATAGAAAAAAGAGACTGTTATTTCACAGCCCCTGTAATAAATCTTTTACCCCAACTCTTGACAAAGAGCCGAAAAATAAGCGTACCACTATTAGAAGTCAGCTTCGTTAGCGATTTCGTCAGCTGTTAGAGCCGCACGAGGGATTTCGATCATTGTACCAACTTCGTACTTAAGTTCGATACCTGCTGCAGCGATTTCAGCGTCAGCTGTTTCTACAACGACTTTCTTAACGTACTTCAATTCCTTGATGTCGCCGATAAGCGGAATCATAATTTCAGGAACGATTGTCCAATCAGCGTGAGCCTTTTGAACGTTGATAGCTGCACGAATAACAGCCTTTGTCTGCATTTTTGCAATTTCAGGATATGTTACTGCAAGACGGCAACCTCTGTGACCCATCATAGGGTTAGCTTCGTGTAAACCGTTGATAATATCCTTAATAGCCTCAACGCTCTTGCCTTGAGCCTTTGCAAGCAATTCAATATCTTCTTCTTCTGTAGGAACGAACTCGTGTAGAGGTGGGTCCAAGAATCTGATTGTTACAGGGTTACCTTCAAGAGCCTCGTAAAGTTGCTCGAAGTCACCTTGTTGCATAGGAAGAATCTTATTAAGAGCTGCTTCTCTTTCTTCAACTGTATCGGCACAAATCATTTCTCTGAATGCGTCAATTCTGTTGCCTTCAAAGAACATATGCTCTGTACGGCAAAGACCGATACCTTCAGCGCCCAACTCACGAGCCTTCTTAGCGTCAGCAGGTGTATCAGCGTTTGTACGAACTTTTAGTGTTCTGTACTTATCAGCCCATGACATAATTCTGCCGAATTCACCTGCGATTGTAGCGTCAACTGTTGGGATAATACCGTCATAGATATTACCTGTTGAACCGTCAAGTGAAATTGTATCACCTTCGTGATATTCTTTACCGTTAAGTGTAAACTTCTTGTTTTCTTCGTCCATTGCGATGTCGCCGCAACCTGATACACAGCATGTACCCATACCACGGGCAACAACGGCTGCGTGAGATGTCATACCGCCGTGAACTGTAAGGATACCTTGAGCGGCTTTCATACCTTCGATATCTTCAGGAGAAGTTTCAAGTCTTACAAGAACAACCTTTTTCGCCTCTTGCAGCCCATTCCTTAGCGTCGTCAGCTGAGAATACAATCTTACCTGCTGCGGCACCCGGAGATGCACCAAGAGCCTTACCCATTGGTGTAGCAGCCTTTAGAGCGGCAACGTCGAATTGAGGGTGAAGTAGTGTATCAAGGTTTCTTGGGTCGATCATTGCAACAGCTTCTTTTCTGTTCTCATACCTTCGTCAACAAGGTCACAAGCAATTTTAAGAGCAGCCTGAGCTGTTCTCTTACCGTTTCTTGTCTGGAGCATATAGAGCTTCTTGTTTTCAACAGTGAACTCCATGTCCTGCATATCTCTGTAGTGGTCTTCAAGAAGTTTGCAAACCTCCTTGAACTGAGCAAATGCCTCAGGGAACTCTTCTTCCATCTTTGCGATTGGCATTGGTGTACGAACGCCGGCAACAACGTCTTCACCTTGAGCGTTTATAAGGAATTCGCCCATAAGCTTCTTTTCGCCTGTAGCAGGGTCACGAGTAAATGCAACACCTGTACCGCAGTCATCACCCATGTTACCGAATGCCATTGACTGTACGTTTACGGCTGTACCCCATGAATAAGGAATGTCGTTATCACGACGGTATACGTTAGCTCTTGGGTTATCCCATGAACGGAATACGGCTTTAACGGCACCCATAAGCTGTTCTTTAGGATCTGATGGGAAGTCTTCGCCAATCTTTTCCTTATATTCAGCCTTAAATTGTGATGCAAGTTCCTTAAGATCGTCAGCTGTAAGCTCTACATCATAAGTAACCCCTTCTCAGCCTTCATCTTGTCGATGAGCTCTTCAAAATACTTCTTACCTACTTCCATAACTACATCGGAATACATCTGAATAAATCTTCTGTAACAGTCCCAAGCCCATCTTGCGTTACCTGACTTCTTAGCGATAACTTCAACAACGTCTTCGTTTAGACCGAGGTTCAAGATTGTATCCATCATACCCGGCATTGAAGCACGTGCACCACTACGAACAGAAACAAGAAGCAAGCGTTTTGTCGGCTTTTGTCTGTCTTTTTTGTCCATCTTTTCGTCTATTTTTCCACACATATTTCCCACGATCTCCGATTCCGTAAAATCAGCAAACGTAATCTTAAAAATCTTATTTTCATAGAACTGATATCTATCTTACTTTTGATCATATATTGCCATATTCCCGAATGCGCAATATCTCCCTGAAACAAAATTCCTTCCGGTACTCCGTCTTTCATGATCAGACGGCGATATACGTTTCTGTCTTCCTCGACAAAGATCTCATCCCCTTCTTCCTGTCTGATCCTTCCGAGGCAAAGAGTAACCAGTCCGAAAAAAGTTGATCGTATTTTTCGCGGCAAATGTATCCGTATACTCTGTACCGACTCCGCACATATTTCTTGCCGCCGTCTGTCCCTGCTTCATCGCGTTCGGCCAGATGCCCGACAATCCCGTAACATCTCCCGCCGCATATACGTTCGGTACATTTGTCTCCATCTTAGAATTTACTTTGATTCCTCGTTCGACCTCGATCTCACTTTTTTTCTAAAAACCCGACTGCCGGACGTACGCCAGCCGCCACGATGATGAGATCGCATAAAAGCTGTTTTCCCGTATCAAGAGTAACCGCACGAATCATACCGTCAGCTTCGCATACCGCGCCTTCGGCTTTGCATCCGAGATAAAATTGTACCCCTGCCTGTTCAAACAGTTCCTGATATGTCTTCGCCGCATGTGCGTCAAGCTGTACAGGAAGAATCTGTTCCGCCATCTCCACGACAGTCACCTTTTTCCCTCGCTCGATCAATCCGTACGCTGCATCCAGTCCGACAAGTCCTGATCCGATAATCAGAATTTTTTCCGCATCTTCCGCCATTTTATCGATCTCCTGCGCGTCTTTCAAATGCCGGAGTCCAAATACATTTTTTCGCTTTCCGAAGATCTCCTACAGGAGGAATAAAACTGTCTGCCCCTGTGGAAATGAGCAGTTTGTCATAACAGATCGATTCTCCTCCCTTTGTATCAACCATCTGATTTGCCGTATCGATAACTTCAATATGTCCGTATACTTCCGCGATCTGATTTTTCTCAAAAAAAGTCTTCTTCCACAAACGACAACTCTTCCGCCGTCCTTTCGTGGGAAAGATATTTGTGCAGCATACAGCGGGAATGAACTTGCTCATCTGCCGAAATCATCGTAATCTGTGCATCTTTTTTTCAGCTTTCTGATCTCTTTTGCGGCCATGATCCCCGCCGCTCCTGTTCCGATAATCACGTAGTTCATCCATCACACCTCCTCTACATGGATCGCGCCTTTCGGACACGATTTCACACAGTTTGGTTCCTGACCGTCAGACATACAAAAATCACACTTGATCACTTTTTCTTTGTCATCCGATCCGGTTCAAGAACACCAAACGGACAATTCATCACACACATAAAGCAAGATCCGCATTTTGTCTCGTCATATGTCACGATCCCTGTTTCCGGGTCTTTCTGAAGCGCCCCGCTCATACATGACATTACGCATTCCGGCTCGTCACAATGCCTGCAGAACAAAGGTCTGTATGTGCCGTCGTCTCCTTTTAAAATATAATTTCTCGATTCGTTTTCCGGATCGGTCAGATCCAAATCATAAATTGTTCCCGGCGTTTTCCTGTGCGCCTGCATACATGCTGCCGAACAATTCTTACAGCCGTCGCATTTTTCATATTCTACAATAATCCTTCTCATGGAGCCGCCCCTCCTATATATGAAGCGCGTCGCGCTTTTCCAGAATAATCTTTTCCAAAATATCGGCAGATTCTTTTGCGTCCGGATTAATGATAACTTGCCCGCCTGTCAATTCTTTCATATCTTCTGTCAATATTTTTACAGCCGCGCCGCTTCCCGTTACAAACGGCGGAAGTCCTAAATGAAGCGGAAGTCCTAACGCCAGACCGAAGCAGCCGTCCGCAAGAGCCTGCTCCTCAAGCCACTGCGCCGCCGAAAGCACGAGCGGAAGCTGAGGCAGATCGACGCCGATCGTCTCCGCAAGTTCCGTCGCCACGATCTCCAAACGTCCGATCGCAAGGCACGGTCCGAAATTAAGCACCGGAGGAATCCCCAGTTTTTCACATACTGCGCGAAGTTTCGGTCCTGCAAACTGTGCGGCTTCCGGCGTCATCAAACCGCAATTTTCAATTCCTCCCGAAGAACATCCTGCCGTCAAAACGATAATATCCCGGGCAATCAGCTCTTTCGTAAGTTCTACCGTAAGGACATCATGTCCTCCCGCCGTCAAGTTTGAACAGCCCACAACTCCCGCAACTCCTTTAATATCGCCTGATACGATCAGATCTACAAGCGGCTTCCAATTTCCGCCGAGAAATTCTTTCAAGGAACCTTCACTGACTCCTGTAAGTGTACGTTCATTGCCATGCTCTTCCATCAGATTCAGTTCTACCCGTTCTTCCGACGCACAATCCGCGCCTCTTCTCTCTTTATAAGAAAGAAGAACTTTATCTATAATTTCCTCCGTTACCTGCTCTCTGTTTTCAAAGTCAAATTCTTCCAGCTCTGCATTTGCTTTTTTTCGCCACACTGTCAATACAAAGCTGTTTGATCTTCAATTCGTCACAGATCGGTTCGATTCCCGGCAAAGTACAGTTAAATTCCGAAATCACTGCATCGATTGCGCCTGTGGCGAGAATCGCTTCGCTCGTGTAGTTATTTCCGGCATGTCCGTCAAACACATCTTCATAATGCGCGCCTCGAAGCTGGAGATCTTGTCCGACACAAGTACATCCGACAAGCTTAAACCCTTTTGCTCCCGCCTGTTTTGCCTTTTCCGTAATATCCGCATCTGTAAGCCTTTCCTGAAGATATGTAAACATCGAATGCTGATGTCCTGTGATCATAATATTTATATAATCCGGATCGATCACCCTCAGACCGACCGGAGCCAGACGAAGCTTCGGTTCTCCGAGCACGATATCATTCAGAAGATTCGTCAGTGTCAGTCCGTAAATACCTGTGGAAATACCCAGCTTCAGACAATCTGTCAGCATATCCACCGGATCTGAATTTAAGTTTGTCGAACATTTGACAACTCCATGACAGACTTCCGATTTTGCTCCGCCCGGAAGGATGCCGAGTTTTTCCCAGTTTTCATAACGAGGCGCATATGCCATTTTCTTTACAAGTTTCATTTTCTCATATTCGGAAGATACAGATCCGCAAGAACCGCATCGGCAACTTTCTCTGCCCGGACGTACATATCCTCTTCTTCAATCTCAAAAAGAGCCGCCAGTTTATTTAATGCTCCTTCTCCTTTTATCCCACTCTTTTTCTGCGCTGCATTTTTCACATTTCTTGCCGTATTCTCTACGACATGGATATAGCACCCCGAGCCGGACGCTACCGCACGAAGAAAGTTTCTCGCAACGATCGTATCTGCATTTGCACCGCAGATTCCTCTCGGGGCATCCGGTGTGATTCTGCACGGTCCGTTTGAACAAAGCCGACAACATACTCCTTGAAGTCCAAAAGCACATTTTGTGCTCTGACCTTCCACTCTATGGTGAGACGTTTCCAGCGGAAGGTTTTTAATAAACCCCTCCAACGGCTTATCCGCACTTTCACAAGTCGTACATCCATAACATTGATTCATCTGTTCTTCCTCCTTAACACTTCATATAAATAGTTTTCTGCTGCGCACGTGAGTCTGTTTTAATGGATATTTTTTAGTCCACTTTTTGTCGGAAAGAAAAGTGGGCATACACCACTTTGTCATCTGTGTATCATTTTCTACACAGATGCTACTTTTTAAAATATCAGCCATTGTTTTTTTTTTTCAAAAGCTTTTCTACCGAATGCTGAATTCCAAGAAGTTCTCTGTGAACCGCACATCCCTCTTTGCTTTCATTTCTGATACAAGAGTGATGAACACATTCCATAACCGCAAAGTCCGGTTCGATTGCCGTTACTACGTCATACAATGTAAATTCGCCGATATCTTTTGCAAGCTGATACCCGCCCTTTGGGCCTCTGCGTATTTCGATCAATCCGGATTTGTTCATCTTTTGAAGAATCTTATAACCAAACGCCGATGGTATCTGTTCTAATTCACAAAGTTCTTTTATCGTTTTCTTACCGCCATCTTGTAAAGCTCTTATAACACGAATGGCATAATCACTCTCTTTCGTAAAAAGAGCACATCATCACCTGCTTTGTTAGAATTATATCAATGTAGAGTATTTTTGTCAACAATCCATTCTACACTTTCACCTGTTTTATTTCTTATTTTATATATTTTTGTAACTTTTCACATCATCAGAATGTTTTTTTACTGATGTTAATATAATTTCTTATATATTCTAAAAATATATTCCCGTGTATTTGTTCGATTATTCCATACGCAGGAATGCTCTATATCCTTTCACAGCCTCATACACATCGGCTTTGCTTGATACTTCATAAAGGAGCATGCATGTTCAGTACAGCCACTCCGCTGTCGATCACTTCCATTCCATAATTGGCCATAATATAAGCGATCGTTCCGCCTCCGCCAAGGTCGACTCTTCCAAGCTCCGCAAACTGGTATGCCACCTGCGCCTCGTCCATCGTTCTGCGAAGAGCCGCAATATATTCGCCGTTTGCATCGTTAGAACCTGATTTTCCTCTGCTGCCTGTAAATTTATTAAACGTAATTCCATTTGCAAAAAATGCGGAACTGCGTTTTTCAAAAGCTTCTGCAAACATCGGATCAAACGCAGCGCTTACATCTGACGAAAGCATTTTTGAATTACTCAAAGCCCGGCGGACTTTTAATTCGGATTCACCTTCTGTCACGGCAATCAGCTCGGCAACTGTATTTTCAAAAAACCGGGAATGCATTCCCGTAGCTCCACACTTCCGATCTCTTCTTTATCTACAAGCAGACAGCATCCTGTTTTTTCGCTTCCGTCACATCCAGCATCGCAAATAAAGACGTAAACGCGCACACACGGTCGTCCTGTCCGTAAGAAAGATTCATACTTCTGTCAAGTCCGCAGTCACGGGCTTTTCCTGCCGGAACGATCTCCAGCTCCGCCGAATAAAAATCTTCTTCATCGATACCGTACATCTCTTTTAAAATATTGAGCACATTTTGTTTTACAGCGTCTTTTTTCTTCTTTCTTGAGATCGTCCGCTTTCTCTATCGGACGGTTTCCGATCAAAAGATCTAATTTCTCGCCTTCGATCACCTGCGACGCTTTCTTTTCCAACTGTTCCTGGGCGAGATGAACAAGCAGATCTGTGATGACAAATACCAGGATCATTTTCATCTTCTCCGATGGATACCTTCACAGTTTCTCCGTTCTTTTTTGACGATGACGCCGTGCAGTGCGAGCGGCTGTGCCACCCATTGATATTTTTTATACCGCCATAATAATGTGTATCAAGATAAGCAAATTCATCATTTTCATAGAGGATTTTGTTTCACGTCAATACGCGGCGAATCAATATGTGCTCAAGAATATTCATTCCCTCAGAAATCGGTCTCTCACCGATTCTAAATAAAGCAAGCATCTTATTCATATTGACTGCGTATACTTTATCTCCCGCTTTCAGCGTTTCTCCTGATCTTAATATTTCTTCAAGATCCCGGTAACCTGCATCTCTTGCCATATTTACGCTAAGTTCTACGCACTCCCGCTCTGTCTTTCCGGCATCCAGGCAACGCTTGTACTTGTCATTGATTTCCTTTAGTTCCAAAATCTGTTCATCGCTGTATAAATTCCAGATATTTTTTCTTTCCATAAGGCAGTCCCCTTCTTTATTATTTTATGATTTTTTTATTTTCACTTTATTATATACGATTTCTCTGTATTTTAAAAGTAAACAAACTTTTTAATTTTCAACCGGAAAACGCAGCCACATAAAGCGCCGAAAGACACTTTCCGGAACGCGGCGAGCGCCATAAAAAACGCAGTTCCGAAAAACGGAACTGCGTTTTTATTAAGCCGGAAATCAGACTTGAACTGACGACCCCTTCATTACGAGTGAAGTGCTCTACCTGCTGAGCTATTCCGGCATTAAGATTCGTACTAATACGAACCTTAATTATTATATCTTACTTTAATGTAAATTTCAACTACTTTTTAGTTTTTTCCAAACGTTTTCCCCGTGGATTTTCCGCCGCTAATTTTCCCCGAGGGTATTTCCATTTCCTTTTGTAGTTTTTCTTCATCCGTTTTCATATGAACTGTCAGCTGATTATACGGAATCTCTATACCTTCTTCATCAAAAGTCAGCTTGATCTCCTCAAGTATACGCCATCTTGTCGTCCAATACTCATCCGTCTTGACCCACGCCCGAAGTCCGATCACGACAGCGCTGTCTCCAAGCGAATCTACAAATACTCTTTTCTCCTCATCCTGAATGACAGACGGATCGTCACGCAGTTTTTCTTCTACGATCTGTTTCGCTTTGCGAAGATCCGCTTCGTAAGAAATGCCGACTTTCAAATCCAGTTTCCGCTCCGGTCTTGCGGTTACATTTGTAAGACTGTTATTTGTCAGTATACTGTTCGGAACAACTACCGTCTGGTTGTCGATCGTCGCCAGCTTTGTATAAAAGATCTGTATCTCTTTTACAGTTCCTTCGATATTTTCCTGTGTCACGATAATATAATCGCCTACGGTAAAAGGTTTTAAAACAAGTATTAAAATACCTCCCGCAAAATTAGACAGACTTCCCTGAACCGCCAGACCGATCGCAACACCTGCCGAAGCGATCAATGCCGCTACAGACGATGACTCTACCCTGAAGTTTGTTGCGATCATGAAGATCAATATAACGTACAAACTAAATTTGATCATAGAATCGACAAACTGTTTCACACCTGCATCAACATTGCTTCTCTCAAACGATTTTCTGATCACCTTTCTAATCCACTTGATCACTTTACTCCCGATAAAGAAAAAGATAAGCGCCAGAACAACTTTCACTCCGAAGCTGATCAGATTCGGTATATTGTCATGAAAAACTCGATAAACCGGTTCACTTCTTCCGTTGCCTCAGCCGTCACTTCTCCGGCTGTTTCAAGAACATTATTCGCATCTGACTGCGACACATTTTTGCTGCCTGCCGCAGCCATAAGAAAGTGTCTGCCGAAAAACATTTGCGCTTTGCCAAGCACACTGATAAGATACCCCTGCATTCTATATTTTTCCTTTCATCTTTTATTTTTTACAATTCGATAAGATCTGCTTTTCTCTGTTTTTCCTGTTCCGTGTTTTTCTAAAAGAAATTTTATTTTAATGCAAGAAACGCGCACAAATTTCCCCTTATCACCTGTCTCCCGATGTGAATATAAGATCTTGCTATTGCAATGCGTACAGACATTCGTGACCGCAATATGTTCCTTGCAGATTCCCGATTCCCGAAAAACCGATTCGTTTGCTTTCCATAGATCAAGCTGATATTTTCCATTGTTTTTTCTGTAAAACAGATTATCCCAATCTTTTTCATCGAAAGCTTCTTTGAATTTTTCAATCACATCGCCGCTTACTTCATAGCAATCCTGACAGATCGAAGGTCCGACTGCCGCCAATATATCCGCCGGATCACACCCGAAATGTTCTTTCATAACACGAACCGTCTCTTTTCCTATCTTTCCGACAGTTCCCCTCCATCCCGAATGACTAAGACCGATGACTTTTTTATCGGATCTACAAAATAAAGCGGTACACAATCTGCATAAGAAGTGACAAGACAAATCCCCGGCACGTTTGTCACAAGACCATCTACGTCTGTATAGTCCCGTTCGCGAACAATCCCTTTTCCTTTATCTTCTTCCGTGACAACACGCACATTTGCCGTATGTGTTTGGCGTGACAAGACCATATCGTGACAGTTTGTTCCGATTGCAGATGCGATCCTCTGAAAATTTTCCATGACGGCATCTTTGTCATCCCCTCTGTCAAAACTAAGGTTCATCGACTCATAACAGCCTTTGCTCACTCCGCCGATCCTTGTCGAAAAAGCGCTTTTTACAACTCCCGTCTTTTCAAATAGCGGATATGTCAAAACGGAACTTCTCCACACTTCGTCAAAAATATGTTCTCCATTTTTATAAACTAACCCTAAACTCATACCGTCACCCCACAAATGCATTCTTTATATGCGTAATCTCTGTACCTTCCACCCCGATCACATCAAAGCGGCACTGCGCATCTTCAATTCCATGCTGTACCGTATAGTACAGCGCACACCGAAAAAATCTTTTTTGCTTTCTTTGATCGACCGCCTCCAGCGGATTGCCCGCCTGTCTGCCGGAACGATATTTCACTTCGCAAAACACATAACAGTCTCCGTCTTTTGCAATAATATCAATCTCGCCGTCACGGCATCTGTAATTATACTCGATCAGTTCATAACCGTTTTGTTCCAGATAATATCCTGCCGCCTGCTCGTATACAGCTCCGACAGATCTGTTGTTTTGCTTTACGTTTCGCTTCATTTTACCACATTCTTTTTCATAATTTTGAAATTCTGTTTTAAATGTTTTTTTCTGTCTTTATTCTTCTGAAATAAAATTTTTGATAAACGAACGTCTGTGGATCGGACTTGCTCCGACACGTTTCAACGCTTCAATATGACTTTGCGACCCGTACCCTTTATTTTGTGCAAATCCATACTCCGGAAGGATCTTATCATACTGCATCATCAGTCTGTCTCTTGTCACTTTCGCGATAACGCTTGCCGCCGCAATGGAAACACTTTTGCATCTCCTTTCACGATCGGCACTTGACGATAGGGCATCTCGGAATCGTAACCGCATCGTTTAAAAAAGAAGATCCGGTACAACCGAAAGCTGCTCTACCGCTTTACGCATCGCCTCATATGTAGCCTGCAGAATATTGATCTCGTCTATCCTTGCGGGACTTGCCATTCCGACGCCGACAGCAACTGCTTTCTCCATAATTTCATCGTAGAGCGCTTCTCTTCTCGATGCCGAAAGCTTCTTAGAATCGTTCAGATATAAGATTTCACAATCTTTCGGCAAAATAACCGCGCCTGCCACAACCGGCCCTGCCAGCGGTCCTCTTCCCGCTTCATCGATTCCGCATATCATTTCTGCATCTTTGTATTTTCTCTCATAACTTTTCATGAGAGAAAGGCGCTCCCGCTCTAAGCGAAGCGCCTCTTCTTTTTTCGGTAGGAAGCGATCAGTTTCTGAACGCCGCTGCGGGCATCAGCATCATACATACTGTACAGCGCTTCTCGTTCCTTCTCATCCGCTTTTCGAATTCTTCTTTGATCTGTGCAATACTTTTACTCATGTTTTATCACCCCGAACTGATCAAGCGGCCAGATCCGTATCCACGCGCGCCCCATCAATTCATCTCTATGGATCGCGCCCACATCGGACACCCTGCTGTCCTGACTGTTATTTCGATTATCTCCCATCACAAAATACTCGTCTTCTCCGAGAGTAACCGGTTCTGCCGCCATTCCCGCTTCTTCTATTATTTCATTTCCGTAATGCTCATCAAGCTGTTTTCCGTTTATATAAATATATCCGTCTACAATCTGAACCGTTTCCCCGGAAGTCCGATGATCCGTTTAATATAGTAAGTATTTTTTTCATATCGGTACGGAAATACAACGATCTCGTAACGCTGCGGCTCCCGGAACCGGTACGAAATCTTATCTACGATAAGGTGATCTCCGTCCGACAAAGTTGTCTCCATAGATGAACCGCTTACCTGCGTTCTCTGTCCGACAAATGTAACGATCAGATAAGATACCGCCACGATCAGCAGAATCGATACGATCCATCCTACAAGTTCTTTTTTACATCTTTCTTTCATCAACCTCTGCTATTTCATCTTTTTGCAGTCATTCTTTTGCTGCTTCTGCTCTTTTTCTTCACATTTTCCGCCCGCAGTCTTTTTTTCTATCTAATTCTTCACGATCTTCTCTTCCGCTTTCTGAATTTTCTTTTTCATAATTTCCTTGTGGACGTTGGACTTTCCAAGAACTTTCCGATATGACGATTTCTTTCCAAGCTTTGCCAGTTCTTCTGTCTGAAGAATCTCGACATTCTTTAATGTTCGAGATCCACTGTTTTCCCTTTGTCACTCCAGGCTTATTTCCTGTTTTTGCACAGGCTTTTCCTGCCAGCGCATTGATAAAGGTAGATTTTCCTACGTTCGGAATTCCTACCACCATGGCACGTACCGGACGGTTCAGGATTCCACGCTTTCTGTCACGTTCCATCTTCTCCTTACATGCTTCCTGGATCACAGACTGGATCGACTTGATTCCGCCGCCTTTCTTAGAATTCACTTTCACGACAGAATATCCCTGCTTCTTTGAAATACTCCAGCCACTCATCATTTCTTCTGTCCTCTGCAAGATCTGCCTTATTCAGCAGGATCAGTCTTGCCTTATTCTTTCCAAGCTCATCAATGTCCGGATTACGACTGCTGAGCGGCACTCTTGCGTCAACCAACTCAATAATCAGATCGATCAGCTTGATATTCTCCTGCATCATCCTTCGGCCTTCGTCATATGACCCGGATACCACTGAAAATGCATTGCATTCCTCCTGTTATTTTTCATTCTATTTTATCTTTTTACAAATCCGAAATGTTCCCCGGAGCTTACATTGAACCAGACCTTTCCATAGATCTCATCTTTTACCACTCCGACCGTCTCAGATCTGCTGTCTTCGCCTGACTCCTCATTATCTCCGAGCACAAAGTACTCGTCTTTGCCAAGCTTTATCTCATCAGAAGCTATCCCCGCATCTTTTATCTCTGATACATGAATATGTTTCTTCTGCTCTTTTCCATTAATATAAACAGTTCCATCCTTGATTTGGATAGTCTCTCCCGGAAGACCGACAATCCTTCTAATTAAAAGATGAACTTCGCGGTTTCCATCGGTCGAAATGCCACCACAGTTCCTCTGGAAGGTGTCTTCATATCCACGATCAGACGATCTACAAGAACAACCTCTCCATTTTCAATTGTCGGACTCATGGCATCTCCTGCATTGCTTACACGATGCCCGAAAAATGCAATCAAAAGTACTGCCACCGGACAAACACATAGTATCTCTCCTGCAAGAATCAAAGAATTCTTTGTTATATGATAATTCTTCTTTTCAAACTTTAATTTCTTACTTCGGTTTGTAAATTTCAGATGGTTTTTCTTCTTCATCTGCGGCTTCTTCTTTTTTCTTTCTTCTGTTATTCTTTTTCGAAAACTCAGATTCTGCCCCATAGGTTCCTTATTTTCCTTCCCAACTATGAGAAACACGCTCCGTTTCCCCTTTTTCAAATTATCGCGGCAGTCACCAAGGTCTCGTGCAAGCACGGACTTTGGCTCGTTGCTCGCGTAAGCTATAAGAAAAGGGACAATATACAAATTTTGTAATTGTCACTCTCATAGTTATTATTTAACTAATTCTTTTACCTTAGCAGCCTTACCAACACGCTGTCTTAAGTAGTTCAGTTTCGCTCTTCTTACTTTACCTCTGCGGATAACTTCTACTCTCTCAACATGTGGAGAATGTACCGGCCATGTCTTCTCAACACCGATTCCGTTAGAGGACTTTCTTACTGTGAAAGTTTCTCTTGCTCCACCGCCCTGTCTCTTCAGGACTGTTCCCTCGAATACCTGGACTCTCTCACGGTTTCCCTCTTTGATCTTAGCGTATACTTTTACTGTATCACCAACATGAAATTCAGGTGCGTTCTCCTTTAACTGTTCTGCTTCGATTTTTCTAATGATTTCGTTCAAAAATCGTTCCTTCTGCGTTTTTATAGTTTACAGTTGCCTTCGCTGTCCTTTTCCAAGAATATTCAGTTTGAAAAGATTTGCAACTGCGTCCATACCGAAATAAGGCTTGAGCTGTCCGCTGTTTTTCCGATATTCCCACAGTAGCTACATGCGCAAGGTTATCCAATGTCATATGATGCTCCGGACTTATCTACGATCCATATGTACCGTTTCCGGCATCCTGGAAATTATACACAATCGGCTCTGTCGATTTTTCATAACGTGACATATATGTATTCTTGGCAGGACAAATGTATCTTTGGAACCTGAGCCTTCATCGCCGCATTCAAACCATCCATATCAACTTTTCGTAAACTTCATGACCATTGCCGGAAAGATCTACGCGGCTCTGTTAAGATCTGTCATCGTAATCTTTTCCATCGATCAAAAATAAAGATAATCGCGATAATTGATGTTTTTGTTTTCCAAGTCGTTACCGTTTTTAGCGAAAACAGAAACCGACATCGTCAGACAAATAGACACTGCAAGAGCCAGTGATTAAACCTCTGCCAGCTTTTTTGAAAATGTTTTTCTTCATTTTCTCTTCCTCCCTATTATTATATAAAAGATATATTTGATAAAGAGATTCCCATATCCGGCAACCATCTCCAACTGAAATATTCTACGGTTAAATTCTTATCTTTCAAGTTTTGGAAAAAGCTAAAAAGTGTAATAATGTCAATTCGTGCACTCTGTCACATCTTCCGGCTCTTCGTGAACTTTTTTCCTTAACCGTCTCTTCCAGCCACTTTTTTTTCTTTCCACGTTAACGAGCTTTTCCAAGAAGATCCGGTCTTCTCTCTAAGTCCCAGAATCGACTGTTCTCTCCGCCATTTTTCAATATTTGCATGATGTCCTGACAAAAGCACCGGCGGAACTTTTTTCATCAACATGCCACTCTTCCGGTCTGGAATACTGCGGATACTCCAGCAGATTATCCTGAAATGATTCAAACTCTGCCGAGACGTCATTGTGCAGTACGCCCGGCACAAGCCTTGAGATCGTATCTACCATGACCATAGCCGGAAGTTCCCTCCTGTGAGCACATCATCTCCTATGGAGAATAATCCGTCACGATCTCCTCCAAAACACGTTCATCAATCCCTTCATAATGCCCGCACAGCAAAACAAGATCTTCTTCCTCTGCCAGTTCTTCTGCCATTTTCTGGTCAAAATCTTCCCCTGAGGAGAAAGATAGACAACACGGAGTTTTTATCCGGACTTACAGTTTCTGCATCTTGTATCCCTGCATTCTGCACTTTCACTTGCATCTTGTTCTTCCGTTTTGCATTCTGCATTTTTGCATTCTGTATCCGCTTTTGATCCGTTCCTCGATATCTTTATATGCCAAATACACAGGCTCAGCCTGCATCAGCATTCCCGCTCCTCCTCCATACGGATAATCATCTACACTTTGATGCTTGTTAAATGCAAAATCCCGTATATTGACAGCCTCGATCGAAACAGTCCCCGGCGACCGCTTCCCGATAATACTTGTTTTCAGTCCGTTTTCAACCATTTCGGGAAACAACGTAAGTATATGAAAGTTCATTCCTTCTCCTAACATTAAAATCTATCCGATCAGACCCTCTAACAGACGGATCTGCATTTTTCCGTTTTCTACGTCTACATTTTCAATACATTGCTTGATCGCCGGAACGAGCACTTCCCCATGAACGTCCGAATCTATAATGATATACTTCGTTCGCACCGGTCTCCATCACATCTTTTACAATTCCGAAATGACCTTCCTCTGTAACACTTCCATGCCGATCAGATCGGCAATATAATATTCATTTTCTTCCAGACTTACCGCGTTTTCCTTGTTGAAACAAAAAAGGGAACTTCCTTTATATTGTTCCACATCATTAATATTATCGATTCCTTTAAATTTAACAATCACAAACTTGTTACTTTTTTCTTTCGTCCTGATACTGTTCTTAAACAATATCAACAACGACTTTTTGTCTTCCTTTGTTGCTGCTGCCTTAACAACAGAACGGATTGCTTTTGCAATACGACCCTTTACCGATCACTTTACCCATGTCGCCATCTGCTACATGAAGTTCCAGTACAGTAGTTCTGCCTTCCCTTTTTCTCAGTAACTGAGACTTCATCCGGCTGATCTACCAGTGCCTTTGCAATAACTTCAACTAATTCTTTCATGATACTCGCCCTCCGCGGAGACATCGTTATTTATCTGCAGCTGATCACTCAGCTACAGACATTACTCATACAGATTCGATTATTTCTCGATTCCTGCTGCCTTGAAGATCTTTCCAACAACTTCTGTCGGCTGAGCACCATTATTGAGCCATTTCTTAGCGGCTTCTTCGTCTACTTTGAATACGCTTGGCTCCTGATTCGGATCATATGTTCCGATCTCTTCGATAAATCTTCCATCTCTTGGTGATCTGGAATCTGCTACTACGATTCTGTAAAAAGGAGCTTTCTTTTGTCCCATTCTTCTTAATCTGATCTTTACTGCCATTTCTTTCACCTCATCATTTTTCTTAATTTTTTGTTATTGTTTCATTTATATGTCAAAAGGGGAGCCTGAACCTGCCCCTTTTTCCTCCTTTTCCACCCATCAGTCCAGGAAGCTTTTTCATCATCTTCCGCGACTCGTTGAACTGTTTTACCATGCGGTTCACTTCGGAAATATCCACTCCCGCACCTTTTGCGATACGATGCTTTCTGGAAGGATTTAGCAGATCCGGGTTTCTTCTCTCTTCCAAAGTCATGGAGTAGATGATTGCTTCCATCTGAGCCATCTTCTTCTCATTCTCTTCCGAATCAAGATCCGGCATCTTTCCTGCCATATTGCCCATTCCCGGCATCATTCCCATAATGCTTGACAGACCGCCCATCTTACGCATCTGTTCCATACTGTCAAGATAATCTTCAAAGTCGAACTGAGCTTTTTTCATCTTATCAGCCATCTTCTTGGCTTTCTCTTCATCAAGCTCAGCGCCTGCCTTCTCAATCAGGGAAAGAACATCTCCCATTCCCAAGAATCCTGGATGCCATTCTGTCAGGATAAAACTGTTCCAGATCGGAAAGCTTTTCTCCCATACCGACGTAAAGGATTGGTCTTCCCGTCACTGCCTTGATAGACAATGCCGCACCACCTCTTGTATCACCGTCCAGTTTGGTAACGATGACTCCGTCGATTCCAATCTTATCGTTAAAGGAGCTTGCAACATTCACTGCATCCTGTCCGGTCATTGCATCGACAACCAGGATCGTCTGATGAACTTCCACCGCTTCCTTTATTTCCTGAAGTTCTGCCATCATATCCTCATCAATATGCAGACGACCTGCTGTATCGAGGATTACGATATTATTTCCATTCTTTGCTGCATGCTCAACTGCTGCCTTCGCAATATCCGCCGGCTTATTCTTGTCTCCCATGGAGAACATCTCTACGCCCTGCTTCTCTGCGTTGATCTCCAACTGCTTAATTGCAGCCGGACGGTAAACATCACAGGCTACAAGTAAAGGTTTCTTTCCTTTTAACTTGAACTTTCCTGCCAGCTTTGCTGTTGTCGTGGTCTTACCTGCTCCCTGAAGACCAGCCATCATAATGACCGTAATCGCACTTCCCGGCTGCAACTTGATCTCTGTTGTCTCAGATCCCATCAGCCTGATAATCTCTTCATTTACAATCTTGATGACCATCTGTCCCGGATTCAGTCCGTTCATTACATCCTGACCAACAGCCCTCTCCTGAACATCCTTAATGAAGCCCTTAACAACCTTGAAGTTAACATCTGCTTCAAGTAGCGCCATCTTTACTTCCTTCAGGGCCGCCTTGACATCAGCCTCTGTCAGCCTTCCTTTACTACGCAGGTTCTTAAATACATTTTGAAGTTTTTCAGTTAAGCTGTCAAATGCCATTCTATAACTCCTCTATGATCGCATCCGCAATCTTACGGATCCGCTTCACCATCTCTTCCGGGTCATTCTTCTCGCATTCCCACTCTGCAAGTGTATCATCAATCTTACTAACCTTCTCCTTCACTGAAAGGAACATCTCTACAAGATGAAGCTTTGCCTCATATCCTTCCAGTGTCTTCTGACACCGCTTCACAAGATCATGTACACCCTGGCGGCTGATCCCCTTCATCTCAGCAATCTCACTGAGCGAAAGATCTTCCAGCGCGAACTGCTCATAAATCTCCTTTTGGTGATCTGTAAGCAATTCCCCGTAGAAATCATACAATAATGCCTGCTCTAAAAACTTATTCATTATCTTCACCTCTGCTATCATACACGAAACGCAAGATGGTGTCAAGTGTTTTTCTTTACAGTTTGCCATGCGATAAAAAAGTTGACGGCTCATGTTATAAGCTCGCTTATATAAGAGAGCCGGCGGCTTTTTTATCATAGGGCGAACGCCCTTAAGCGAAAGAGCTTGCTCTTGAGCTTACCACATGGCATACGGACGTTCGGCCATCTCAGCGCAGACATCTTTATCACTAATTTAGCATCAGGCATATAATAAAGAAAAAACAAAGGCTTTTCCTTCATGAAATGGGTAAAACAATCCATTCACTACTGGTGTCCGGACACAAAGGAACACAAATTTCTCGGACAAAATGTCACTGTTGCTATTCTTGATACCGGAATTTCTCCTCATCCTGATTTTAAAGGTCGTATCCTTTCTTTCCGGGATTTTTCCAGTACCACTGTTTCTTCCGAAAAAAGTTCTTTTTTCTTTTCTCATTTCTCCCCCTCTCATCGACAATAGTGGACACGGAACCCATGTAGCCGGAATTCTTGCGGGAAGCGGACTTCTCTCTTCCGGAACTTATGCCGGAATCGCTCCTTTCTGCAATCTTATTATTGGGAAAGTATTGGATCAGAATGGAAACGGATCTATCAAAAATGTCATAAATGGAATTCAATGGATCCGTGATATCTACACGCAATTCCATATCCGGATCATTAACATTTCTGTAGGTACACGACCGGATCTTTCCATTCATCAAAAACTTCTTTTATTGAATGCTGTAGAATCCCTCTGGGATCTTGGGCTCGTCGTAGTTGTCTCTGCCGGCAACTACGGACCTGCTCCCGGTTCCGTCACAGTTCCCGGAAGCAGCCCAAAAGTTATCACTGTTGGTGTCTTTTCCTCTGATCGGAAATACATATTTCTATACAAAGTCACATATATATTTACAACTCTATACAGTGGAGCATTTTGGAAATGGATCAAGACCAAACGGAACGAATGACGCCTTTTGATGAACTTGTCACATCGCCTACACTTCAGATCATGAAGCTTCTCATCCCTTTACACCCCATTTTCCGGACGCCGGATGCTCGCCTCATTTATCAAGTTTATTGAACTTCAAAGAACGATCCGGCTTTTCGGACAACGCAGCCTGGCAGATCCTTTTTCCACCGGAAACAGCGATCAAAACATAAGTTCTCCTTTCGATCTTATTGACAGTTTCCGGCCTTATCTGAACAAAAAAAGATGCCGAAATGCTCGATACTTTGATTCAATTAAAAGAAATGATGTCTTTTATGGAAATGATGCAGCCGCAAGACGGTCAGGGAAACGATTCTTTTAATCCTGCCGACCTGTTCTCGGGCATATTTCCCGCAGATCTTCAAGAACAGTTCCATATGTACAGCGACCTGTTTTCATCCGTTTCGCAAAATCAAGAGCACGATGAGACAGATGCACAGCAAAAGAAAGAAAACGAACTTTAAAAAATATTTAAAATCATTTATAGAAAGGAATTACCAATATGAACGACTGGATGAATAATCCCGCAATGAAAAAAATATCGACCCTATAAAATTAGAACTGATCAAAACAGCCGCCTCCAAAACTTCCGGAAAATCCGGAAAAGAGTTGGCTCCTATTATGATGGCTCTCATCAGCGGAGCTAACAAACAGGGAATCCGTTTTACACCGGAGGAAATGACCTTGATCCTTGACATTTTAAAAGACGGAAAAAAGCAAAGAAGAGCGGGAGCAGATCGATCGAACGATCAATATGGCCTCCTCGCTCTTCCGAAAACACAACGGAAAGTAGACTCTATATTTTATTAAAAACCTTCTTCTTTTCGTCTCATCCTCATCTCACGCCGTTTCTCTGCCGCTTTCCATTCCGCGCGCTGCGCTTCTGTCTCTAAATCAGACGGGGCACTTGCTTTGGTTTGTCGTTCTATCTAACGCAACCATCGTAAAATACGCGCGGTTGATGGGACGGCGCATCCCATCTTCCATATGTTCCACATAAGTATCTACACGCACTTCCATAGATGTCGTGCCGACATATGTTACTTTTTCCGACTATAACAACCATCTCGCCTTTATATGCGCCATGGATAAACCGAAGATTATCTACTGACGCAGTTATGACGTTCGCTCTCGTATGTCTCTTTGCCACCATTCCCGCTACTTCATCAAGCCACTGCATTAACATCCCCGCCGAAAAGCCGGCCGGCTGCATTGAGATGATTTGGTCTGATAATGTGAACCGTCTCCACTCTGGAATCTTCTACTCTTTTTTCTTCTATCATCCTTTTCTCCTTCTTTTACACTTTTTGTTTTCTTTTATATTTTTTATTGCTTTTTTTCATTGTGCAACAAAATGAATCTTAAACTGTTTTTCTTATTTACTCTGATTTCACGTAGCCAGTATATCATAATCATTTTAGAAAATCACCCTGTATATTCCGTTTGACATCCGATACCCGATACACTATTATACAGACATATGATATACAAATAACCGCACAAAGGAGTACCTTATGCCCAACATAAAACTAACCCTTCAATACGACGGAACACGCTATTTAGGATGGACACGTCCTGCCGCAGACGGATACGCGAAAACGATTTCATATCGCATTTCTTCTGTTTTACAGAAAATGACCGGTGAAGACATCACTCTTTTTGCCGGCGCTAAAACAGCGCCCGGAGTCCACGCACTCTGTCAGACAGTCAACTTTCACACAGAGTCTCCTTTTTCCGATACATATTTTTTATCAAAGCTTAACGAATATCTTCCGAAAGATATTCACATCTTAAGTTCCGAAATTGTTTCTGATCGTTTCCGATCAGATTTAAACGCAGTCTCCAGAACTTATTTGTACCGCATCTGTACCGCCCCTGTCCAAAACATATTCACAAGAGCCTACACGGCAAATATACCGGAAATCATCTCGGAATCAGAAGTTGCCGCCATAAGAAAGGCGGCTGATTCTCTCGTCGGAGTCCATGATTTTCGTTCCCTTTCAGGAGTAAAAAAGAAAAAAGGAACAGTCAAAGAAATATTTGACATTTCCGTTTCCCACTCCAAAGAAACCGAAAACGACAGCTTTTCGCTTCTTACGATCAAAATCTGTGCAAATGATTTTCTGTACCTGATGCCGGAGCACATCATTGAATTTCTCATAAAAAGGGAGTGGATAAAGAAGTACGCTGCAATCCGGCAGGACTTCTCCTCCACTCCATTACCTATCCCTGATTCATGTTCCGTTCCTCTGCCGGGTCCAAGCAGGTTTAAAAAGCATCGCAACTGTATGAACTGCGAATGCCGCAAGCCATGCGATCACACATTGGCCGATGACAAAAAAACGCCCATTTTCCGCCAAGCTCCCGCTTGATCGATGCAACCGCAGCCAATCTGTCACCATATTCAGATGCAGATCAAAGCTCTGCAGGAACCAGATCACGATCGTTGCACCAAAAATAACGGTAAATGCTCTCTGCAGGAAATCCTTTGCTTTCTCCCAGAGAAGCTGACCAACATTTTTCGCTCCCGGCATACGATAATTCGGAAGCTCCATAACAAACGGAACAGGTTCTCCTTTGAACATCGTCCCTTTCATTGCAAGTGCAGTAAGGATTCCCATCAGAATTCCGAAGAAATAGAGACCAATCATTACAATTGCACCCTTCCCCGGAGAAAAACGCCGCTGTAAAAAATGCATAGATCGGAAGTTTTGCTGAACAACTCATAAACGGAGTCAGCATAATCGTCATTTTACGATCACGCTCTGAAGAAAGTGTCCGGCTCGCCATAACTCCCGGTACTGTACATCCAAATCCGATCAGCATAGGCACAATGCTTCGCCCGGAAAGCCCAATCTTACGAAGAAGCTTATCCATAACAAACGCAACCCTTGCCATATATCCACTGTCCTCCAGCATCGAAAGGAAAAAGAACAGTGTAACAATGATCGGCAGGAAACTCAGCACGCTTCCAACCCCTGAAAGATTCCATCTACAATCAGTGACTTTAATACGCCATTGACTCCTGCCGCATCCAGTGCCTGACTGCAGGCTACAATCACCTGGTCAATTCCCTGTTGCAGAAGATCCTGCAAAAATGCTCCGATCACATTAAATGTGAGCCAGAATACCAGTCCCATAATTGCGATAAATGCCGGAATCCCGGTATATTTTCCTGTCAGAACCTGATCAATCTTCCTGCTCCGCACCCGCTCCCTGCTCTCATGTGGCTTTAAGACCGTATCTTCACAGGCACGCTGGATATAGTTAAAACGCATTCCCGCTACTGCCGATGAACGGTCTACCTTGCATTCTTCTTCCATCTGCAGATTGATATGTTCCAGAAGTTCCTTTTCATTCTGGCTCAGCTTTAATTTTTCCAGGACAAGCTCATCATTCTCTGCCAGTTTGCTTGCTGCAAATCTGACCGGGATCCCTGCTTCCTTTGCATGATCTTCAATCAGATGCATGATCGCATGAATGCATCTGTGAACCGCACTTTCCTGACCTTCAGCAGAGCAAAAATCCACTTCCTCCGGTGCTTCCTGATATTTTGCGACATGCAGTGCATGTTCTACCAGTTCCGCAATTCCTTCTCCCTTTGCTGCCGAGATTGGTACAACCGGTACTCCGAGAAATGCTTCCAGCTCATTCACACGCACAGAACCTCCGTTCACACGCATCTCATCCATCATATTCAGCGCAACAACCATTGGGATCTCAAGTTCCATAAGCTGCATCGTCAGATACATATTCCGTTCAATATTGGTTGCATCTACGATATTAATGATTCCTTTCGGCTTTTCCTGAAGCAGAAATTCTCGTGTAACAATCTCCTCACTGCTGTAAGGAGACATAGAATAAATTCCCGGAAGGTCTGTGATTAATGTATTTTTGTACCCTTTGATCACGCCGTCCTTGCGGTCTACGGTAACTCCCGGAAAATTTCCGACATGCTGCGAAGCCCCTGTCAGCTGATTAAACAACGTCGTCTTACCGCAGTTCTGGTTTCCTACCAGGGCAAACGTCAACGTCTCATCATCCTTAAGCGGATTTTCTGTTTCTTTCTTATGGTACTTTCCGCCTTCACCGTATCCGGGATGTGCAGAACGTTTCACCTTGTTCCGTCTTTCTTTTCTTTTTCTTCTGACTTTATTTCTTTTACTTCTATTTTCTCTGCATCATCCAAACGGATCGTCAGCTCATACCCATGTATTTTCAACTCGATCGGATCGCCCATAGGCGCATATTTTACGACTGTCACTTCTGCGCCCTGTATCAATCCCATATCCAGAAAATGTTGTCTGAGTGCTCCGCTTCCTCCGACAGATAAGATAATTCCTTTCTGTCCGATGCCAAGTTCTTTCAATGTCATAATCTTCACTCCTCATCTTTTAGTAAGCGTCAACTAACATTATAACAGAAAAACCTTAAATTGCGAGATTTTTTTCAAATTATATAATTCGGAATAAGTTCTCATTTTATCTACATATTTTTATATTTTTTGTCACTTTTAATAAACTTCTGGTATAATTAATCTATATATAACCGTATATAACCAACATATAAGTTTATGCAATGATCAAGAGGAACGTTTCATGAAAACATACAAAAAAACAATACCGATTCGATCGGATCACTGTCTTTGTCCGATTCGATCTTATCAGGCGCAACTATCACATCACAGCCGGCAGGATACACATTTCCGCATCATCTGCACTCTACAATAGAGATTTATCGTATCATATCAGGCGAATGTCTTATGGATGTCCAGTCGGAAACACTTCACTGCACAAAAGGCGATTTTATTATGATACTGCCGAATATCGTTCACTCTTTTTATCTGAACAAAAAATCTGACTGTACGTTTAAACACGTCCACTTTGATCCCAACATGTTTTCAAATATTATTTTAGAAAACGAAGGCGTTTATCCGATCACATTAATGCATGCAGTTTTATTTTCTTCGCATTTTTTATTACCGTTTCTCGGCAGACGACGTAATCGACAGTACATTAGACAAGCTGATCAGCCTTTATACCGACTCTGACGGTCTGTTTCCGGCAGCCAATATTAACATTTCTCTGATCAACTTAATGCTGTACATATTGGATCACACAAAACCGGCCCATCATTTTTCAAACCCGCAGCTCCAGAACAGTTATGTTGCTTACACGCTGAATTATATTGCGGAGCATTATACCGAGAAGATCATACAGGAAGATATCGCGTCACAGCTTCATATTTCTGTTCGCTATTTAAGCAAACTGTTCAAGGCGCATATCGGAATCACTCTCTCCAGCTATATTAACGTATACCGAATCAATCATTCGATCAGCCTGATGCAAAATACAAAACTGTCACTGACCGAAATAGCGCTGCAGTCCGGATTTACAAATTCCCAGCACTATTCTAAAGTATTTCGTGACTGTGTAAATACAACGCCGTCACAATATCGCAAGTCTATATAGATCCTCATATGCCCAAAAGGCATGTTTTGAAATACAAAACAGGGAGTGGTTCATTTTAACCGCTCCCTGCATTCATATTATAAATATGATATCTTTTTAACGATTTTTATTCCTTTTGAACATTACAGCCACAGCCGCCGACGCTGATATAAGAAGTCCGATCATCCATACAAATACGTTTGCATGATCTCCCGTCTGTACCGCACCCGGTTTTTCATTATTTTCCGGTGTCGAATCTTCCTTCTGTTCTTCAGCTTTCAATGTCTTAAACGTCACTTTTTCTGATTTAACAGATTCATTTCCGGCTGCGTCTACCGCCGTCACTTCTACAAAATATGTAGTCTCTGCTTTCAGATTTGTCAATCCGCAAGATGCTTCTGTAAGAAGTTCTTTGTTCAATTTTACACCGTCAACATATACGTTGTATCCTGCCGCTTCTTTTCCGTCCGCCGCGTTCTTCCATGATGCTTTTGCGCTTGTCTCGGTAATTTCCGAAACTTTTACGTCGACCGGAGCTTTCAATTCCGGAGTCGGTTCGGGATCCGGTTTCTCCTGCTCTTTCAAGTCTTTGATTGCTTTTTTCAAGCGCTTTGTTCGCATCATTTACTTTTTGTCTGATCTGCTTTCGGATCACTGTTTACTTTCTGTGCGGCTGCCAAAGCTTCTTCAAGCGCTTTTAAAGACTCTTCCGTATACTTGTCTGTCTCGTTCAAAAGAGCGGATGCTCTTTCAATATTCGCCTTCAGCGCTTCTTTGTCAACAACAACTTTCTTTACTGTTGTAAATTCAACTTTTTCTGATTTTGCCGACTCTTCTCCGTCTGCGTCTACCGCCGTCACTTCTACAGAGTAAGTCGTTCCGTCTTTCAAGCTGCTTACGTTATATGTTGTCTCTGCAATAAGTTCTTCATTCACTTTTGTTCCGTCAACATATACGTTGTATCCTGCCGCTTCTTTTCCGTCCGCCGCATTCTTCCATGATACTTTTGCGCTTGTCTCGGTAACTTCCGAAACTTTCACGTCAACCGGAGCTTTCAATTCCGGAGTCGGTTCAGGTGCAGGTGTTCCGCCTTCGTTAAGATAAGTAATGATCGGTGTCACATGAACAGACGGCTTTGTAGGATTTCCGTTTGAAATTGCCGCAACACGGATATAATCTCCGCGTTTCACTTCAATCTTATCAAACGCTTTCCAGTCTTTTGCCTGAACTTTACTCTGTTCAAGAATAACACTTTGCTTTTTTCTTCATCATTTACTAACAGTTTTAATGTTACTGTTCCGCCGCTGTTTCCGTTTTGTCTCAAATACGGCTCGTCATCTTTACATGGAATGATACTATTCCGTCTTTCGGCATTCTATACGCCATAGCAGTAGAAATTCCTGTGCTCGGTGGAGCGGAAAGAAGACCGTGCGTTGCTTCTGTCGGTTTTGCGGAATGGCTTTGCTCGTCGATTCCCGGACCGTAGTATGTATTTACCATCCAGTTCGGATACTGACTGTCATACTCTTTTATCTCCGTCCACTCTCCTGATGCCGCTTTCTTCTGACCAAACCATACATTTCCCTGCTGCGGTCCTGCATAATCCAACGCCCAGTTATATGTATTTTTCTGCTTGATCGTGTAATCGTTCGTCTTACCGTCTTCCGCCGTGATCCTCATTGTCATGGCATCTGCGATATTTTCCTGATCTTTCAACGTTTTTTCACCGCTTACTACAGATACTTCCGCTGTTTCAGCCGCTTGAACATTTCCTTTCAGCTCGCCTGCCGTTGTCGGATTCTTCTCTGTAAACGGCACATAGATCGTTTTGTCTTTCACTTCATAATATGCAGACTTCAGTTTATTATCCGAACTTGCAACTACCGTATATACAACAGCCTCTTTTCCTTCACAGGAAACGGTTACTGTCATGCCGCCTTTAATGATATCTGCATTTTCCAACGGCTTGCCGTCTTTTGACTTAACAGTGATCGTCACTCCCGTATCTACAATCGAATCTTTGCAAAACTGTTCTACTGTTGTATTTTTTTCGGTATATCGCTGATCGTCTTTGATTCCTGATCGATTTGATAAACTACGGAACGAAGAACGAGATCTCCGATCACATCGCTTTCCGCAGCTCCGATTTCCGGCGTCGCCGTAACTGCATGTCCGAAGAAATCGTGATCGATTGAATAACCGTTACGGTCAATCACTACTTTTCCTTTATTGATCGCCGGCGAATTTTCCGCCAGTTTAAATCCATCAAAAACGGTTATTTCCGTCGGATCTTCATGCCGTCTTGCCTGTTTGTCTTCTGCAGCTTTTACCGGACCTGACGCTGCGTCTGCAAGAACCGGAGTTCCTTTTTTCCACTTTCACAGCAGCCTTATCATCCGGATAAGAACTTACATTATAAAACAGATTGTTGGAATAAACTTTATTATTACGCGGATTCCAGTTTGTAATCTGCGCCGGCTGCTCTCCGTCAAAATAGAAAATATTGTTTTCCATCGTAACCGGGCCGGAATCTCTGTACCAGATCGACCGGATTCCTTCTTTGATCACAAATGTGTTATTGTACACCTGTGTATTTCCTGCGTTTCCTGCCGGATCAAGCGGTCCCATATCTTCATGTACGCTGATGTTATAACGGAACGTATTATTGATCGATTCGCCTCCGCAGAACATAATCGTACTTGCCGTATTTCCGTGGCTGTAATTATATTGATAATTTGTACCGTCTCCATAATCTGCATCCCACGGCTGTCCGTCTCCGTTTCCTTTTGAGGCATTTAACGTCTTAAAACATTCATTATATTGGAACACCGCATTTTTACATTTCCACGGCCAGATACCTGCCGCGACTCTTCCTCCTGTATGCGTCTTTCCGTTTGATTTCCGTTTGCGTCAAGCTGTGGCTGCGGATCTGTATAATCTGTCGTATTAATCTGAGCCGCCGCATTTTCCGATACATTATACTGGATGACCGGTCTGTCGATATACATTGTCGTGATCGCGTCTCCGCCGACATTATTCAAATAATTGTTCTGGATCACAACGTCTGAGGACGCGTATGTTTTCATCGTCTCATCACTTAAAGCGCCGCCGTTGAATTTTGCCCATTCATATGTATATCCGACCGCAATTCCCCAACGGTTTACCGTATCAAGATAGCAGTTTTGTATCGTCACATCATTATATCTGGCAATTCCCTGTCGCGCTCTCGTTCTCCGGCTTTTCAACAATAAAATAAATACCGCCGTTTGTCATATGTTTATTGTAAACATTGCCTGTCACATCATGGATATACAGATCGTTCAATACGATATGGTCAACCGTTCCTTTGTTTTTGCAACTCCGGCAACGCCTGTCCTGTCCATGCATTCCGCGTCATTGTATTTATAATTTTTATCTTTCTCTGCATCTGTTGCGGAATCCCGGTCATTTGTAATCTCCAGTCCTTCGATTTCGATATATTCTACATCTTTCAGCAAAATAGACGAAGATACTGTTCCGTGCCACTTATGGTTCTGATTGTCAAGTTTGTGCCCGTAATTTAATTCCCATTGTCCATGACCGTTTGTATTGATCTGAGGACGTCCGTCTTTCTCATCCCCATATGTAGAAATTTTAATAGAGCGTTTTCACTTCCGCTTCCTTTAATATGAAGCGCCTGATCCTCAAACACCGATCCGTTTTTCAAAAGAACTCGGTCTCCCTGCCCGAGCGTAAGATCATTTACTTTGTTCAGTGTCTGAAATGCTTTTCCTTCAGAAAGTCCGTCGTTTGTATCTTTTCCGTTTTCAGAATCGACATAATACGTCTTTCCCTGACTGTTTTCTTCTGCCTGCACCGCCTCTGTCGGCATCATCGATCCGACAGTCGTTCCGACAAGCAAGAGCGCGAGCATTCCGCTCACCCATTTCTTCTTCATACTTTTCTCCTTCCCACCTGATACAATCTCCAAAGCGCCTCTTTATATTCCCGGTCATATGCCGGCGCCGCCTTGACTGTTATCGTTTTAAATGATCCAAAGTAAAACGACCAACTGCTTCCAAATCACCGCTTACTTCTAAATCTTCTGTCATCTGAGCGATCATGGCATCATATTTTTTTCTCACGCAGTTCACTCTCAACCGCAAAGCGCGCCGTTTCCAGATCAGCCTTTTTCCCCGTCGTCTTGAAATACCCATTCTCCCTGACTGTAATATTCGGCTACTTCTTCTTCGGTCAGATCCATTCCTTTTCTGTCAGTATCATTACAGTAAATTTCTTTATACATACTGATCTCATACTGCATATAAAGGTCAAACGTGTATTCTTTCAGACCGTAGATGACTTCTCCGTCTTCTACCTTTTTCTGCCTTTTTGCATTTTCCTGCTTCCACCGTTTTTCAATCGCCGCAAAGCTTCCGTCGGATACATCGCCGTATTCTTCCGCCAGATCATACACCGCATGAATATACTTGATCTTTTCCACCGTGTGATCCGCTAAAATCTCATATCCATATTGTCCTTCATAGCTTTGCTCCCAAAAATCTTCACCGTACAAAGCGTCATACCGCTTTTGGATCTCCATCTTCACATCATATTTTACAAGATCCATACAAAGCTGATATTCCTTTGATCCAACTTTTTCTTCTCCGATTTTCAGATCGAAACGATTCTTTCGGTAAACCGCACTCGCCGCCGTAAATATAACCGCCGCCGAAAGCGCTCCGGCCACTGCCGCGCCGATCCAAAAATGTCTGCCGAATTTCCGTCTGTCTGCTGAGAAATGCTGATTTTCATTTTTCATAATGTCTGTCTCCCTGCAAATGAACAGCTTTAAATTATCATAACAATTCCCTGTTATTTCTTCTCGTTCATTTTTGCATATTCATCAAGTCTTTTTATCTAATTCGGAACTACGCCTCTTTTCTGTACCCGTTTTATTATATACGCCCCGACAAGTCCTGATACGATTCCGACGATGATCCCGCCCAAAATATCCGTCGGATAATGAACGTACAGATACATTCTGGAAAACGCAATCAAAACAGCCACAGCACAGCTTATTTTCCAAAGTTTCTTCTCTCCTGCAAAATACAGCGCCGCAACCGCTGTAAACGATGCCGCCGTATGTCCCGAAGGAAAAGAAAAATCTTTCGGCGCCGTGATCAGCAGCGAAATCCCTTCTTTTTACATCAAACGGGCGCGTGCGGGCAAATATATTTTTCAAGATCCCGTTGCATAACACAAGATCGACAATAAGCGCAGCCGCAACGATCGCCCCGCTTTTTCTCGTCTTCGGAAATGCCAGCAGAACAGCCGCCAGTATAATCCACAGAGCGCCCGCGTCTCCAAGATGTGTGACCGCTTTCATAATTTCGTTTAAAATCGGCGTCTGCAGCGTCTGCAGCCAATCTAAAAATTGTAATTCAAATACCATTTGTTTCTTCCTCCGTGCCTTTTTCCTTTCACTCTTCTGTCTTTATATATTTCGTCTTGCGATTGCCGCAGTCATCGCTGTCTCGATGCTTTTTCCCGGCAATCAGTTCAAAAAATACTCGCAGTGTTTCTTACAATATGTCACCGCAGCACGCTCGCACACATTATCTATTCCTGTTATTTTTTTGACAAAAGAAGATGCAGATGAGACTTCTTCCACCTCGTTGAGCATTTCCGCCGAATATGTCAAAAACGGAACTTTATACTTTTCCGCCAGCGAAACAACGGCAGGTTCTTCTTTCTTTAGATCAATACTTACAAGCGCTTCAATCTGATTCATATCCAGATGATTCTTTTTCAAAATTTCTAAAAGACCTTTTTCTAAAAGTTCTTCTGAAATTCCTTTCCTGCATCCAAGTCCGACAATAATATTTTTCGGCTTTAAAAGAAGTGTATTTTCATCTATCGCAGGAAACGAATCTGCAAGAATGACCCGATACCGATACTTCATTACTTCTTCTATCGTATTACATATGCAAACTTCATCCGAAAACATCTCTTTTGAATTTTTACGGCATTTTTCTGCATGATCGCCTTGCGCATAAATTCCGATCAATTCGCCGTCAAGCACCGCTGCGGAAATTCTTTTTGCCGCCTCTCTGTCCGTAATATACAATGCATTTTTTTTGCAAATACATCAGCCGCAAACTTTTTTCTCACATCTGTAGCAGTCGTATGCACACTGACAGCGCCTAGCAGATTTGCTATCTGATCCGCGAGCTCTGCCGCTCCTCCCACATGACCGGACAACAAAGGGATCACATACTGCCCGGCTTCATCCGCCACGACGACAGCCGAATCCGTAAATTTATCTTTCACATAAGGCGCAATATACCGAACTGCGATCCCTGCCGCACCGATAAATAAAATGCCCACTTTCCCCAGCGTTCCCGAATCAAATCTTCCTTTTTTTTTTTTTCGGAAGTTGCTTCACCCCGCCTTCTTCTCCCATAACATACTTTGCAGGGGCATATCCTTCACAGATATACCCCTGCATCTTTAATTTCCTATATATGTATCGATTCTGCTTCGTTCCTCTTTCTGTAAAACTGAATATGACTACTTTCGCAATACCGCCCGTCATCACAACCTCCCGATCTTCTGCCTGACTTTTATAAAATAGTACAGATGATTCTTTGCCGAACCTTTCGGCAGCTCTCTGTCAAGTATAGCATAATCGGAACAGACTGTTCAACTTCTCGTTATATAAGGTAACAAGTTCAGCCATACAGATGGCCGCCCGTTTATGAGTAAAACAGTGGCATCAGCCGCCATAAGCATGCAGTGCGGTTTTACGAATGACGCAGACTGAACTGTTACTATATGAGACTTTCCCTGAAAATATCGATAATTTCTGTTCGATCCAGTTTCTTGTACCCGGTATCGAATACGATCGTCACATCCGCAATCCCTTCTATCATCTCTTCTGTCACCCCAAGTTCTGACAGATTCATAACAAGCCCCAGCTCTTTCATCCAGCTTTCCATAGCTGCCAGACCTTCTTCCGCAATTTCCCGATCTTCTTTTTCCGAAGCATCCACGCCCCATACATTTACCGCAAACCGTTTGAATTTTTCAAGACCATACGGCATAATATGACGATAATACGGAAGTGAAACTGCCGCCAATGTCATCCCATGCGTCGCGTTTGTATATCCGCCTACTGCCTGTCCGAGCATATGAACCATCCAGTCTGTCGATTTTCCGCATGCGACAAGCGTGTTAAGCGCCCATGTTGCCGTCCCATAATATTGCTTCTCGCTTCATAATCCTGCGGGTCTTTATTTGCGATCTTACTTGAATGAATCAGAGAACGCATCAAGCCTTCACTGATATAATCGCTCGTATTATCATCTGTATCTGAAAAATATTGTTCGCAAATATGATTAAAAATATCATAAATTCCGGCAGTCATCTGATAATGTGGCAGTGTCATTGTAAAACGTGGATTCAAAATCGAAAATCTGGGCATAATCTTCTCATCTTCAAACACATGCCCGATCTTCTGCTTCGTCTTTTCGTTCGTAATAACCGATCCCGCATTCATCTCCGATCCTGTTCCAACCATAGTCAGAACACAGCCGACCGGAACGATCTCACAATCAGGCTCATCAAACCGCACAAAATATTTCTCCCACGGATCTTCCGTGCAGTTCACTGATACAGACACCGCCTTAGAATAATCACATACCGATCCGCCGCCTACCGCAAGCAGCAGATCTGCATTATGATTTCTGGCAATCTTAATTCCTTCATATAATTTTGCCAAAGTCGGATTCGGCATAACCCCGGCAATCTCAGCGATATTTTTTTCATTCTTTTTTAATATATTTATTACTTTATCATAGATTCCGTTTTCTTTAATAGAACCCGCACCGTAAACAAGTACAACATTTTTCCCGTATTTAGGAAGCTCCTCATTCAAAAATCAAGGGAATCTTCTCCGAAATAAAGCTTCGTAGGATTGCAGTAAACAAAATTTCCGTTCATATCACATCGTCTCCTTTTCATTTATCTCATTATCTTCTCTTGATATCATACTCCCTTTCCCCCTGCTTCATGTCAAGTGTTTCTTCCTGCATCCGGGGACTCTAACATCAGCCAGTTGCCCCGAAATTTCCTCATCAAATTCCAATACCAGGCTCCTGCCAGATCTAACTCTTGAACGAGTTTCCATTTTGCCTGAATACTTCTGACGTCTTCAAACCAGACAACATGATCCATGCCGCTTTTCTTATATGTAAACCACGGACTTTGGGCAGTCTGCGCATACCGGATCAACGCGCCGTTTTCAACAGCAAGATCCACTGCCTGCACATTTCCGATCGTCTGAGCCCTTGTAACTCCTCTCTCATAAGGAAGCTGCCAGTCATATCCATAGTTTGGTATCCCCAAAATCAATTTTTTCCGCCGGGATCTGGCTAAGAGCATACTCGACAACTTGACGTACTTTATCAAGCGGTGCGACAGCCATCGGAGGTCCGTACGTATACCCCCACTCGTAAGTCATTAAAAAAACGTAATCCGCGTTCTCCCCGATCAGTCTGTAATCCGCCCCTTCTACAAGAAGCCCTCTCTGTTCGTTTGACACCTTCGGCGGAACTGCCACAGATACCGTATATCCTTCCGGTCTTAAAAGTTCTCTCATTTTCCCGATAAACGCAGCATACTGAACTTTATTTTCAGGCAAAACATATTCAAAATCAATATTGACTCCCGCAAAGCCCCGCCTTCTTACTTCAGCAGTCAACTGTTCCAAAAGCCTTTCCTGTACCTCGACATTTTCCGTAAGCACTTTTACAAGCTGATTATTAAAAGCTCCTTCCGAAAACGGCGTAAGAACCATGATCGGTTTTGCTCCGTGACGCCATGCGGTCTCTATCATCAAAGATCGTCTTGCAAAGGCGGAACCAGATTCCCTTCAAATGTAAAACCATAAGAAAATACAAGAAGTTCTTTTAACGCAGGAAACGACTGTTCTAAAATTTCTTTATCTATAAAAGGATAAGCATATCCGCCGATCGTTTTCCCTTTTGCCAATTCAGGCTGTGTACTTTCCTCTGCCTGCCCCTCATCAACTTCCAACAAAAAGCGCCTGCCCGGGCACGATCTGATTTTTGTCTTTTAGCTGATTATCATAAACGATCTTCAAACGGGCACGCCAAATTTTACCGCAATGCCGGACAACGTATCTCCTTTTTCCACAACATAGATCAATAATAAATCACCCCCGTAACAAAAGACTATGCTTTTGCCCGAGGGATTATACTTCTTTCTCTTTCTTCTTTTTCAAATTGCCTGCCCGTTTCTGCAAAAATTTTTCCAGAAGCGCATTGATCTCTCCGCCCAGCAATATAATGTACATACATCCATACAGCCAAAGCATGATCAAAATAATCGTCGTCAAACTTCCGTACATACTTGTAAAGCCTTTAAACACATCAAGGTATACCGAAAAAAAAGAACGACAAAAGCAGCCATCCGCATGCCGTAAACACCGCTCCCGGAAGCTGTTTGCGAAGAGTTGTCTTTGCCATATTTCTCCTGTTCGGAAGAAAACGGTACACAAGATCCCAAAAAACAGTCAACACGACAAATGTAACAAACGTCCTGATCCGAATAATAAATTCGACAACTTTGCTTAAAAACGGAATGTGCTCATATATCATCACGCTGATCCTGTTTCCGAATACAGATAATACAAGGGAGCTTACGATAGCCAATAGGAATATAACTGTATAAAACGATGCTCTTATCCTCAGATAAAAATAATTACGCGTCTCCATATTCTCACAGATGCTGTTTAATCCCGATGTGACAGACAGAACGCCTTTCCCCGCTGACCAAAGCGCTACAACAATCGTAACCGGAACGATCGTTCCTGACTGAAAATATACTTGAGATACGATCGAACGTATCATGGGCGCAACACTTTCCGGAAATACTTTCAAAACCGCTGTCATAACTTCGCTCATCGTTATCGGCGTAAAGCGAACCATCGTCAAGAGAAGCAAAAATATGGGGATCAAAGACAGCACAAAAAATAAGCCGCCTGTGCTGCATAAGCGCCTGTGTGATGAGAATTTATCGTTATAATAACTTTAAATATCTGACTTTTTTATCTTTTCCCACTTTTTTTCATATTCACATCATAATTCCATTTAATTTCATTTGAATCACCGGAATCACCAAAGGCTCGTACCGGGATTGTAAACGGCTGCCAAGCTCCGGGGCAAACCCAAACTTCGACTTATCGCCATTGCAAAAAGCGGCCGTACAAGACGACCGCCTTTTATCTTTCGTGAACCCCCAAAATGCCGGTCCCTGTATTTTGAGTCCTAGCCGTAGCCAGGTGGGCAACCTCATCTGCCTTTCTGTCGTCCACTGCCATCGGAGGCTTGACATATTACAGAAATATTAGAATCCCTTTTTAATCAATTGTAGGTTCAAAATAACAGGGTTATCGCACATCTCAGGTTATTTCTCTTTTAACTTACTGCTATTATACTCTACTTATACTATTTTTACAACCGCATATTTTTTCCATTCAAAAATTCAGGCCATAACAGTTCAGCCCGCGCCATTCCTAAAACCGCGCTGCGTGCTTATCGCAGCTAACGTCAGCGGTTTACTCATGAACAGGCGCTTATATCATCCCGACCGCCTCGTTTACGCTTTTTACCCCGATGAGTCGAATTCCTTTGATATCTTTTACCATTTTCATGCACACCTGCGGAAGAATACACGTCTCGAATCCCAGCTTTTTCGCCTCTGCGACTCTTTGTTCGGGCATATTGACCGCGCGGACTTCTCCGCTTAGTCCGACTTCCCCGAACACGATCGTCTTTTTCATCAACCGGGCGGTTTCTGTAACTTGAAACAAGCGCCATAACAATACCAAGATCGATCGCCGGCTCGTTCATTCTGATTCCTCCGGCGATATTGACATACGCATCCGAATTAGACAGCGCCATTCCGAGACGTTTTTCCAACACTGCCATAAGAAGATTCACTCTGTTATAATCCGTTCCGGCAGCCGTACGCCTCGGCATTCCGAAATTACTCCTGCATACAAGCGCCTGTATCTCGATCAAAATAGGCCGAGTTCCTTCCATAGAACATGCAACGACCGATCCCGCAGACTGTTCCGGTCTGCCGCTCAACATATATTCCGAAGGATTTTCCACTTCCTCAAGTCCGCTCTGCCGCATCTCAAACACGCCGATCTCATTTGTTGATCCAAAACGATTCTTCACAGCGCGTAAAAATTCTGTAAGAAGCGTGTCTGTCTCCTTCAAAATAAAGCACTGTATCTACCATATGCTCCAATACCCGCGGACCTGCTACCGTTCCCTCTTTCGTTACATGTCCGACAATAAAAATTGGAATACATAATCCTTTTGCAAGCTGCATAAATACATTCGTCGATTCTCTTACTTGCGACACACTTCCGGGAGCGGATGAAACTTCTTCGCTGTACATCGTCTGAATAGAGTCAATGACAACAAGTTCGGGACGCTCTTTTTCAAGAATTCCTCTTATGATCTCCAGATTCGTCTCACATAAAAGAAACAATCCGTCCGCAAAGTTTCCCATACGGTTTGCCCTTAGTTTGATCTGCGTCTGCGATTCTTCTCCCGAAATGTATAAAACTTTCTTTTTATCGGCCAGAATCCTGCACACTTGAAGCAGCAAAGTAGACTTTCCGATACCGGGATCGCCGCCGACAAGCACAAGCGATCCCGGAACGATCCCTCCTCCGAGCACGCGGTCTAATTCTTTGATGCCTGTAGCGCACCGCACGTCATCTTCAGCCGTTACATCGTTAAGCGGTATCACTTTCGCTTCTCTGACAAGCTCGCGAACAGCTTTTGCTCCCTGTGTACTGCCTTTCGTCACACCGCTGCCGATCTTTTCCTCTACAAATGTATTCCACTCCCCGCATCCCGGACACTGACCGAGCCATTTTGCCTCTTCATGCCCGCAATTCTGACAGAAAAACACACTTTTCTTTCCTTTTGCCATTCATTCTCCTTCTCAAAATCAAACACTCATTAAACAATCAGATCTGACACATCCATCTTAAAAGACAGATTCTAAACGCCTCTCAGCATAAGATCTGCCTACAGACAAACGGGGTGGATATAGCATCCACCCCGAAGTCAATTTAAGTATTTGTAAACTTATCAGTTAATATATTAACATTTTACAACTCTCATTGTCGCTTCCTGTCCTTCTGAAAGTTCCACGCTGACACTGAGTTTTCCACTTAAATTCGTACGCATCTTTCCTGCGGACTCGCCGTCAATAAATACTTCATACTCACATTCCGGCTCTAATTCCAAAGTAAACTGAACGTCTCCCTTTGCGGAAACAGAAAACGCAACTTCTGAATCCGTCTCTTTAAAACCTTCCACTGCGCTTCCCGGTACAGACTCGTATACGAACATACCATTCTTTTCAAGCTTTGTAATTTCCGAAAAGGTTTTTACTTTATAAATATCACCTTCAAATTCATAATTATCTTTCTTCGTTTTTTCCGAAAGAGTGTAGTCTCCGAAACTGAGACTTCCGTCATTCTCCGCGCGCAATAATTCCTTCACTGCTGCCATCTTCATTTTCCTCCTAAGTATTTCACAATGTGATCACAGGATATGTTTTGTGTAAATCATTGTCTTTCGCATTCCTTTGACCTTTGTACCATTATAATATAAAATATTTGATTTTTCTACTCCTATAAACGATCTTCTTTCCGAATGAAGCGAATCTCTTTTTCACAGTTCCCGCCTCAATGCAGTCTCCCCGCTTCACTTCTCCGTTCAGGATCGCTTCCGCAAGTTTGTCTTCCAATTCTGTCTGCAGAGCGCGGCGAAGAGGTCTTGCGCCATATTTTGCATCCGTTCCTTTTTCCGCAATAAGCGCTTTTGCCGACTCCCGTAAAGTCAGGCGGATATCCATCTGATCTTCGATCCTTTTTGTAAAATCCCGGCACATAAGCGTAACAATCTTTTTCATATGCGTTTTCTCGAGAGCATGGAATACGATGATCTCATCAATACGGTTTAAAAACTCCGGTCTAAAGATCTGTTTTACTTCATCCATCACGTTTTGTTTCATACGCTTATAATCGCCTGCAGGATCATCTTTTGCCGCAAATCCAAGCTTCTTCGGTTCAATGATTGCCTTGGCACCTGCATTGGATGTCATAATGATAACCGTATTGGAAAAATCTATCTTCCGCCCTTTGAGTCCGTAATATGTCCGTCGTCCAATACTTGCAAAGAATATTAAATACATCCGGATGCGCTTTTTCAATCTCATCAAACAGAATCACGGAATATGGATGTGTACGCACCTGGTCACTGAGTTGTCCACCTTCCTCATAGCCGACATATCCGGGAGGCGAACCGATCATTTTAGAAACACTGTGTTTTTCCATATACTCCGACATATCTACACGGATCATCGATTCTTCATTGCCGAACATCGCTTCGGCAAGCGCTTTCGACAACTCTGTTTTTCCGACGCCTGTCGGTCCTAAAAACAGGAACGAACCGATCGGACGATTCGGGTCTTTTAATCCTACACGCCCCCTCTTTACCGCACGGGCAACTGCTTTCACAGCTTCCTCCTGACCGATGACCCTCTGGTGGAGGACACTTTCCAGTTTCTTAAGACGATCCGTATCGCTTTCCGCAAGTTTTTGAACCGGGATCTTTGTCCATGAGGAAACAACTTCCGCTATATCTTCTTCTGTCACTTCCGGCTGAGAAGAAGATGTTTTTTTTCTGAAAACGTTTTTTAGCTGCTCCGATTTTTTCTCTGCCTCCTCCTGCTCTTTCTGTAAAAAGCGAAGCCTCTTCAAAACAACCGTTTTAATACTCTCTTCTTTTTGCTTTTCCAGTTCTTTCAGGCGAAGATCCAAAGCCGTCAGGTTTTCCGGTACTTTATATCCTTTCAGACTGACTTTTGAACATGACTCGTCAAGCACATCTATTGCTTTATCGGGAAGGTTACGATCCGTAATGTACCGCTCGGACATCGAAACTGCCGCTTCCAGCGCCTCGTCTCTAATCAGCACCTTATGATGCGATTCGTATCTTCCTTTCAACCCTTTCAATATCTCAAGACACTGTTCTTTCGAAGGTTCTTCTACCGATACCGGCTGAAAACGGCGTTCAAGAGCCGCGTCTTTCTCGATGTATTTCCGGTATTCCGTGAGAGTGGTCGCTCCGATCAACTGAAGTTCCCCTCTTGCAAGAGACGGTTTTAAGATGCCGGATGCATCGATCGCCCTTCTGCTCCTCCTGCTCCGATCATTGTGTGGATCTCGTCAAGAAACAAAATAATATTTCCGTTGGACTCTACTTCCGAGATCAGCCCTTTCATCCGCTCCTCAAATTCGCCCCGGTATTTAGACCCTGCGATCATTCCCGGAAGATCAAGCGTATAAATCCGCTTATCTTTCATTTTTTCCGGAACAACGCCTGCCGCGATACGCTGCGCCAGACCTTCCACAACCGCCGTTTTTCCTACGCCCGGCTCTCCGATCAGACACGGATTATTTTTCGTCCGGCGGCTTAACACCTGCATAAGGCGATACATCTCCTCTTCCCTGCCTACAACGGGATCTTGTTTTCCCTCCTCTGCCCGAGCCGTCATATCTGTACAATACTGCTCGATCACAGAGCCGCTTCCTCTCGACTCGTCCTGAAGTTCATCCTGATAATCTTTCGGATCGACTCCCGATGCATTTAAAATATCTTTTAAAAGTTTTTGAAGGCTGATATTCAGCGTGATCAAAATTCTTGCGGCGACGCAGTCCACATCCCGTATCATCGACAAAAGCAAGTGCTCCGTTCCGACCTCGGCTGTACGGAGACGATGCGCTTCCTTCTCACTGTTCGCGAGGATATAGCGAAGCCTTGGACTTTCTTTTCGGTTTCTGCGATGCGGGCATCTCCTCCCGGGGAGCGATCAGTTCATCCATAAGCTGCATGATCTTTTCTGTCTCAACGCCGTTTTGCGCAAGCACCTGTCCCGCAACCCCCGAAAACTCCTCCCGCAGTCCGAGAAGCAGATGTTCCGTACCTATGTAAGGATGCTTCATCTCCTTTGCTTTCTTCGCAGCATATCTGACTGCATTTGCCGCCTGTTTTGTATATGAAATATGCATAAGTTCCTCCTGTCGGTTATTTTGCTTTCAAATCTGCTAAAACAAATTATTCATAATCATCGAATATCTCATCTACCAGTTCATGCACTTCCTGCCTCGAAATATTTTTACAACAGCCTCTTGCAAGAACGATCTGAAGCTGTCTTTTCATCACCTGCAGTTCCTCTAACTTATCAATATCAAGAGAAATTACAGCTCCTCTTCGCTTGTCAAGACTGATATAGCCTTCCCGCTTCAGTACACTATATGCTTTGTTTACCGTGTGCATGTTGACGCCGATCGTATCCGCAAGACGCCGCACCGACGGAAGTGAATCTCCTTCATGTATCACCGAGGTAGCAATCCCCATGATGATCTGGTTACAAAGCTGGATATAAATTGCTTCATCACTGTTAAAATCAACTTCTATGATCATATCTTTCTCCTTTCGGAATTTGTTATATGTATAATAGCACAATCTTATAATTTTTCAAACTTTTAATTAAACTTTTTCTGATGGATTTTTCAAGCTTCTTAAGAGAACAAAAAAGAGCCTGATACCAGACCCTTTATGTTTTATCGGTGTTCCTATTTATTTCTGACAAATTCGCGGAAACTGCATACTGATCTTCGTTCCTCTTCCTTCTTCACTTTCCACACTGACCTTCGCCCCATGCAGAAGCGCTCCGTGCTTGACGATCGAAAGTCCGAGTCCCGTTCCTCCGCGCTCTTTTGAATGACTTTTATCGACTCGGTAAAACCGCTCAAATATGCGTTCCTGATGTTCTTTCGGAATTCCTATACCTGTATCTGACACACTGATTTTTCGGTCCATTCAACGTATTTCCCGCCCAAACCGAAACTTTTCCGTTTTCATAGTTATATTTTACTGCATTTTCGCAGACATTATAAACCATTTCATCTAATATCTGCCGGATTCCATGATAATGAACAGATTCTCCCGAAAGTTCGATCCGAATATTTTTCTGTGCCGCCTGCGGCGAAAGACGACTGACAATCTCCCTCGTCAGCTTATAGAGATCTACTTCTTCTTTTTCCAATTCACAGATTCTTCATCAAGCTTTGATAATTTAATAATATCTTCGATCAGGGTGATCAGTCTGCGCGCCTCTTTGTAGATGCGTTCCGAAAAACCGGAAATATCTTCCGGACGGACCAATCCGTTTTTCATGATTTCTGCGTAACCTGAAATTGACGTAAGCGGTGTCTTCAGTTCGTGAGATACATTTGCCGAGAATTCTTTTCTCATATTGGCAACTGCATCTTTTTCTCTGTTCTGCCGGTCCATCGCCTCCAGCAAAGGACTTAATTCCTCATAAATATCACTGTCCAATGGACGTTCCAGATCAAGTTCATTGATCGGTTTGATCAATCGGTTTGTCTGCCATCTTGCCAAAGCGAAAGCGAACAATATTGTCAGTACGGCAAGAATTCCCATCACCGGCATTAGACTGACTGCGGTACTTGCCAGATTATCAATCGACTTGGATACGCGCAGCACCGTTCCGTCGTTGAGAAGAAGAGCATAATAATACATATCCTTCCCTACCGTTTCTGACTTTCTTACGTCTGCCCCTTCTCCTTTAGAAAGAGCTTCTCTGACTTCTTTTCGGTTTCCGTGGTTTTTAAGGATGTCTGCATCTCTGCGTGAATCATAGAGAACCGTTCCGTCTGCTTTGATCTGCGTCACCCTTGTGCTTTCCACAACATTATCCATCTGTTTCATATAATCGCTGTCAGACAAATTGATCGCTTCACGAATATATGCCGCTTCCTGTTTTACTTCTGTCTGAAGCAGATTCATATTCCGATTATAAAGGATAACCGAAAGGATCACATAAGCAAGCACAAGAGTTACCGTCAAAATCACAGTCATGCTTTGCTGGATTTTTTCTTTATACTCATGCGCTTCCTCCTATGCGATACCCGACTCCGCGTACTGTCTGAATGATTTCTCCCTTTTCACCCAGCTTTTGTCTAAGCGTCCTGATATGTACATCAACAGTTCTTGTCTCACCGTCAAAATCATATCCCCATATTTCTGTAAGCAACTGATCTCTTGTCAAAACAATTCCTTCGTTTCTCATCAGCTTTTCAAGCAGTTCAAACTCCTTTAATGTAAGAGGTACTGTCCGTCCATCTACGGTCACTTCATGTTTCTTCACATCAATATGAACTCCTTGTATTTCCGGATTTTCCCTTTCCTGCGATCCTTTGCTTCTGCGAAGAACCGCCTTGATGCGGGAAACAAGCTCCATCATTCCGAATGGTTTGGTCACATAATCATCTGCTCCCGAATCCAGACCGATCACTTTATCATATTCCGATCCTTTTGCAGTTACCATAATCACCGGAATACTTTTCGTCTTGGACGAACATTTTAATTTTTTAATATCTCCAGACCGTCTTCTCCAGGGAGCATGATGTCAAGCAAAATCAGCTCCGGCGTATCGAACGCCAGAGCCTCCGTAAAATGCCGAACCATCTGCAAACCCTCTGGCTTTAAGCCCCGTTGTCTCCAATGTATATATGACCAGTTCTCTGATATTGTCGTCATCTTCCACGCAATATATCATTCTTCCAGTTCTCCTTTACTTGTTTTGTTCATTATTCCGCATGTATGATCGCATGATCCTTATGCACTCCTGTAATAGAAAATTCCACCCACTCTGCAATATTCGTGGCATGATCTCCGATCCGCTCCAGATATTTTGTCACCATGATCAGATCAAAAATGCGTTTCCCGTTCTCGCCTTTTTTTCTTCTCTTATAAACTCGATCATCTCATCCCGCACTTCCTCGAAATACTGATCGATCTCATCGTCCGCCTTCATCACGCTGCGTGCAAGCTCTAAATCTTTCTCAACATATGCCGTGACGCTGGTGCGGACCATCTTGCTCACCTCAGATGCCATCGTACCGATTACATGGATCTCATCTGTAGCCGCAACTCCTTTTGACGACAAAATGATCTCTGCGATATCGGAAGCCTGATCCCCGATCCGCTCCATATCCGTGATCATTTTCAGTGCCGCAGAGATCTGGCGAAGATCCTTTGCCACCGGCTGCTGCTGCAGCAGAAGCTTCAGACAGAGACGCTCAATATCTTTCTCAATCTGATCGATCTCCTCATCCTCGGCAATGATCACTTTTGCCTGTTCAATGCTTCCGTCCTTCAATGCCTTCGTTGCTTTTGCAATCGCAGTCTCGCACAACGCGCCCATATGTGTAAGCTGCTCGTCCAATAACTCCAGCTGTCTGTCAAATCTGTTCCGCATATCCTAGCCAAACCTCCCTGTAATATAATCTTCTGTCCTCTTATCTGCCGGAATCGAAAACAGTTTTTCTGTATTGTTGCATTCCACACTTCTCCTAAGAAGGAAAAACGCCGTATTGGCAGACATGCGCACTGCCTGCTGCATATTATATGTAACTATGGCAATAGTATAATCTTTTTTCAGCTCCATCGCAAGCTCTTCAGTCTTTGATATGAAGACCGAAAGAGAGCCGATGTCCGCTCGTCCTACGTTTTAGGCAAAATTTCCTCATCTCATTGTAAATACCGGATGTACGGCATATCATCTTTTCTTCATTTTCACAACATTACATTTTACCGCTGTGATATCATTGTATAAAAAAACATGTAAAATCGACTAGCGCTTCATTGTTAAATCAAAGTAAAATTTATAAGATTAAAACCGCGCTCCCTTACAGGCAGGTTCATGACGGCCCGAAATCAAAGCAGTTTCTGAAGAAGCAGTTCCAGCCTTCCAGCCGCCTCTTTCGTATCTTCCGGCGACCCGAAAGTAGAGAAACGGAAATATCCCTCGCCGCACGCTCCAAACCCTTCTCCGGGCGTTCCCACTACCTGGATTTCATTAAGCAGGTAATCAAAAAACTCCCAGCTTCCCATTCCATTCGGGCATTTCATCCAAATATAAGGAGCGTTTTTCCTCCGCAGTACCAGATGTCGAGCCGATCCAGTACTTCCGTCAGACATCTTCCATTCTTTTTATAGATTTGAATCCCTCCCGAATCTGCCGCTGTCCTTCTTCCGTAAATACAGCCGAAGCTCCCTTTTTGGATAAGATAAGATACACCGTTTGTTTTCGTCGTCCGGTTTCTTACCCACATCTGGTTCAGACTCATTCCGCCGCGAAACAGTTCTTTTGGAATGACTGTATATCCGCAGCGTGTTCCTGTAAAGCCCGCGGTCTTAGACAAAGAGCAAATTTCAATGGCACAGGTTCTCGCTTCCGGGATTTCAAAAAAATACTATGGGGGATGTCATCTTCTTCAATAAATGCCTCATATGCGGCATCAAACAGGATGATGGCATTCATTTTGTTGGCATAATCCACCCATGCCTGTAATGCCTCCCGGTTAAATACTGCGCCCGTTGGATTATTCGGAGAGCAGATATAGATCACGTCTGCCGCAATGTCCGGATCCGGCACAGGAACAAATCCGTTCTCTTCTCCCGCCGGAATATGGATAATCGTGTTTCCGGCAATCACGTTCGCATCCACATAAGCAGGATAAGCCGGTTCCATGATCAGCACTGTCTTTTCTTTTCCGAACAAATCCAAAATATCTCCCAGCTCATCACTTGCCCCGCTGGAGACAAAGACTTCCTCATGGCTTAATTTTACTCCTCTTTTTTGATAGTATGCCGCAATGGTTGTCCGAAGTTCCGTATCTCCGCATTCCGGCATATATCCATGAAAGGTTGTTTTATGAGCCTGATCTTCTACTGCCTCATGAAGTTTTTGGATAACGGCATCACACAGCGGCAGAGAAACATCGCCAATTCCCATTCTATAGAGATGCGCTCCCGGATGTGCTTCCAGATAAGCTTTTGTTTTCTGGGCGATATTATAAAACAAATAAGATTCTTTTAAATTTTGATAATTCATATTTGGTATCATTCTGCAGTTCTCCTTTTTTGTTTTTATGCGTAAAGAGGCGAAACACCTATGGTAATTTCTTCCAGCACGTCCAGAAGTACCTTTACGGTATCCAAAGAGGTAAACATCGTTACGTTGTTTTCGATGGCTGTCCTTCTGATCGCCAGTCCGTCTTCATAATGAACGCCGGATAAAATAGCTCTTGTGTTAATGACATAGCTTACATAGCCGGATCTTATCGCTTCCAGAATTTCGGTGCTGTTTTCACTAAGCTTTCTGCGGATACGAGTGCGAATCCCATGCGCTTTCAGAAACTCTCCGGTTCCGACTGTTGCCTCTATATTGAATCCCATTTCATAAAACCGTCGAATAAGAGGCAGCGCCTCTTCTTTATCTTCATCAGCCAGAGTTACCATGACCGTTCCGTAGTTCTGCATTTTCACACCGGAAGCGATTAAGGCTTTATACATGGCTCGAGGAAATTTTCGATCGTATCCTATGGCTTCTCCTGTTGATTTCATCTCAGGGGACAGATACGCATCCATTCCATTTAACTTAGCAAAAAGAAAACGCGGGCGCTTTTTACATACCAGAAACTCTTTTCTTCCGGATAACATGTGTCGATGCCCTGCTCTTTCAGGCTGATGCCAAGAATCACTCTTGTCGCAATATCCGCCAGAGAATAACCTGTGGCTTTTGATAAAAACGGAACGGTTCTGGATGAGCGTGGATTTACTTCTATAATATACACGTTTTCCTCCTGATCCACAATAAACTGAATATTAAACAATCCTCTGATTCCGATTCCAAGACCTAATCTTCTTGTATAATCCAGAATCACTTCTTTTACATGGTCTGAAATGCTGTAACTCGGATACACACTGATGGAATCGCCGGAATGTACGCCGGTTCTCTCCACCAGTTCCATGATGCCGGGCACAAATACATCCTGACCGTCGCAGATTCCGTCGATCTCCACTTCTTTTCCTCTGATATAATGATCCACTAATACCGGTTTTTCTTCATTGATCTCCACCGCCGTTTTCAGATATTGCCGCAGTTGTTCTTCTTTTGCCACGATCTGCATGGCTCTTCCGCCTAATACAAAGCTCGGACGTACCAGCACAGGATAGCCTATTGCAGCTGCCGCCTTTACACCATCTTCAATATTCGTTACAGCCTGACCTTTGGGCTGCGGAATAGAAAGCGCGGCCAAAAAGCTTCTCAAAGGACTCCCTGTTCTCTGCCTTTTCGATCGCCTCGCAGTCTGTTCCGATGATCGTTACGCCTCTGGATTCCAGAGGCTCTGCCAGATTCACGGCAGTCTGCCCTCCCAGCGAGGCGATTACGCCATCCGGCCGCTCCAGTTCAATTACGTTCATCACGTCTTCGACACCGAGAGGTTCAAAATACAGCTTATCGGAAGTCGTATAATCCGTAGAAACTGTTTCCGGATTATTGTTGATCACAATGGCCTCATATCCGGCATTGCGTATTGTTTTTACGGCATGAACTGTCGAATAATCAAACTCTACGCCCTGACCGATTCGGATAGGACCTGATCCAAGCACCAGAATTTTTTTTCTGTCCTCTGCTATCGATTCGTTTTCTTCTTCGTAAGTAGAATAAAAATAAGGGACATAACTGTCAAATTCAGAAGCGCAGGTGTCGATCATTTTATAAACCGGGAACAGATGCATTTCTTTTCTAATGCGAAAGACAGTATCTTCGTCTGTATTCCAGAGCCATGCCACAGCGCGATCGGAAAATCCTCCTCTTTTGCCTCATGCAGGACGTCCCTGTTCCATGGATTTGCTTTTAACATATTTTCCATTTCTATGATTTTCTTCATTTTTTCCAGGAAAAAGCCGTCAATCTTTGTTACAAAAGCAATTTGCTGAACATTGCAGCCAAGTCTTAATAATTGTGCAACGGCAAAGATCCTGTCGTCCGTTCCTGCTTTTTATATAGGAAAGAAGCTCTTCCCTTGTCTTTTCATCGAATTTCTCCATATATAGATGAAATACTCCCGTTTCCAGGGAACGGATCGCCTTTAACAGACTTTCTTCAAATGTTCGTCCAATGCTCATCACCTCTCCGGTCGCTTTCATCTGCGTGCCTAACTTTTGATTGGCATCTGCAAACTTATCAAACGGAAAACGAGGCATTTTCGTTACTACATAATCTAAGGCAGGCTCAAAGGAAGCAGGGGTGTTTACAAGGGGATCTCATCCAGTGTCATGCCTACGCTGATCTTTGCCGACACTCTTGCAATGGGATAACCGCTTGCCTTGGATGCCAGGGCAGACGAACGGGAAACACGTGGGTTCACTTCGATAACGTAGTACCGGAAAGAATGAGGATCCAGTGCGAACTGTACATTGCATCCCCTTCCACCCTAAGAGCCCGGATCAGCCTTAGCGCACTGTCCCGCAGCATCTGGTATTCCTTATTCGTCAAGGTTTGGGATGGGCAGACTACGATCGAATCTCCTGTATGGATTCCTACCGGATCCAGATTTTCCATGTTGCACACCGTAATTGCCGTATCATTAGAATCACGAATGACTTCATATTCAATTTCTTTAAAACCTTTAATGCTTTTTTCAACCAATACCTGATGAACCGGCGACAAGGCAAGCGCATTATGAATAAGCCCCAGAAATTCCTGTTCATCGTCTGCAAACCCTCCCCGGTTCCGCCCAGTGTATAAGCAGGACGCAGAACTACCGGATAACCGATGGTCTTTGCCGCCTGAAGGGCTTCTTCTGCTGTATTGGCGACAAGGGACGGCAGTACCGGTTCTCCTAATTTTTCGCACAATTCTTTAAACAGTTCTCTGTCTTCTGCCTGCCGGATGCTTTCACTTCCAGTTCCAAGCAGTTCTGTCTGACATTCTTTCAAAACTCCTTTTTCTCGAGCTGCATTGCAAGATTCAGTCCTGTCTGCCCTCCGATTCCGGGTACTATGGCGTCCGGACGCTCATGGCGGACGATTTTTGCCATATATTCCAATGTAAGAGGCTCCATATAAACTTTATCTGCAATGGCAGGGTCTGTCATTATAGTCGCCGGATTGGAATTGCACAGGATTACTTCATACCCCTCTTCTTTCAGCGCAAGACATGCCTGTGTTCCCGCATAATCAAATTCCGCTGCCTGTCCGATTACAATAGGACCAGAACCAATAACCAGTATTTTCTTTATATCAGTTCGCTTTGCCATGTTTGTTTTCCTCCATCATCTGTATAAATTGATCAAACAAATACCCGCTGTCCTGAGGTCCGGGAGCGCTTTCCGGATGATACTGGACGCTGAAAACATGATCTTTTCTGCAGGCAATTCCTTCTACTGTATGATCCAGCAGATTGATATGGGTCATCTCCAGATCGGTATTTTTCAGACTGGCATAATCTACAGCATAAGAATGATTCTGGGACGTGATTTCTATTTTCCCGGTTTTTAAGTTTTTTACCGGATGGTTTCCTCCCCGGTGTCCGAATTTCAACTTATAAGTCCCCGCGCCATAGGCAAGCCCGATCATCTGATGTCCAAGGCATATTCCAAATAATGGAAAGTTTCCTCTTATTTTCCGTACCAGTTCCAGAACCGGCTTTACATCCTTCGGATTGCCCGGTCCATTAGACAAAAAGACGCCGTCCGGGTTTTGTTTTGAATTTCTTCATAAGAAGTGTTCCATGGATATACCATGACGCTGCAGCCTCTTGCATTTAAACTTCGTATAATATTTTCTTTTATTCCGCAATCAATGGCCGCCACAAGATAATTTTCCTGTTTGGCGGCACAGTATCTTATTTCTTTAGAACTGACCTTTTCTACGGCATCTTTCGGAATCTCAAATCCTGCCAGTTTTTTCAATCCTTCTTCCGGCGATGTCTGCGCATCTGTAAGCAGCGCCTTACAACTTCCGAAATCCCGGATCTTTCTTACCAGTTTTCTCGTATCAATGCCGTAAATACCGGGAATATGATACTGTTTCATCACCTCGTCCAGCGTGGCGGCGCTGCGGAAATTGGAAGGAATATCATTATAATCTCTCACGGCAAGCCCGCCGATGGAAGGTTGTTTTGTCTCAAAGTCTTCTTTTGCAATCCCGTAATTTCCGATCAACGGATATGCCATAACAACGGTCTGATATGTGTAGGATGGATCAGAAAGGATCTCCTGATACCCAACCGGCGCCGTATTAAATACTATTTCCGTTATTTTCTCTTCCTGACTGCCAAACCCATAGCCATAAAATTGACTTCCGTCTTCCAGAAGAAGCTTCTTATTCCATTTTTCCATTTGTTTCACCTCTCGGATAATTTTTGTTCAAATCGGTCCTTTCGGACATCTGTGGGAATTTCAGTCGCGTATTTCCCGCTAAAACAAGCGTCACAATATGAATGCGTTCCTGTCAGTTCATGAAGGCATTCCAACGGAAGATAGCCAAGTGAATCCGCCCCGATGAGCGTGGCGACCTCTTTTCTCCATGGTGGGATGCAATAAGATTTTCTTCCGAATCGATGTCTGTACCATAATAACACGGATGCAGAAACGGAGGTGCAGAGATTCTTAGATGGATCTCTTTTGCGCCTGCCTCTCTTAAAAAGACTTACAAGCTGTCTGCTTGTAGTTCCTCTTACAATGGAATCATCAATTAAAACTACTCGTTTTCCCTGAATAACCGATGGGATCGGACTCAACTTCATCCGCACCAGATCGATCCGTTCTTTTTGACCGGGAGATATAAAAGTTCTTCCAATGTATTTGTTCTTGACAAGTCCGATTCCATAAGGAATTCCTGAAACTTCAGAAAATCCAAGCGCCGCGTCCAGACCGCTGTCCGGAACGCCGATTACAATATCCGCCTTGACCGGTTTTGTCTGTGCTAATAGTTTCCCAGCCTGAATTCTTGCTGCTGATACAGAGATCTTATCAATGACAGAGTCCGGTCTTGCAAAATAAATATATTCAAAAATACAGGTCTTCTGTTTCTGCGTGCCGCAGTGTTCCCGGCGCGACTCGACGCCTTCTTCGCTAAATACCAGGATCTCTCCCGGAAGAAGATCCCTGATCAGTTCCGCGCCTACAGATGTCAGGGCGCAGCTTTCCGAGGCAATCACATAGGAGCCGTCCGGCATTTTCCCGTAACAAAGGGGACGGAATCCATACGGATCTCTCACTGCGATCATTTTAGCAGAAGACATTAATATAAGAGAATATGCTCCTTCCAAAGAAGTCATGGCGCGGCTTACCGCCTCCTCGATACTAGGCGCAGTAAGCCTTTCTCTTGTAATCATATACGCAATCGTTTCTGTATCGCTGGTTGTATGGAAAATTGCTCCTGATAATTCCAATTTATCACGAAGCTCTAACGCATTGCTTAAATTTCCATTATGTGCCAGCGCCATTTTCCCTTTCTGATGGTTCACCTCTATAGGCTGACAATTCTTTCGATTATTTCTTCCTGTCGTTCCGTACCGCACATGTCCCACGGCCATATTTCCTTCCGAAAGATGTGCCAGAGTATCCTCAGAAAATACTTCGCTTACAAGCCCCAAATCCTTATGTGAGGTAAATACCCCATCATCGTTTACAACGATTCCGCAGCTTTCCTGTCCTCTGTGCTGAAGTGCATAGAGTCCATAATAAACCAGTTTCCCAAGACGTTCTCTTTTTCTGCTTAAAATTCCGAACACGCCGCATTCTTCATGAATCGCCATATCTGTTCACTCCTCTTGTTTCGTATTTTCATGGAAAGCCGCTGAAATAAATCCTTGAAACAGCGGGTGCGGCCGGTTGGGGCGGCTTTTGAATTCCGGATGGAACTGCACTCCGATATAAAACGGATGATCCGCAAGCTCGATGGTTTCTGCCAAACGGCCATCAGGGGAAGTTCCGCTGATCACCAGACCTGCATCGGTAAGCAGTTCGCGGTACTGATTATTTAATTCGTAGCGGTGACGATGGCGCTCTTGAATGACCGAGCGCTGATAGCAATGCTCCATTTGTGTTCCCGGCTGAATCACACAAGGGTAATTTCCAAGTCGGAGTGTGCCTCCCTTATCAATATCATCACTTTGTCCCGGCATAAAATCAATAACCTTGTCCCTGCACTGCTCATCAAATTCCCGGAATGTGCTTCCGGAAGTCCAGCCTCATTCCTGGCATATTCAATGACGGCAATCTGCATGCCAAGACAGATCCCGAAATAAGGAATCCGATTCTTTCTGGCATATTCAGCTGCAGTGATCATTCCTTCAATTCCTCTGTTTCCAAAACCGCCGGGAACGATGATCCCGTGTATTCCCGGAAAATCTGAGCTACGTTTTCTTTCGTAATATTCTCTGAATCGATCCAATGAATACGGATATAAGCATTCTGCGCATAGCCTGCATGATTTAAAGCTTCCACTACGGACAGATAGGCGTCATGAAGCTTTACATATTTCCCGACCAGTCCGATATGTACTTCCCGGGTACGATTTTTTATCTGTTCCACCATTTTCTTCCAGTCTTCAAGCCGGGCTTCCTTTGCCTCTAAATGAAGCTCTCTGCAAACTACAGAAGAAAAGCCGGACTGCTCCAGCATAAGGGGCGCTTCATATAAATTTGACAGCGTGCGGTTTTCGATCACGCAGTCCGGCTTCACATTGCAGAAAAGAGAAATCTTCTGAAAAATAGATTCCTCCAAAGGTTTATCGCACCGAAGTACAATGAGATTCGGGTGGATTCCCATTCCCTGCAGTTCCTGTACAGAGTGCTGCGTAGGCTTTGATTTGTGTTCGTCCGAGCCGCTTAAATAAGGGACGAGTGTCACATGAATAAACAGGCTGTTTTCCCTGTCCCACTTCCAGAGAAATCTGGCGGACTGCTTCTAAAAAGGCTGGGATTCAATATCTCCTATTGTTCCTCCGATTTCCGTAATTACCACGTCTGCATCCGTCTGTTTCCCTACGCGATAGACAAATTCTTTGATTTCATTTGTGATATGCGGAATAACCTGCACCGTTGAACCAAGATATTCGCCGCGGCGTTCCTTATTCAATACATTCCAGTAAACCTTACCTGTGGTGAGATTGGAATATTTATTCAGGTTTTCATCAATAAATCTCTCATAATGTCCCAGATCCAGATCTGTCTCCGCGCCGTCTTCCGTGACAAACACCTCTCCATGCTGATACGGGCTCATAGTTCCCGGATCTACATTAATATAAGGATCTAACTTCTGAGCGGCCACCTTATAACCTCTGGCTTTTAAAAGCCGCCCAAGGGAAGCTGCGGTAATTCCTTTTCCGAGGCCGGATACGACTCCTCCGGTCACAAAAATATACTTTGTCATAAATTGTCATTCCTCTTTCTATTATTTTCCGCTTTCTCCATAGTTTGAAAGCACTCTGGCTGAAGGGTCATTGACGTCACACCCTCCCACTCTTTGTTCGGCATCCAGAATCCGGCGATCATTTCCGCCTGCCCCGGATAATATTTTTTCAAAGATTTCCCTGTACAACAAAGATTCTTTCGTAAACGGACGTGCATAGGTATACTTTTCTGATAATGTTTCCATCTCCTGATCTGTGTAAACGGATTCTGCGTATTCTTTCAGATAATCCACCATGGAATGACCTACTGCGTCTGAAAACGCTGCTTTTTCTCTCCACAGGATTTCTTGCGGAAGGTACGAATCCTCCTGAAATGCATGACGGAGAAGATATTTCCCTTTTCCGTAATGATTCATTTTCAGTTCCGGATCGACTGCCATAACGTAAGTCACAAAATCCAGATCTCCGAACGGAACTCTTGCCTCAAGAGAATTGGAAGAGATACAGCGGTCGCCCTTAGTACATCATACATATGAAGTTCACGGATTCTTTTCACGGATTCTTCTTGGAACGCCTCCGGACCGGGGGGCGAAATCAGTATATTTATATCCAAATAATTCATCCGATATTTCACCGGTGAGAAGTACGCGGATATCTGTCTGCTCATGAATTGCCCTACATACCAGATACATACCCACAGATGCACGTATCGTAGTAATATCGTAAGTCCCCAGAACATGAATCACCTCTTCCAGCGTATCGATCACTTCCTCCGGCGTCATATATATTTCCGTATGTTCGCTTCCGATGTACTCTGCTGTCTGCTTCGCATACTTTAAATCAATGGCGTCTTCACGCATCCCGATGGCAAACGTACGGATAGGTTTCCGGCTCTCTTTAGCGGCGATCGCACAGACGAGCGAGGAATCCAGCCCGCCCGAAAGCAGAAAACCTACCTTCGCATCCGCTACAAGCCGTTTCTTTACTCCTTCGATCAGCAGGTCGTAGATATTCCGGCATACGGTTTCTAAATCATCCCGGCATATGTGTTCTGATTTTGTTATATCGCAATAGCAGGTAAAACTGCCGTTTTTATAATAATATCCCGGAGGAAAAGGCATGATTTTGTCAGTAAGCCCTACCAGGTTTTTTCGCTTCACTTGCAAACAGGATCACACCTTTTTCATCATATCCGTAATAGAGAGGACGGATTCCAATGGGATCTCTTTGCCGCAATATATTCACCTGTATCGCCGTCATAGAGAATACATGCGAATTCTGCATCCAGCATAGCAAACATATCCGTGCCATATTCTTTATACAAGGGCAGAAGGATCTCACAGTCTGAATCGCTTGCAAAGCTATATCGGTCAGACAATTCTTCTTTGATCTTTTCAAATCCATAAATTTCTCCGTTGCAGACCACGTAACTTCCATCCACTGGAAAGGCTGCATTCCGGACGGTGTTAATCCCATAATGGCCAGTCTGTGAAATCCAAGAAGACCATTTCCCGTATCAACGATCCGGCTGTCATCCGGACCTCTGGAAATGGTTCTTTGGAAACCTTCTTTAAATTTATCTAAATCGACTACCGGTCCGCAATATCCCATAATCGAACACATACATTTTACCTCCATTTTTCGGGAACTGTTCCATGCGCGCTGTAAACAGTTCCCTTATTTTAAATTTATTCTACATCCTGCAGAGCATCAAAGCCCTCTTCACCGGTTCTGATTTTTACAACATTTTCCACATCATAAACGAAAATCTTACCGTCTCCGATATGTCCTGTATAAAGCACTTTCTTAGCCGTTTCGATAACACTGCGGACAGGAACTTTGCTCACCACGATTTCTACCTGGATTTTCGGAAGCAGGTTTGCCTCAATCTGTACGCCGCGGTAATACTCCGGTTTTCCTTTCTGTACGCCGCATCCAAGAACGTGCGATACGGTCATGCCTGTAATTCCCAGATTCATCATTGCCGCTTTTAATGACTCAAGCTTTGATTCCTTGCAGACAATTTCCACCTTCGTGAATTTCGGCGTTCCTTCTTCAAATGCAGGAACCGTCTTCACCGGTACAGCTTCAGCTTCCGGCACATCTCCCATGGCAAAGACCGTATTGGTGTCCACATCCTCCGCAATGGTGTCCGGCAGCATAGAAAATCCGGCATATGCGGTAAACAGTCCATGTTCCGAAACATCCAATCCGGCAAGCTCTTCTTCCGGTTTTACACGCAGCCCGATGGTATGTTTAATTGCTAAAAATACAATGGTGATAACCACCGCAACATACGCTGCTACAGCAAGCACGCCTAATACCTGGATTCCCAGAAAGTGCGCGCCGCCTCCATAGAAAAGTCCTGCCTCTGTAGTCTCCCCTGTGGCAAACAGACCGGTCAGAACCGTTCCTGCAGCGCCGCAGACACAGTGTACGGAAACAGCGCCTACAGGGTCGTCTATTTTGCAATTTTATCAAAAATTCTATCGCCAGTACAATCAGGATTCCACAGACAACTCCAATGACCGCCGCGCCGACCGCATCTACCGCATCGCAACCCGCTGTAATGCCTACCAGACCTGCCAATGCTGCATTGTAAGTCATAGAGACATCCGGTTTCTTGTAACGTATCCAGGTGAAAATCAAAGCCGCGCAGCAGGCGACAGCAGCTGCCAGGTTAGTATTAAAGAATACCCTTCCCGCTGTTTCTATCAGGGCATCACTGTCCATACCTACCGTAGAAGCTCCGTTAAATCCGAACCAGCAGAACCAGAGAATAAATACACCAAGTGCTGCAAGTGTCAGGTTATGCCCTAAAATCGCCTGCGGTTTTCCGTTTTTATCGTATTTTCCAATACGCGGACCTAAGATTTTCGCACCGATCATAGCGCAGATGCCTCCTACCATATGTACCGCCGTAGACCCCGCGAAATCATGGAAGCCCAACTGCGCCAGCCAGCCGCCGCCCCAGATCCAGTGGCCAGAAACCGGATAGATCAGAAGTGAGATCGCTGCAGAATAAATACAGTAAGCGCTGAATTTTGTTCTCTCTGCCATTGCTCCTGACACAATCGTGGCGGATGTCGCACAAAGACAGTCTGGAAGATCGCAAACGCCCACAGAGGAACGCCTGAAGGAAGCGCCTGGCTGTACTCGCCCCGGATCAGCGGGTCAAAGCTGCCAATGATTCCGGAACCTTTTCCAAACATCAGTCCGAATCCTACCAGCCAGAATGCCGGTGTTCCAATGCAGAAATCCATCAGGTTTTCATCAGAATATTTCCGGTGTTTTTCGCTCTTGTAAATCCCGCTTCACACAAGGAAAAACCTGCCTGCATAAAGAAGACCAGAGCTGTGCCAAATAATACCCAGATTGTATTTACAGAACTGTACATGATAACCCCTCCCTTTTGTTATCTTTGCTATTTTACGCTGAAAAGCAGATCCCCGTAGGTTGGGAACGGCCAGTATTTTTTTGCTGTAACGGTTTCCGCTTCATCACAGGCAATTCGTAACTCCTGCATTCTGGTCAATACTGTATCCCGGATCTGATAAGACTGCGCCACAATATCCTTCACGTCCTGAAGTTCTATCAGAGCTGTTTCCAATGCATCCGTCCTGACTGCCATCTGGTCTGTAAGTGTAGAGAGTTTTTTTATCAGGCCGCTTTCATAACGGCATGCCAATGTCTCATCGACACGTTTCTTCGCAGAAGCTGTCCTTGCCAGTTCCATTGCGTAGGCTTCCACAGCCGGAATGATCTCTCTTTTAACCATATCCACCATAGTATTTGCTTCTATTACGATCGTCTTACAGTAGTTTTCCAGCATAATCTCGCATCTTGATTCCAGTTCCGCCTTGGAGAATACTTTATGTGAAGTAAGCATCCTGACATTTTTTTCATCCAGCAGATGCGGCATACAGTCCGGCGTTGACGGATAGTTCATCAGTCCGCGCTTTTCCGTTGCTTCTTTTATCCATGCATCGTCATAACCGTTTCCATTGAAAATAATCCTCTTGTGATCTTTGATCGTCTTGCGGATCATGGCATGAAGGGTTTCTTCAAAATTTTCCGCTTTTTCCAGTCTGTCGGCGTAGACCTTCAGGCTTTCCGCCACTGCGCTGTTCAGCATGATATTCGCACAGGCAATACTGTTAGAAGATCCCAGCATACGGAACTCAAATTTATTACCGGTAAATGCAAATGGTGAAGTACGGTTCCTGTCCGTAGTATCCCGATTGAATTTCGGAAGGACATCCACACCCAGCTTCATCTGTGTTTTTCCGCTCCTTCATAAGGAATATCTTTTTCAATCGCCTCTAAGACTCCGTTCAGCTCATCGCCCAGAAACATGGACACAACAGCCGGCGGCGCTTCATTTGCTCCCAGACGATGATCGTTTCCTGCGGTTGCAACAGACAGCCTCAGCAGATCCTGATAATCATCCACCGCTTTGATCACTGCGCACAGAAACAGTAAAACTGCGCATTCTCATAAGGTGTTTCTCCCGGCGACAGCAGGTTTACGCCTGTATCAGTGGAGATGGACCAGTTATTATGTTTACCGCTTCCATTGACACCTGCAAACGGTTTCTCATGAAGAAGACAAACCAATCCATGCCGTGCGGCTACTTTTGCATGATTTCCATCGTCAGCTGATTGTGATCCGTAGCAATGTTGGTCGTTGTGTAGATCGGCGCCAGCTCATGCTGTGCCGGAGCCACTTCATTGTGCTGTGTCTTTGCAAGGATTCCAAGCTTCCAGAGTTCCTCATTTAAGTCCGCCATGTAAGCCTCTACTCTTGGCTTGATCACACCGAAATAATGGTCATCCATCTCCTGTCCTTTCGGAGGTCTTGCTCCAAATAAAGTGCGTCCTGTAAATTGAAGATCTTTTTCTTTGATCATACATTTCTTTTGTAATCAGGAAGTATTCTTGTTCCGGTCCTACAGAAGTAATAACGTATGATACCTTTTCATTGCCGAACAGACGGAGAATCCGAAGCGCCTGCTTATTCAATGCCTTCATGGAACGAAGCAGCGGCGTTTTCTTGTCCAACGCTTCTCCTCCATAAGAACAAAAAGCTGTGGGAATACATAAGGTTTTTCCTTTAATAAACGCATAGGAAGTCGGATCCCATGTGGTATATCCTCTTGCCTCAAAAGTCGCACGCAATCCGCCGGACGGGAACGAAGAAGCATCCGGCTCGCCCTTGATCAGTTCCTTACCCGAAAATTCCATGATAACGCCTCCGTTTGGAGAAGGAGAAATAAAGCTGTCATGTTTTTTTTCTGCAGTAATTCCCGTAAGCGGCTGAAACCAGTGTGTATAATGTGTTGCGCCTTTCGATACAGCCCATTCTTTCATAGCTTCTGCCACAACGTCTGCTACGCTGCTGTCTAATTGTTCACCTTCATCAATGGTTTTTCTCAATGACTGATATACTTTTGAAGATAAACTTGCCTTCATAACCCTGTCATCAAACACCATACAGCCAAAATATTTGGAAACATTTTTCTTCTTCATAACGACACTCCTTTCGCACGAAAAAGACAAGGATGCCTTTCCTGCTATCCACATGAAAGACGCCCTTGCCTTTTTTTCTATCTGTTTCTTTGCAACAACGGAAAAAGCGTCTCTGAGATTGTGTTCTCAAAGACGCCCTTGCCTTTACGTGTTGCATGATAACACCGGACAAACCTCTTTGTCAATTCCTTTTTTGTATTTTTACAAGTACAATTATAACCGTTCAGCCTGCGAAAACCACTTACGGAAACACATATGAAATAAGAAAGATAAAGGAATCCGCGCATCGTTCTGCAAAAACTCAATCAAATTATGATTGACAAACATTCCTAATCGTTGTATAAGTATGCATATGAGCAAAGGCGTTCATTTAGGAATCAGAATTTTTCTGCTTTCAAAATGAGCGTCTTTGTTTTTATTGTATAAGATCAAAAAAGAAAGGAATGAAATGGAAAATGAAAACAGAAGGTCAGGTAAGGATTCCTTCAGGATGTGCCATCGCAGCTATGATTTCCAGAGACGGGAATAAAATGTCCGGGGAAACGATCACAAATGCTATGAAACCCATGCATGACCGATCCAATGGTCTTGGCGGCGGATTTGCCGGTTATGGAATCTATCCGGAATATAAAGACTTTTATGCCTTTCATATGTTTTTGACAGCAGAGCTGCCAGAAAAGGATGCGAGGCGTTTTTAAAAGAACGGTTTGAGATCGTACAGTCAGAAATTATCCCCACAAGAAAAACGCCTCTGATCACAGATGAGCCTATCATCTGGAGATACTTTGTAGCTCCTTTGAAGTCTCTTCTGACGTCTATGCAGCTGGATGAAAAGGAATATGTGGTACGTACAGTCATGAAGATCAATACGGAGATGCCGGGAGCTTATGTCTTTTCCAGCGGCAAAAACATGGGAACTTTCAAAGCAGTGGGATACCCGGAAGACATCGGTATTTTCTATAAATTAGACGAATATGAGGGATATTGCTGGACAGCGCACGGCCGTTATCCCACCAACACACCGGGCTGGTGGGGCGGAGCTCACCCCTTTGCTCTTCTGGATTCTTCCGTTGTACATAACGGTGAAATATCTTCCTACGATGCCAATCGCAGATTTATCGAGATGTTCGGCTATAAGTGTACCCTTCAGACGGATACGGAAGTCATCACGTATATTTTAGACTATCTGCTCCGCAGGCAGAATCTGACTCTTGGAGAAGCTGCCAGCGTAATTGCCGCCCCTTTTGGAGCACCATTGCAGCAAAAACAGATCTTGCAGATCAGAAAAAGCACACTTACTTACGAACTCTGTTCCCCAGCCTTCTGATCACCGGACCTTTCTCCATTGTTTTCGGTTTCAACGGAGGGCTTATGGCGCTCAATGACCGGCTGAAGCTCCGCTCCATGGTCGTAGGAGAAAAAAAAGATATGGTTTATATTGCCAGTGAAGAAACAGCCATCCGAGCCATGGAACCGGATGCCGAAAATATCTGGGCTCCCGCCGGCGGAGAACCGGTTATCGTAACAGTAAAGGAAGGTGTTTTATTATGAGCATTGAATTTATCTACCCTGAGTTTGAAGTGATCCGAAATGAAAACCGCTGCATTACCTGCCGTATCTGCCAGCAGCAATGCGCCAATGGCGTACATTCCTACAATAGTGAAACCAAACAGATGGTATGTGACGAAAGCAACTGTGTAAACTGCCAAAGATGTGTTTCCTTTTGTCCCACCAGAGCTTTAAAAATCGTAAAAGCGACTGTTCTCTACGCGAAAATGCCAACTGGCCGGAAAATATGATGAAAGAAATTTATAAACAGGCAAACAGCGGCGGAGTCCTGCTCTCTTCCATGGGAAACCCAAATCCTCTTCCGTTTATTGGGATCGCATCTTAATCAATGCTTCGCAAGTAACCAACCCTCCCATCGACCCTCTAAGAGAGCCTATGGAAACCCGGATTTATCTTGGAAAGAAACCGGAACAAGTGCATCGGATGGCGGACGGTTCTTTAGACTGTGAGCTTCCCCGCAGCTGGAACTCTCTATGCCGGTCATGTTCTCCGCCATGAGCTATGGCTCTATCAGTTATAATGCGCACAAATCACTGGCTCTCGCTGCAAAAGAGCTTGGGATTTTATATAATACAGGAGAAGGTGGTCTCCATGAAGATTTTTATTGCTATGGAGAAAACACCATTGTACAGGTAGCGTCAGGACGCTTTGGCGTTCATGAAAAATATTTAAACGCCGGCGCGGCCGTTGAGATCAAAATGGGACAGGGCGCAAAGCCCGGCATCGGCGGGCATCTTCCGGGAACTAAAATTGTAGGAGACGTGTCCCGCACCAGAATGATCCCTGAAGGCTCTGACGCCATCTCCCCCGCGCCTCATCATGATATCTATTCTATTGAAGATCTGCGGCAGCTGGTCTGTTCTCTGAAAGAGGCTACGGAATACAAAAACCGATTATCGTAAAAGTGGCGGCTGTCCATAATATCGCAGCCATAGCCAGCGGCATTGCCAGAAGCGGCGCGGACATTATCGCCATTGACGGTTTCCGGGGAGGCACCGGCGCCGCTCCTACCAGAATACGCGACAATGTGGGAATCCCTGTAGAGCTCGCTCTGGCGGCAGTGGATCAGAGGCTTCGTGATGAAGGAATCCGAAATCACGTTTCGCTCGTAGCAGGCGGCAGTATCCGCAGCGCTTCCGATGTGGTAAAAGCAGTAGCCCTTGGAGCGGACGCCTGTTATGTTGCAACAGCCGCGCTTCTGGCTCTTGGGTGTCATCTCTGCCGCACGTGTCAAAGCGGCAAGTGTAACTGGGGATCGCCACGCAGAATCCTGAACTTGTGGAAAGACTTGATCCGCAGACGGGAAGCCGTCGGCTTATCAATCTGATGACTGCCTGGAAACATGAAATCAAAGAACTAATGGGAGGTATGGGAATTAACTCCATCGAAGCTCTCGGGGCAACCGTCTTATGCTCCGCGGAATCGGGCTAAACGAAAAAGAACTTGAAATACTTGGCATTTCCCATGCCGGAGAATAAAAACAATATCATTTTATCAAGGAGATGTGTTATACTATGAAAGTGATAGATGCTGCTGCACTAGATTATAAAACTTTAAACGAAGTCCTTCGGCAGCCGGAACACGATTATGTGATCGAAGGCTGCTGCGGACAGCGCTTTATCGGCGCCGGAATGTCTGACCGGAATATTACCGTCAATGGAATTTCCGGCAATGCTCTCGGCGCCTACCTAAATAACGCCTCTATTACCGTAAACGCAAATGCGCAGGACGCCGTAGGCAATACGATGAACGCAGGAAAGATTTTGATTCATGGCAGCGCCGGAGATGCGGCCGGATACGCTATGAGAGGCGGTAAAATTTATGTTCGCGACCATGCCGGCTACCGGGCGGGCATTCATATGAAAGAATATAAAAGAAAGTTCCGATAATGATTATCGGAGGATGCGCCGGCAGTTTTCTGGGGAATATCAGGCCGGAGGGATTCTGATTGTATTAGGATTACAGGAAGATCATCATCCGATCATCGGCAATTTCCCCCTGTACCGGTATGCACGGCGGAAAGCTGTTTCTGCGGGGCGACTGCAGGAATCTGAAATTTCCTCCGCAGGTGACGGCAGATATTGCTTCTTTTGAAGACTTGCAGGGAATCATGGATGATCTGAAGGAATATTGCAGCGATTTTCACTATGACCTGAAAACCATTCTCTCCTCTCCTTTTACTCTTGTCACCCCGAACAGCAAGAATCCGTATAAACAGATGTATGTAGCAAATTAACGTGAAAGAGGTGGAAGACTATGAAATATTCCCAGCAAGAAATTATACAGTATGTTCAGGAAGAGGACGTTAAGTTTATCCGTCTGGCTTTCTGCGACGTTTTCGGAAAACAGAAAAACATATCCATCATGCCTGATGAGCTTCAAAGAGCCTTTTCTTACGGTATCGCCATTGACGCGTCCGCCATCGATGGATTTGGTGATGAGACTCATTCAGATCTATTTCTTCATCCAGAACCGGATACTTTGATGCCTCTTCCCTGGAGACCGGAAGAAGGCAGTGTAGTTCGGATGTTCTGTCATATCACGCATCAAGACGGCACGCCTTTTTGAGTATGATTCCCGTGCGCTTCTGGAAAAAGCCATTAAAGCAGCCTCTGAAGAGGGATTGCAATTTTCTTTTGGTACGGAACAGGAATTCTATCTTTTCCGGTCAGACGACTTTGGCGAACCTACCATGATCCCATATGATCATGCCGGATATATGGATATCGCTCCGGAAGACAAAGGTGAAAATATCAGACGAGAGATCTGTCTGACTCTTGAACAAATGGGCATTCATCGAAAGTTCCCACCACGAACAAGGACCGGGGCAAAATGAGATCGATTTTCGCTACTCCGACCCTATGACGGCGGCCGATAACGCCTTGACTTTTCAGACTGTAGTTAAAGCTGTTGCGTTAAGAAACGGTCTCTGTGCCGATTTTTCCCCAAAACCCCTTCGTGATCAGCCCGGCAATGGTTTTCATATTAACATTTCCGTCAAATCCGATCGCGAATTTAATTATATGGACGCTGTAATTGCCGGTATTCTGGATAAAATCTCGGAGATGACTCTTTTTTTGAATCCGCTTGAAAATTCCTATGAACGTTTTGGACAAAATAAAGCGCCGCTCTACATCTCTTGGTCAAAGAGAACCGTTCCCAGCTCGTCCGTGTTCCCGCGGCGCTGGGCGAATATCAGCGCGTAGAGCTTCGTTCTCCTGATCCGTCCACCAACACCTACCTGGCGTTTGCCTTGATCATTTACGCGGTCCTCGACGGAATCCGTAATAAAACAGAGCTCCCCCGCTCCTGCCGATATCAATCTGTATCGGGCTGATAAAGATACGCTTGCGCGCTTTGGCCAACTTCCGAAAGACTTTAAAACAGCCTGTTTTCTTGCCGCAAACAGTTCTTTTATCAAGAAATATATACCTGACGCGATCTTAAACATTTATTGCAAACAGTAATTTATACGAGTTCCAAAAGAAAGGAGAGCATAAAATGAGTCTAAAAGAGCGTACATACAGTATTCTTGTTGTATCTTCGACAGACAGTTTTGCCTCTGCCTTTATCGGCTCTCTTCCTGAAATCCGGTATTATCCTGTTCTTACGGCTTCAAGTGTCAGCGCAGCGAAACGAATGTTAAAAGAAAAGTCTTTCGAATTTGTCATTATCAATTCTCCTCTGTCTGATGATATCGGCGTTCGTTTTGCGATCGACCTTTGTTCCTCCAGACAGATCGCCGTTCTGCTTTTAGTAAAACGGGATATTCACTCTGATATTCATGACAAGGTTGCCGAATATGGAGTGTTTACACTTCCAAAGCCAACTTCAAAACCGACCCTCCTTCAGGCGTTAAGCTGGATGGAAAGTTCCGCGAGCGTTTAAGGCAGCTTGAAAAGAAATCTTTATCCATCGAGGAAAAAATGGCGGAAATCCGTTTGGTCAACAAAGCGAAATGGTTTTTGATCAGTGAACTTTCTATGAGTGAACCGGAAGCTCACCGCTACATAGAAAAACAGGCAATGGATCGCTGTATTCCAAAGCGATCCATTGCCGAAGAAATTATCAAGACTTATACTTGATCTTCTCCTCCTTCCACTTCCGACTTTATTATCAGAAGTGCAGGGAGGTAAAATTATGTTTTTATTCTGTCAGTCAGGCTTACCGCCTTTTCTTTCTGCCTAAGAATCTGCCTGCCGCCGCAAGCATTGCCTATAAAATCCTAAGGTCGTCCATCCGACCGGCGTTTCCTTATCTCCTGTCGCAACAGCCTTTTCATCGCTTGCCGATGGTGTTCCATTCGTTGACGGTGTATCGTCCGGCGACAGTGAATTATCTGGATTCACAATATCTGTATTACCGGAATCCGGATCTGTCGGGAATTCCGGATCTGTCGGGAATTCCGGATCTGTCGGGAATTCGGATCTGTCGGTGGATTCGGCTCCGATTTTCCAGACCTTCTATCGCTTTTGCAGTTTTCCAATGCCTCATTCACATCTTCTTTTACTGCATTTTCTCCAAGCTTTAAGACTTTTTCCGCCTCTTTTAAAGCTTCTTCCAGAACCGTTTTACTGTCTTGTGTATAAATACTCAAATCTTTGCCTGCATATAAGTCATATGCCGCCTGAAGTTCTGTAAGATCTCCTTTATACATAGTCAGCCTTTTCCCGACTTCTATCAGTGTCTTATACGCTGTCTCCACTTCTTCGCTTGTTGCATCCGGCTTCTCATCAATCGCTTTTGCATTTTTATACGCTTCCTCATACTCTTCGCGCACAACCGGAATTACATCCTGATATTTTTCATCTTGCATCTGTTCTTCTGCATGCCGGATTGCCTCTTTAAGATGAGACTTATCGACTTCTTCTTTTTTCCTGTTCAAATACAGCCGTAAAAGCGGCGCTTTCTTTTGCATCAAACGTATATTTTTCCTGTTCGCTTACCGGGTTTCCTTTTTCATCTTCCCAACGGACAAATTGATATCCTTCTTCCGGATATGCTTCGATTGTAATCTTGCTTCCCTTTTTCACAGTATTTCTTTGGGAAACAGTTCCCTTTCCTTCTGTCTGCGGTATGATTTCCACAACTTCTTTTCCCATTAATTCTGATAAGGACAGTTCTTCATATTTCATAATATCCTGTGAATGTAATTCTGCCGGATTGTAAGAATCATACTTTTCATACATCAGACCGATTTGGTGATTCGGAAGTTCGCTCAGGCAGGAATATGCAAACCCTGCATTCTTACTGTCTACCGAATAATCGTAAGTCCAATCAATTTTATATTTTCACTTCCTTCTTTTCCGGTATCTGTGATCAAACCGATCTTGACTCTTCCGTCTCTTCGATAATTTCCCACACCGGCAGGAGTGGACATGATCAGCGCCGGCTTTCCTTCTATCAGACCGCCATAGCGGATCACGGATAACTGCGATCCCCATCCCGGCTGGGTCATTCCCGGTACATACGCCGCTTCTGTCCATGTTTTTCCTCCGTCCAGGCTCACTGCTTCCGCTATCTTAGAACCTGTTGATCTCGCATAAACACGAAGCGTTCCATCCGGCATTTCTACGATCTGTGATTCTGACATCGCCGCTTTCTTCGTAGACGGTCCTTTTTGCATAATTCCATGTTGCTCCATGATCGTCGCTGTAAATAATTCCCGACTGTGCCGTATCATAAACCGGTACGATCAACCGCCCCTTATATTCTCCGTTTTTAATCTGCATGCCTCTTCCCGGACCTGTGACAAGCACTCTTGAATCTTCTGCTTTGACCATTCCGTTTAAAAGTATCGGATCAGACCATGTTTTTCCGTCATCATCACTGTACTTCATATACAGCCATGTCGTAGGCAATGCTTTGAATACTGCATCTGCATACATAATGTTCATCGGAACGTCTTTGTCTGTCTCATCTGTTACAAGCTGTCCCGAACGTTCGTAGGATCGAATCTTGACGATTTTTGTTTGACTGTCTGCAATACATTATCCTTCAAAATTTCAAAATTACTGTTCAGAGAATACTCTGTCGGCTGATTCGTTGTATCATTATAGATAACACCATTCTCCCTCACTGTATAATTATAATCTGTTTCTCCTGCCTTTTGCAGTTTCAAGTATTTTTTCCCTTGAATTTCTTTATATCCGCTTCCTGTAACTGCCTGCGGAGAACCATATCCAGCCGCCATAGCGTCCGATATCAAAAATACACGTTCTGTCTCTTCGTCCTGCAAAAGAACCGGATCGATAAATGATGCGCTTTGATTCACTCTCGTCTGCGTTCCTACCGGAATTTCCAATGTATTATCTTCGTAATCCCCATAGTGGAACAAAAGTTCCGGCTCGCTCCAGTTCTTTCCTCCATCTTCACTTCTTGCCACTGCGATATCAATATTATTCGGTGAATCGTGCGTACCTCCAAACCTTGCGTCTGCCGCGCTGATCACTGTACCGCTTTTCAGTGTCAGAAGCGCCGGAATCCGATAATAATTTGAACCCGTTCCGTCATTTTTATGGAAAATCTGCTGTAATTCAGGATATGCTGTTTTCTTCGTTTCCTCTATCAGCTCTTCATCTGTCCACGGAGTCTCATACACTTCAATCTTATGGATATTTCCTCCGAACGTATATTTATTGCTTCCGCCTCGTTTTGTCGCACCAAGAGAAACAGTATCCAATCCCGTAATTTCAGAAATAAAGCGATAACCACCTAATGTGGCAGCGTCTATCGTCAGCACTTTCTTTCCATTTGCAAACAACTGATACGTTCCTTTTGCTTTATCTGCCTGAAGCGCAATTATATTTTCTGCCGGTTTTCCTTTATAATCCGCCTTTACCGCATTCGCCGCTTTAAATCCATAATTCATCGCGCTCTCATTTCTGATTTCGCAGCCAAGTACTCCTTCAGGTCTGATATAAACATGAAAATGTCTGTTTTCATGTCCTGCTTTTGCATTGGAAACACTAAACAAAGACTGAATTGCCTGATCGCTTGTCGATGTATAGTGTACTAAAATCGTACCTTCTTCCAGCTTCATCAATTTTTCTGCGTAATCTTTTGTACTTAATTCTACCGGTGATCCTACTGCGATCTTCTGATCCTCTTTTCTGAAAACCAATCCTCTGCCTACCGCGTATATTTTAAATATTTTTTCTTTTTCAGCCTCTGCATTTTTTGCTTTCAGCCGGATCGTATATGTCTTTCCTTCCTCCAGTTTCTTTGCTGTTTTCAACACTCCGTTTTCTATCGCAAAATATGGATTATGAGTGTCGCCTTCTCCTGTGCAAAGAGAGAAAACATAGTTTCCTTCAGGAGCCATCTCATTAACTGTGAATGTTCCCACCGTTGTTCCTTCATTCAAGTTTTCTACTTTTTCATCACTCAAACAAATATCAAATGCTTCCTCAAGCGTATTATTTAATTCAATCTCCTGTTTTTGAAATACTGTTTTTCCGCCCGGTCTTTCAGCCATGCAGACACTTCTACCTCGTATTTCTGATTCTCGGGAAGGTTTTTTAAAACAATCAACTTCTCTCCTGCTTCTGCATCTGTCTCATATGTCTGCCCTGATGCTTTTGAAACCGCTTTCAGATGCACCGCCCCTATCTGAGACTTGCTGTCTTCTTTCAGCTTTTTCCAAAGACACGCCGATGCGGTTCGGCGTTTTATAACTTCCGGAGTGATTTCAGATGTTTTCTCATTGATCGGCATCTCATAAAACAAATTGGCAATCGCGCTGTCCTCTTTCCACAATCCGCATCCTTTTTAAAAAGTGTCTGGTCATAAGAAGGTGTCCGTTTGCGCCCGGATGCAGATTATTTCCGAATAAAACAGTATCTTTTTTTCAGCCAGCCGTAATCGTTAAACGCTTTTTGAAGTTCCGTATACTGATCGATATAGATCAGGTTCTGCTCGTCTGCGACCTGCTTCATTTTTGCAATATACTGCGGTATATTCGCTTCTCTTGAACCGGTATTCCACATTGGCGTTGGCGTTCTTAAAATGATCACCGCGTCTTTATTTTTATTTCTGATCTTCTCTATGATCGTCTCAAGATTCTTTTTGTATATATCCGCCGTAAGTCCTCCTGTTGCCGCATCATTCGTTCCAAGCATGATCGAGACTACGTCAGGAGTATATTTTTCCAATCTCTGTTCAATATTATTCAGCGTACTTGTTGTCGTCGCTCCTGAAACAGCCGTATTGATCACAGTATCTGAAGCTCTTCCCATCTCATCTTTCAAATATTTTTCAAAAGTCTGAGCGATCCCGTCATAACCTTTTGTCCACAAAGCCGCATGTGTAATAGAATCTCCCATGAACAGCCATGTCATCTTATCTTTTCTTTCAGCTTTTCCGAAAGCGCTTTTTGCTTTTCATCCAGCGTCTGCCCATACGCGATTCCGACATTGCCTGCTTCCGTTTTTCCTGTCACAGTTTGAAGCTGTGTCGTTCCGTCTGATGAAATACATTTGAAAAGGTACTCTTTTTCCCGATTCTGCTCCTGTAATCGTAAATGTATTCCCATCCGCACTTCCCGTTATTTTTTATCTCCAATACTCAACTCGTATCTCCACGACGTTTCATTTGTTTCCGGGATCTGTACATGCAGACCGGCATTCTCCGCCGTCACAACCGGAAGAACGTTCAAATATACGTCCGGCTGCTCTTCTTCTTTCAGATTCAGAGTCACTCCGTTTCCCGGATAACTGTCCGTCGTCTTGATCGTAGCTGCGGAAAACTGTTTTCCGATCTCAAAATGTCCCGCTGCGTTCAGCGTTTGACCGTCTTTTAATTTATTATTTTTAAAATCATCCTGATTTGTCTGTGCAAAATGATCGACTACAACGATCCGATCGAGCTTCTCCGACTCGTCTTCGTATTCTTTACAACTTCGTCTACCGCTTTACAGTACAGCATGATTGTTGCATTTACCGCATCATCTTTAACTGCAAATGGCTTTTGGATCACAGCAAATCCTTTTCCGTTTTCTTTTTAATCCTAATGACAGGTTGATAAATTGACGCAATGAATCTTGAAACGAAGCAATTCCTGCTTCTCCTGCCTGATAATCCTCTTTCCCGACGAGATAAGCCGCCGCTTTCGGGCTGTAATCCGCCACTAAAGTCTGATAATTGTCAACGACGTCTTTTAAAGTCTGACCGGCCTTTCCTGTGTTGATCGTATAACGCTGCCGCCCGTTTTCATTTCCTGCTTTCGTCCACCGCACATACTCTTCAAACTGTCCTACATAATTTCTTACCCCTCTTGTCTGGGCAAATCCTCCCTGTACGGCTTCTCCTCCTGTAAATACCCATGAGTTATCGCCGTACTGACTTTGAAACATCTCGCCCACTGCCGAACCGCTTGCGATCTCACCGGAAGTTTCCGGTTTCGATATCGCGATCGCGTCCGCGTCCGTCAACGTTTCACTTGTAATGATAACGTGAGAAATCTCCCCTGAAATCCTTTGTAAACCTGTCCGTCTTTTGTTTTCTGCGCTCCGATCGTCACCTGATCCAGAACCGACTGCTTTGAAAAAAGACCTCTGTTCCCTGCGTCTGTGTTACTCCACATTTCCTGTCCGTCGATCGTCAGACGCATCGACTTCTCATTCTGACTGCTGACAACGACAGTGTGCCAATTCCCATCTGAAAATGAAGCCGGTCCTACATGTTCCGCCGCAGTATGTTTATATACCATACGAAACTTTTCATTCGCCCTTATAAAGAAAGAAGTACAGTCGCTTCCCCTGTTAAGATCTGTCGGAAGATCGATCGTTTTATCTTTCGCTCCCAGTAAAACGCCGTCCGCTTTTTTGGAAGCTTTAAATCTGAACACTACGCTTCCCGTCTCTATTTTATGTATTTGTTCCGCATGATCGCTGACATCGACGGCGCGCGTTCCGTCAAATCTCTGTTCTTCGCCCTGAAATTCCTGAAAGAGAACTGCTTTTTCTTTTAAATCGTCCAATTTACTTTTTGCTTTCCGCCTGATACGATTCCTGTCCTTGTTCATTCTGCATTTCATATGCCTGAACAATCAATTTCATATCATCTGCAGCTGTAAACGCTAAAGAGCCTGCCAAAAGTACAGCAGTCCACCGCTTCCAATCCCTCATTTCCTTTCCTCCATTCTTTTTGTGAATTGTAGATATTTTTTCCGGTATTTCAGAATTATTTTGGTATATTATGCACCCATTATATCATCAGGCAATATATGTATCTTGTGCATTTTCTACTATTATATATGCTTTTTTATACATTTCGGAACTTATAATCAATTTGCAATGTGCCTCCTTTGAACTACAAAAAGCAAGCCCTTCTCAGACTTGCTTTTCTTATCTCTTTCCGACATATTCAATTAACCAAATCTTCCCGTAATGTAATCTTCTGTCTTTTTATTTTGCGGTATTGAAAACAGTTTTTCTGTATTGTTGTATTCCACAACTTCTCCCAGAAGGAAAAACGCCGTATTGTCAGAGATACGGACTGCCTGCTGCATATTGTGGGTCACCATGACAATAGTATAATCTTTTTCAGTTCCATCGCAAGGTCTTCAATCTTGGATGTGGAGATCGGGTCAAGCGCCGATGTCGGTTCGTCCACCATTTTGGGTAGGATGCCCTCAACCCCTTGTAAACACTGGGCTGTACGGCGTATAATTGCGTGTTTTGTGTACTCTTTTTGTGGTATTTTTCCCCTTCGGGATCGATTATTTCTTCTCATTTTGCTTTTCATACCTTCTATCTTTTCTTCATTTTTCACAACATTACATTTTACTGCTGTGATACCATTGTACGAAAATCATGTAAAATCGACTACCACCAGTTTGTTAAATCAAAGTAAAATTTATGTGAACGGACAACAGACGCATAGATCTGCGTCTGCCATCCAGCAATTTGCTATTTTACATTCTTTACAAATTTTACAAATTTTTAATCGTATTCAAAGCTCGTTTCCCAAGCGCCTTTTTTAACCTGTTGTTTTCTTCCTGCAACGCCGCCATTTCTTTTAACAGCTTTTCATTCTGTTCCTCTAATAACTCAATTTTTCTTTTTTGTGCGATATTGCCTATGTAACGCTTGGGACTTACCATACCCGCCTGCTGTTCCACTGCTCGGTCTAACAAAGCTCGCACTTCTTCGTTTTTGTAAAAAAATCCTCTTGATAAACCCGTCTGCTCTATCAGCTTTGTTACGGTGACTTTTTCTCCATTTTCCAGCATTTTATAAATTTCTTTCTTCGCTGTATCAATTTTTCTCTTATTTCTCTTCTTATTTACAGCTAACATCGTATCGTACTTGTTCATATTCCTCGCCCCATCCATCTAAATTTTCCAGAATCAGCTGCGATAACCTTTCTCGCACTTTCCTTGTTTCATCCGCCAGGATCTGATTACTCATTTTACGATAATATTTTACATTGTGAACGCTGCTGTGTCCCAGTAGTCTTGCGATTGTCCAGTCATCCAGATGCATTTCTGTAAGTTTGACGCCATAGTAATGACGGTACATATGTGTTCCGAAACCGAATAATCTTCCATAATCATCCCGTAAATCTTTCTCCCGTATCATCTGCACAACCTGTGTCTGTATCCTATTATATTGTGCCGGTAAAGACGGATCGGGTCACTCACAAAAATGTATTCTGTCTCTCCCCATTTTTTCTTTGTATATTGTATGGATCGCTCAATCAGTATTGCTATTTCTTCGCTGACAGGTTTTTCATATGGGTGCGTTTTCATCTGCCGGATATGAACCACTCTGTCTCCCGGTTGCCCTCTAAGGCAATCTGTCCGAAGGGTAAGTGTGTCTGAGATTCGTGTTCCAAGCATCTGATGTATGATCATTAGTCTGGCTATCTGCTCATTCATTTTTACGATTTCTGCATTCAGTCTTTTTAATTCCTCATCAGAATAGGTTCTGAATTCTGCTCTTGCAGTTGGTGGAATATCTCTGTTAATGATCAGATTTTCCAAAACAGGGTACTTATAAGTTTTTCCAACCGCTTCCAGCAATGCCCGCAATCTTGTAAGTTCCGCATGCAGTGACTTTGTTCTTGTCCTGTCCGTTTTCAAATGGATCAGATATTCCTCAAAAAAATGTCTCTGTCTAACTCTCCAAGTGATTGTATTTGCGGATGTTTCTTATACAGATATTCCGTCAAGCGTTTTCCTGCGGTCATTTCCTTTGAAACCGTAGCGATTGCTTCCCTTTGAAGCAGTAGATAAATTCCTTTTTTATTTCATTTTTCATATCAGGCTGACGGATATTTGTGAAATTCAATGTTTTGTATTTCTTGATTGGATTATTTTTTATCTCAATGGAAAGGTTATCTAATTCCCAGACATCCTTTTCTGTCTCATCTTTCCACATATCCGCATAAGTAAAATCCAACATCCGCAGCAGATAAGAAATATTAGGATTCCTGGTCATGCCATCTTTGCTATATGGGCTTGGACTTTTTCTGTTTATCTGGATTCCTTCTGTCATCAGCCATCGTTTAAACTGACGCTCCCATTTCTCTTTTGACTGCTCCGCATACTTTCTGCACAAACAATTCTGCTGTTTAAAAAAATCTACAGATTTGATTATAATACACCCGATGCTGGAATGATGTTCCCAGTGTATAAATTCTGGCACTTTCTTTAATGTAGGCACCCCATTCCTTCCGAAGCTGTTGCGTTGGCAGTAAACTCAGATCAAAGTATGGCTCTCGCCCACACTTTTTACGTTCCTCTTCACTGGCTTCCTGATAACATGCTAAGTCTTTGAAGTAAATTCTCTGTCCTGACATTTCTGAATCAATAAAATCCAACATATGCAGAAAGTATAAAACGATAGGTGTTCGTTCTCTCCAGTTTTTATTTTTATTGGATTCTCGGTATGCCTTCAATCCTTGTGCGCTAACCCAGCTTTCAAACTGCTGTCCCCATACTGCTTTCGTCTGAACCTTCATACTGTCTACCGACAGGTGATTCATAAATTCACATACCCGTTTAAAATATACCGTTTCCTGGCGGACGCTGCTCAGAGATTTCACTTCTCCACAATGCTTGATATAGAATGTCCATTCTTCTTGAAGTTTTAAAGTTGGCAGTTTCCCTATTTCAAAATATCGTTTACTGGTATTTTTTTCTCGCTGTTCTTCAGTCGCTTTTTGGTAGCACTGTAGTGTCCTTATGTCTATGGCTTCCTCCATGCTTCCACCTCTCTTTCAATCCAACTGCCAGTGAACTATCTGTTTCCTTAAAATATGCTTTGCTTGCTTCCTCAATCCGGCGTGGCATATAATCAATGTATTGCTGCGTCATTTCTTCGTAAGCATGTCCTAGATAATCCCTTACACTTTGAAGCGGAACTCCTCATCATAAAATACGGTAGCTAATGTATGCCGATACCCATGTGCCTGGAATATATACGTTCCATCTCCTATTTGGTATGTTTCACATAACTTTTTCATCCGTTCCCGGAAGGTAGAGCTGCAAAATGCACCGCCCTTTTTATTTTGGAATACATAATCCTCCGGCTTTCTCCGTTTCTTTTGATATATACCTGCATCAGCCTGTATAACACTTCCGGTATAGGAATCCGTTTGTAATTCCTCATTTTCACCTGATAAATCTGCATCCAGTAATCATCGTCCTGTCTGTAATACTCTTTTGCCTTGATCGTACAAACTTCACTGATTCGCATCCCCACTGCCCAAAGATGTAGGTACATCAACCGGATATCTTCCGGAAAATATTGCAGATTCTTCAAGATTTCCTTAGAAATCACTTCATCTACCGAACGGTCATGATGCCTGTATATTTCTGCCTTTAAGTAATATTCTTTATGAAAAGGGATTCTTTTAACCTGATATCGTGTCAACAGATATTGGTAAAAATGATCGACTGCTTTCACATAGCGGTTGAACGTATTGGGATGCAGCTTCTTTTTCTTCTATATATTTAAAGAAAATATCAATTTTCTCTCCTGTCAGTTTTCTGGCATCCTTAAATTCTGTTTCATTATAATAAGCCAGAAATCCTCTGTATATAATGTGATTCTTCCCGAAGACTGCTCAGAGACAATGTAGATAACCCAATCCCATACTTCATATATTCTTGAAATAATCTTCTATTCTGCAAATGTCTTACCGTTTGAAAAGTAACTGTCCGCACCATATTGCTCTGGTTCACTCTTTCTTTTTCAAAGCAGAATCTGGAAAGATACCACACATTTGCATTCCAATTGGTTTCTTTCGCTTCTGTAAATAGCACTTCTCTACAGTAATCAATGATGCGATTTGGCTTTTTCTTCCGTTCTATCAGATATTGCCGAAATGCGACCTCTTCTTCGGCTTCCAGATATTCAATATCCTCAATCCCTCTTTCAGAACAAAAGTTATAAAAATATCGCAGATGTCCTAATTT
>VOFE01001444.1_pt1 | contig 76001 bp, 102 predicted proteins | sample 5384071 | NCBI WGS metagenome assembly VOFE01 (sample SAMN12384724, study PRJNA508395) | human gut metagenome | isolation source: healthy gut D | host: Homo sapiens
AAATAGAATTGCCTAATTCGAAATCGAATTTCGAGTTCTTTGGTGAAATGTTTGGATATCCTGATCCAAGCCGCCGTTTTACTATGGGACTTGGTTCCATTGTTTATGATGTTCTTGATGATTATATTGTCCATGCTTCTTTTCAACGGTATCTTGCTTCTGAACGTTCTGCTGCTTTAGAGCATTTGCATAATTTAGAAGATTTAAATATCTATCAAAACAGCGTTGTAATCTTTGATCGTGGCTATTATTCTGAAGATATGTTTCGTTACTGTGTCAAGCATCAGCACCTTTGTCTTATGCGCTTAAAACAGAATTATAACATTGCTAAGAAATGCTCTGGAGACATAATCACGGTTCTTCCCGGCAACGAAAAAGACGGGACTGAGGATACCAATATAAGAGTCATCGAAGTCATTCTCAATGATGGAACGAAAGAGTATCTTGCCACCAATCTTTTTGATTCACATATTTCTCAACAGATGTTCCGCGAACTTTACTTCTATCGCTGGCCAGTCGAAACAAAATATAAGGAATTGAAAAGCCGCCTTGCTATTGAAGAATTTTCCGGTGCAACGACCACTTCAGTGCTTCAAGAATTTTATATCAACGTACTTCTTTCAAACCTGTCATCTCTTATTAAAAATCAAGTTGATGAAGAAATTCAGATTACCGCTAAAAGTACGAATAAATATCGATACCAAGCAAACCGAGCATTTATTATCGGACGTGTCAAAACAATAGTTCCCAAAATCCTGTGTAATCTTTTCGATTTATCTGTAATTGATAGACTATATAAGGAATCTCTCCGATGCAGATCTCAGATTATGCCTGGAAGAACATTCCGGCGGAAGAAGAACAAAGCAATAGGCAGAACACATTTTAACAATAAAAAGTTGCATTCTAAAATCAATAGCTGTTAATAGGGCTTTTTTCTGCTCTATTAAAGTGTGTCTTCTTTTCAAATCTACCTTCCTCTTTTCTCGATTTCGCACCGTTATTCATTAACCTGAGCAGGCACTTGTCTTGCATTCTATTCCAATTCCTAATGTTGCAATCCAGCTGACCATTGCTTTTTGAACATCCCGTATACATTCAATCATTCTGTAACCAATTTTCTTTTCTATTGATTTACGGCCTTCTTTTTTCACCTTACTACTATAATGGTACATATAATATAAATACGCACATACCGGACGGTAACGGAGCTTATAATCCCGAGGATAATCTCTGTGTACCGAATATCTGTTCCATTCCGAAATGTCATCTAACTCACAAAAATATCCTTTTTCATAACATTTGGGATTATCTCCTCGCAATTGATACGCCGCATAATAGTCAGAAATGTCAAATCGAACGTATGCATTATCACCTTCTGGATTCAATAATTGATTTCTGCCTTTATAATATTCATCCGCTTCCCTCAAAACTTCTTTAAAGCAATCTTCATTAATGTATTTTCCATAAATCTCCCGAAAATACTTATGATATTCTTTTTCGATAAACACAATTATATCATCATAACCATGAATGCCAAAACGTCTCAATGTATAATATATCCATACAAGATTATCTAAATAATCTTGCTGATTAATCAAAATTCTATAGTTCTTTAATTTATAATACTCTTCTACATCTGTCCCCAAGGCTAATGCATGTCCCAGCCTGGAACCACAATTAAGCTGCAGAAAACAAATTGCTTCATCAATAGAACGCAGTCCATCAACTAAATCCAGATAATCTTCACCAACATGATACGTCATGGATAATTGTTTTACTTTACTTTGTATACTCATTTGATTCTCGTCCCAATTTTCTTCTCTTGAATACACAATATGATTTCTCAGATATCTGTATGTCTGCGAAAAAACTTCTGGTCTACAATAAATTTCTTTTGAACAGGCATCTATCCCTTTCACACGTTCTGCCTCTTTCGGATATCGCTCTCGAAATTTAACAACTTCCTGAGCCTGCTTTCTCAAGGACTCTCTTTTTCCGTGATGACGGCAAAACAAATCACTTTCACATGTTTCTATATCATCTTTTTCTTTTATAAAATGAAACACATAAAAGAACATTTTCTTTATATCTGAATCATTCCCAATGATTTTTTCATACTTTTCTATAATTTTTTTATTTTCCAGTGCATTCTTTTTAGGTGTAATTCTTGCCTCTAGATATTTAATATTTTGATTTGTTATCGTTCCTTTAATAGCCATTTCAATATAGCATTTTTCAAATCCAGTGTCTTCAATAAATGACTCTTTTCTATCTTGAAAACGTTCGAAATTATCAAATCCAAGATTAGTATTCGTCTGCACCAGTTCTGAACGCATCATATCTTTAATAACTAAATATGCATAAAATAAATTATAATATTTTTCATATTCTTGATTTTTTTCATATATAAAGCTGAACATTTTGTACATTAACCAGCGTTCACCTGACAGAATACTATTCACGTTCTTTTCCAGATAAATCAAATCTCCATTCAACGCATAGTCCAGTACAACACGACCATATTGATTTTCTTTTACGCGATCTATTTTCTCCTGAATCATCTCCTGCTGACTCAATATCTTTTCTTTACTCCGGAGCAATTCCATAAATTCCTGTTCATTTTAATATAATCAAACAGATTTCCCACTTTTTCTTCCTGTCTCTCGTGATAAAAAAATCCATTCCCACAACTTTATAGTACAAAAATACTCGAATTAATGCCGCTTTTAAATAAGATACATAAAATGAATCCGTCTCGGTTCCCCAATTATATATTGTTGACAACCTCTTTTTTCCATATATCTCTATCTCTTTTCGAAATTTGTTATTGGCAACATTATTCATCATGCTTAACCATGAGAGAGGAAACTGAGGTGCCGATCCTTTCAGGTGAAAGTGATTTTCAGCCATCCCTGTGAAACAATCTTATTCAAGTATAAATTATTATGACGAATGACCGGTCTCCATGTAAATGTTCTTTTCGATTAAAATCATTTCTGTCCCGATATGCCATATATGCTGTTGTAAAAACATCCTCATCTAATTCATGCGATGTCATTCTCCAGCGCAATAAATTTTCATACCTGCAAACAGGTTCTCCGTCAAGTTCAATCAGCATCTTCACTGCAAATAACAGGATTACATCAAATACACTAAATCCCTCTATCTGATTCTCCTGCATAAATCCCCTGATATACTCCGACTCTGCTTCATATTCATTACTAATATAAGAATACAGGTTTTCTAATTCATCATTTGAATAATTTTTTACATAATAACTTGATAACTGAACAAAATTTTGCAATGTTATATGATTATAAAATACATTACCATTCAATATCTCACTTGCAGGTATTTTACTCAATGTAATACTAAGTATCGACCGGATGTTGTCCATTAAAACAATCCCTCCATCCACGCATCCTCTTCTCCTGGATCTATCCTTGGAACAGATGTTAAAATACTATTTCTCAACATTTTACAAAATTCAGCTTCACCTAATTTTTTTTATTAACGTATCTTCTATATCTAGTTTATTAGAACCCATATATTTTTTTAACGATTCCACAAGTAGTTGAAAATATTCCCTTACTATCTCATCAATTCCATTTTCTGTCACTATACTATCATGTCCCATATTTTCCTGAATCGTTTGTGCTATATTGATAAGACATTCCATATTTTCAAGTGGGAGAGAATGTTGATTCTTTTTTTCTATGTTTGCTATATTATATTGCTCCAGTTCTTTTTCAGATTTTTTAAACTGCATAAGATCAATGAACTTTGGAATAAATTTAAAAGCAATTCCTTCTTGAAACTGCAAATTTAACAAAGCATTAGAAAACGAAAATCCTCCTTTGCATTGTCTTGGCAAAGTAAGTAAAATACTTTGATCATTTTCCATTCTCTTTTCCCAAATAACTGAATTTTCTTTCACATCCAAATTATAAAATAATAACATATACTGGTAATTTATAATCTGTTCTTTATTAGCTTTCAAAAACTCACTTACACTTTTTTTGTCATTCGGATTGCAATTGCCCGTTAATTTTAATTGCAAACTGTTATTTATATTATCCGACTTATATCTTGCAATCTTATCTATTCCTCTTACCTCGGTTCCCTGATTATCAATTATAGTTATAAAACCTACCTGTTCACTTTCCCATTCTCCCCAAATCCCTTTGCCAAAATATCGACTTAGCAACTTGATTTGTTCTTTTTTTTTAGTTTGGTCAATACCTTCTCCCATTTTTGAAGAACTATTTTTATTTTTAATGTGAAATAAATACTTGTCAATATTCCTAATATTACTGCTTTTAACTCCAACCCTTGCGTATAGGAAATTAGTTTAAGAACATCTCCTACCTTTGGGGTATGTACCTTACTTACAGAACTATCTTCTACATATTTAAATAATGCGTTATATAAGATAGAAATTCTACTTTCCACGCTGACTTTTTCTGCATCTATGAAATATCTTTGCTCCTCACTGCTCAAATATTTTCTGCATATTCTGAAAATTCTTCTTCCAAAAATCGCTCTGCATTTTTTTTTTCATCATCCATTTCCAGGCTACTGATTTCCGTAATCCACGCACATAACTCACGTAATGTTGTCGGCATCAGATAATCAAGAGTCCTTCCTTCTCTATCCCATAAAATTTTCAATCTCTCTTCCAATGTACTCTGGACGATTTCTCTTAACCTTCCTTTCTTTTCAAACCTTTGATTGTTTATATCTGTATATTGAATCTCAAGATTTTTCTGCCTCTTTAATAACCATTTTTCTCCAGATGTCATGACAATCTGTCTCCGCATTGGGATTATTTTTTCCAGATATTCTCTAGATAAATTTTCAATATATACACTCATATCATTATTTTTTGTCTTTTCAAACTCTTTAAAATAATGATTATTACATATCTTATCCAATTGCTCATAATTTGCAGATAAAAGAACTACGATATTAGGAATCATTAAATACTTGCGAACTTGTTCTAACAGTTCAAATCCTTTTCTTATATTCATATCTAAATCATCAATGCATACTACAAGAAAATGACTCTGAGGATTCAAATGTTCAGCTCCTGGATATCGCATGATATCTAAATAAGCAAATACTAATTTTCTAAACTCTCTTTGCATATTAAATGTAAGTGACATATTCTGCAAATTATCCATAAACATCTCTGAATTATCATCATAAGTATTTACATCTCTTATCTTCTTTCGGCACTCATACACATTGCTAAAAAGCTTTTGAAGCTTCCGCTTTTTATGATCATAATCACTGTTTCTAATTATACCACCCTGACTTTTATTTTCTTCATCGATCCATTTTTTCAGCATTTTAGATAAAACGCTTCCCAAAATGTCCTCTTTATCATCCAAAACTGATGCATCTATATATTCTAATCCCGTAAACATCACTTCACGGTTTTTCCACTGCATTTCCAACTCAGTATCTTTGAATCGTTCTCTTTGGGTATTACGAAAGTAGTCTTTTAGAAATTCCATGTAAGATAACATCGCAGAGGTTTTACCTGCTCCACGATCTCCAGTAAAAAATATTATATTATATAGCTGACTGTTATTTCTTAAATCTGTACCGCTATACTTGTCAAAATCATCATTTAAACTTTGGGAAATCACAAAATTATTCTTCAGAATTTCTTCCGTCATTTTCAATGCCTGCTTATAATACTGATAAGAAACCGACGTTTGAAACTCTTCTGGTTTTTCATATTTAATATTTGAAATCCCTCAATTTTAAACACAACTTTGCTATTTTCTTCCATACTTTATTCCTCTTTCGTAATTTTATAAAATACGCTCTTTTATCTCATTTACAACTACTTGAAATATTTCCTTTGTTTCTTTACTATTATTAACCCGTGACATACAATGTATCAGTTTTCCAAATTTCTTATCAACTTCTGTTTTCACTCGTTCCAGATTCCTGTGCATCGCTTCTCCCATGAAACTATTATTTAAATTCTGTAACGATATTTTTTCAATATTTCGAATGGATTTATATAAATATTCCACTTCTCCCATTGACGCAAATGAATCCTCACGTTTTCTCGGTAACAAGCCAATTACATCAACATAAGTTCGTATTGCTTCCACCCATTTTTCTTTTCTTTCTTCTTGTCTTGCTTTTTGGTACAATGCTCGAAAATAATTTTTATTACACTTCACCGCACGTTCATAATATTCATATGCCAATTTCCAATTCCCGTATACTTCTCCGTATTGCCTTCCAATATCATACAATATATTCGCACTGCATTCCTCTTCTCTTATTTTCTCCAAGTACTGCACTGTTCGCATACTTGTTATCGAGCTTAAACTGCAAGTCTTAGCCTTTAACATTAGCAATGCCAAAGTACATTCATATTTATTTGATAATTCTTCTATATCTTTTAACAATCCTGTATTTCTGACTTCATTATCAACTACATTCAATCTTTGTGATCCCAGATTTAAAAATTCACAATATAATATCATATATTGTTTATAATATTCATATTCCACATCATAATTATCATTCAAACTCCGTAATGCTTTTATTGTGTTTTCACAATCATTTATAATACTTTTATCCCACATGTGATTTCTAGTATGTGCTACTTCATGATACAGCCATGCATCTCTCCATAAGTTATTACTTATATAATATTTTAGAAGCTGTATCATAAACGCTCCATTTTCAAAAATAAGCTCTATTATTTTGTCTGCAGTTCCTATTCTTTTCCACTCAAAAACACATACATTTTTATACTTCATATATTTTTTAAATGTAGAATTCTTCTTAACAATATATACATCTTGAGGGCAAATATTATCAAGTATATCTGCATTCATATAATCTAATATAAATAATTTTTTATAATGATTCTCCTCTATCTGGTCTTTTTCTAAATCACACGATTTTACCCATACGCCACAAGATTGAAAAAAATACTTCCAAAAACTATGCACAACATTTTCAGTTTTACTATATACTATTAAGATTTTTTCCATCCATGTTCTCCTTTATTGATGTCCGTCGCCTCACATCCTTTTTATTTTGTTACACCCCGTTGCAATCAACCAGTTTAACTAATTCTTGCAAAAATCGTTTTGTGCTTTTATATTTGTCAGTTTCTTCATTACTTATACTTATTATACCATTATGTGCAAATACATCTCTTTGAATCCTATTAGGAGTCGCTGTGAAAATATATTCTTCCGGCATTGATTCTTCATTCTCACAGCTATGTCTTGCAATATACATAAGCATCTTTACATTAATATCCGAAAGACTATAGCCCAAAAATAGAATATGATATTTTTGAATATCCGCCTGTAGCTGAATATCCATAAAAGAGTCAAATCGCATTCTTCCGTAATACTGGCTCTCTGCAAGAACCATCTTTTCTTTCTTATCGACCTGTGATATATCCCCGTGAAACTTCATAATCCGCATTGTATCACTTTTACAATTCTGAATATCAGACATTTCCTTACAGACACAGCAATCCTTTCCAATGCTCTTCATATATAATTCAATCAGATTATCAAAATTCGTTGTATATATTACAGGTACATCTAATTTTGCAATCAATGAGTAAAGGCTTTCTTCCGTATCTTGATTGAACAGTTCTACTATTCTGTCTTCGCTGATATCAAACCTATTTGGTAAATGTTGTCTGACGGGAGCTTCCTGATTAACTTGCAGATATTCGGCCAGCATCATGCTATCGCCATATGTCAGAAAAATCTCTTTATCAAATCCTGCTGTTTCCCCAAGTTCTCCCATTAATGCGCCCCATGAAGGAAGATTCGCCGACGCAGAAACTCCGGCTCCTATAAACAACATCACTTTCTTTTTCCTGATTAATTCTGCAAGTTCTTTCAAATCCTGTTGCTCTTTTAAATAGTCTTCGGAAGAAATAAAAAATTCATATTGCTCTTTATCCTGAAACAAATCTTCAAGAGCTTTTCTTCTCATCGAATTCTTCCATTTTCCAATCAAATCATCTGCGTAGGACTCCTGCTTTCCATTCGGTCTAAAAAATACAATCCCAGCCAAAAGCATCTTCTCTCTTTTTATATTCTTCCGTTATGCTTCCATCAACGATTCCAACTCCATAATAAAAATTCTTTCCATCACACAGACAGTAGTTTGTCTCCGCTTTTGCAGTAAAATTCTTCTTCATCTTGCAAAAAGAAACAATATCTCCCAATGCTACATCTTTTAAGTCTAACTTTCCACCACTTAATATATATGCTGACTGAAGCCCTGGCAGACCTCCCATTGCATCAATCTTTAAGGAAGTCTGTTCCACAAGTACAATTCTTTTTAAACGCTTAAACGCCGTTAAAGCCTTCTCACGAACCAGCTTCTTAACATCATTCGTCTGAATTTCTTCCAAGTCCATCTCAAAAAGAATCAGTTCCCACTTTTTCTCCTGAAAATCGTTTTGAATATCCTCTAATATCTTCTTCGCTTCATAAAATTTAGCTTTATTCTTTGTAACAAAATATATCTTTTGTATCATAGCTATCACTTCCATGTAATATTTAAAAACAAGGATGCAATTCTATGAACCACATCCTTTTACTACTATATAATTATTATATATACCTCTAAGTAACCTTCTAGCTAACTATACTTTATCATATTTTTAGTAACATATCAATTGGCACTCTTCAACAATAATTTTAAGATATTCAGTAACAAAACACTTACTATTAATTATTGGATACTTTTCTTCTAAATATATTCGCCAGTATTTCCAATCCACAGCCTATCGTATTGCATATAACATCATCTGTTTCTGCCAGCCCCAGTGCCAGAACATACTGCACAATCTTCACCATGATGCTGACAGTCTTAACTTCCTGTAAAATTAACTTGGTGCCGAGAGCATGGTATTTCAAATAAATCATTTCTTTACTGGCAACTTATTCTCCGAGAAGAAGCATACTCACTCTCTATACTACCTCAAAAACGTATCTGGATGTCCTGGATCAAATACCTCGTTACAGGTCATTACTGTTACCAAATCTTCTGTCTCTGATAAATTTATAATATTATGTGTCCATCCTGGGATCATATAAATTGCCTCAATCTTATCTCCGGAAACTTCAAATTCTACTGTTTCTCCTGTATTGATGTTACGTTCCTGAATCAGTCCATGTCCATGCACTACAATGAACTGTTCCCACTTGCTGTTATGCCAGTGCTGTCCTTTTGTGATGCCTGGCTTGCTGATATTGATGCTTACCTGACCGCAATCAACTGTATGTACAAGCTCGGTGAAACTTCCTCTATCATCACAATTCATCTTCATAGCATATTTAAATTTATCAGTTGGTAAATATGTTAAGTAAAGGCTGAAAAGTTTCTTTGCAAATGATCCGTCCGGACATTTTGGCATCATTAATGAAATTGGCTGTGACTTGAATTCTTCTAACAAGTCTACAATTTCACCTAATGTAGCTTTTATGTGTAGCCGGAACGCAGCAATAACGACCATTCTCATCTAATACAGTCTCTACTCCATCAAATTCACAATGCTTTTCTTTTCCTTCAAGAAGATCAAGCATTCCTTCTACAAGATCATCAATATACAGAACTTCCAGCTCTGTGCTTCTGTCGTTTACTGTAAATTCTTCGTCATTTGCCACAGCCCAGCAAAATGTTGAGATTGCAGAGTTGTATTTTGGACGGCTGTGTCCCATCAGATTTACAAATCGATAGACATATACCGGTGCTCCTGTCTCTTTTCCTTATTCAAAGAACAATTCTTCTCCGGCCTTTTTGCTTCTTCCGTACTCGCTATTACCAAACCGTCCTGCAAGTGTAGCCTGAACAGAGGAAGAAAGCATAATTCCGGCTTTGTTATTATGTTTCTTTAATCCATCCAGAAGCTGTGATGCAAACCGAAATTCCCTTTCATAAAATCTTCTGGATTTTCCGGGCGGTTTACACCTGCAAGGTTAAATACGAAATCTGCTTTTGCACAGTATTCATCCAGTTCTGTTTCTGTACTATTCAGGTCATATTCATAAATCTCGTTAATCTCAATATTTCTAGTTCTGTTTTTTCCATCTCTGATGTTCTTCAAATTATTAACAAGTGCTGTTCCAACCATTCCTTTTGCACCGGTAACAAGTATATTCATAATATCACTACCTCCAATTCTAAAAATGACGAGCCCGGTACAGTTTCAATATAAGCACCTGCCCGTCATTAAATTTATGTCTTACTGATCTTTTCTCCAAACCATCTTATTGACTACATTCACATATCCCTGGATAATTCTTACCACCTTCATAGATACTGTTTCATCCACATAATCAGGGCAGGGCTTACCAAGAACACCTTTCTGTTTCATTTCAATAGCCATATCTGTGGCATTCAAAAGTTCTTTTGTTGTAATACCAGCTAAGATGAAATCTCCTGCTTCCAATGCTTCCGGTCTCTCTGTTGATGTACGGATACATACAGCAGCGATTGGATGACCAATTGAAAGATAAAATGAGCTTTCTTCCGGTACTGTTCCGGAATCAGACACGATAGCCAGCGCATTCATCTGAAGCTTATTATAATCGTTAAAACCAAGTGGTTCATTAACTCTTACTCTTGAATCAAGCTTGAATCCACTCTTTTCCAGACGATTCTTAGATCTTGGATGACAAGAATAGAGAATCGGCATATCGTACTTCTCAGCCAATGCATTGATTGCTGTAAAGTGACTTAAGAAGTTCTTCTCGGAATCAATATTTTCCTCGCGGTGTGCAGAAAGAAGAATGTATTTATCTTTTTCAAGTCCAAGTCTGTCTAAAACATCACTCTTCTGAATCTTTTCCAGATTCATGTGAAGCACTTCTGCCATAGGAGAACCGATCATATATGTTCTCTCTTTTGGAAGTCCTGTATCTGCAAGGTATTTATGCGCAAACTCTGAATAACACAAGTTCACATCTGAAATAACATCTACAATACGTCTATTTGTTTCCTCCGGAAGACACTCATCTTTACATCTGTTTCCGGCTTCCATGTGGAAAAGTGGAATATGTAATCTCTTTGCGGAAATTGCAGAAAGACAGGAATTTGTATCTCCTAATACAAGATATCCATCTGGCTGCAATTCGCTCAATAATTCATAGCTTCTTCCAAGTATATTTCCACAAGTTACACCTAAGTTATCTCCTACAACAGGAACAAGTATGTCCGGTCCGAACACACCCAAAGTATTCTTCAGCTCGAAGTCTTCCCAGAATACAGTACTCAAATTTCTATCCCAGTTCTGATTGTAATATACAACACAACAATCAAAATATTCTCTACATCTTTTGATTACCGCAGCAAGACGAATAATCTCCGGACGCGTCCCGCAGCCAATCATCACCTTCGTGCGACCATCATTCTTCCATTTAAAATTATGTTCAATCATTTCAATATCTCTCCCATCAATATAATTTCATTCTTGTTTATATTTTTTTATGTGGTCTGACCCCTCTTTCAGGTTCTTAACGGACAAATGTTATTACAATTAACATCATCTATCTCCCCACAAAATTATTTCCACCTCTCCACAACTTATCCCTTGCCATTTTCCCGCATATGTACTATACTTTATATGTTTTACAAATGCCACAAGCATTACAAAAACGTTATTCTAATTAACATTCGCACAATTTAAATGCATAAATAACAATTCAACCAAACAAAAGAAAGGACCATACCACATGAAAAATTATCCACCTCTCTCCTTGCCAATCTGGTAGCAACGAAGAGAAAAGAATTGAAACTTACCCAGCAGGATCTGGCTGACGCCACTGGCATCAACCGTGCCCAGATCTCACGTCTGGAAAAGGAAGATTACCTCCCATCCATTCCACAGCTGGAACAGCTCGGTGAAACACTCGGATTCGAGCCGGACGAAGTATTCATTGACAACAGCAGCAACAAGCTTCCATCACCATCACCGCTGAATATCGCAGTAGCCGGAACCGGATATGTCGGACTTTCTATTGCTACTCTGCTTGCACAGCACAACCATGTCACTGCAGTGGACATCGTTCCTGAAAAAGTAGAGATGATCAATAGTAAGAAATCACCGATTCAGGATGATTATATTGAAAAATATCTTGCAGAAAAGGAACTGGATCTGACTGCTACATTAGACGGCGAAACAGCATATAAGGATGCAGATTTTGTAGTTATCGCTGCCCCGACCAACTATGACAGCAAGAAGAACTACTTTGATACTTCTGCCGTAGAAGCTGTTATCGAGCTTGTATTAAAAGTGAATCCGGAAGCCATTATGGTCATCAAGTCTACGATACCGGTTGGCTATACAGAGTCTGTCCGCAAGAAATACAATACATCAAATATCATCTTCAGCCCGGAATTCTTAAGAGAATCCAAGGCATTGTACGACAACTTGTATCCAAGCCGTATCATCGTATCTACAGACAAATCCGATGAACGACTGGTAAATGCTTCCCGCACATTTGCGGCACTTCTCCAGGAGGGCGCTCTTAAAAACCAGATTGATACATTATTCATGGGATTCACCGAAGCCGAAGCAGTAAAGCTTTTCGCAAATACTTACCTTGCACTGCGTGTGTCTTACTTCAACGAATTGGATACCTATGCAGAAATGAAAGAGCTCAATACTCAGGAGATCATCAACGGCGTATGCCTGGATCCTCGTATCGGAACACATTATAACAACCCTTCATTTGGATACGGCGGATACTGCCTGCCAAAAGATACCAAGCAGCTTCTGGCAAACTACAATGATGTGCCTCAGAATATGATGTCTGCGATTGTGGAAAGTAACCGTACAAGGAAAGATTTTATTGCGGACCGTGTACTTGAAATCGCCGGTGCATACAGCGCCAACAGTACCTGGGATGAATCAAAAGAGAAAGAAGTTGTTGTCGGTGTATATCGTCTGACCATGAAGAGTAATTCAGACAACTTCCGTCAGAGCAGTATTCAAGGCGTAATGAAACGTATCAAAGCCAAAGGCGCAACTGTGATCATCTACGAGCCAACTCTGGAAGACGGAACAACCTTCTTCGGAAGCAAGATTGTAAATGATCTGGCGAAATTCAAAGAATTAAGCCACAGCATTATTGCCAACCGTTATGACAGCTGTCTTGATGATGTAGCTGACAAAGTATACACCCGAGACTTATTCCGCAGAGATTAATTTTCATTTTTAAGAGGTAAATGATTATGAAAGCAAAGAATGTAAATTTAAAAAATAAAACAATTCTCGTAACAGGTGCAGCCGGATTCATCGGCTCCAACCTGGTACTGGAACTCTTACGCACAACAGAACCTGTTCACATCGTTGGTATCGACAATATGAATGATTATTACGACGTATCCATCAAAGAATACCGTCTGCAGCAGATTGAAAATGAAGTTCAGAAGCACTCAGACTCTTCATGGAACTTTGTTAAAGGCTCTATCGCAGATAAAACACTAATCGATCAGATTTTCGCAGGTTACAAACCTGCAGTTGTCGTAAATCTCGCAGCTCAGGCAGGAGTTCGTTACTCTATCACCAATCCAGATGTATACATTGAATCCAACTTAATTGGTTTCTACAACATCCTCGAAGCGTGCCGTCATTCTTATGATAATGACGCTGCTGGTGTAGGGCATCTGGTATACGCTTCTTCCTCATCTGTCTACGGAACTAACAAAAGATTCCATATTCAACAGATGACAAGGTGGATAATCCGGTATCCCTGTACGCTGCCACAAAGAAATCCAATGAATTAATGGCACATGCATACAGCAAGCTTTACAACATTCCATCAACCGGACTCCGTTTCTTCACTGTATACGGTCCTGCCGGAAGACCGGATATGGCCTACTTCGGATTCACCAACAAGCTTCGTGCCGGTGATACTATCCAGATCTTCAATTACGGAAATTGCAAACGTGATTTCACATTCGTAGACGATATCGTTGAAGGAGTAAAACGTGTGATGCAGGCTGCTCCTGAAAAGAAAAACGGCGAAGATGGACTTCCAATCCCTCCGTACGCCGTCTATAACATTGGAAATAATCAACCTGAAAATCTGCTTGATTTCGTAGATATTCTTCAGCAGGAACTGATCCGTGCAGAAGTTCTTCCTGCCGATTACGATTTCGAAGCACATAAGAAACTTGTTCCTATGCAGCCTGGTGACGTTCCGATCACTTACGCTGACACTACTGCTCTGGAAGAAGATTTCGGATTCAAACCTAGTACCAGCCTCAGAGAAGGACTTCGGCAGTTCGCTGAGTGGTATAAAGAATTTTATAAATAAAACCGCAAGCAAATGTAAAAATACCATCGGCTTTACACAACTGCCGATGGTATTTTTCAACACTGTTTTTCAATATTTTTACAAATATCAATTTCATGATTAATATCAGTTTGAGTTAAAACAGAATATCCATATCTCTTAGACTGTGTTTCTAATAGTTCCCTTGCAAAATCTTGTTTACTACAATAATGTTCACAAATTAAGCTTGCTAATTTTTCCGAATATTGCATTTTATATTTCCGTTTTAAGATCATTGCTCTTAATAGATTTAATTCTATAAATGGGTTGTTCTCTAAAACAACATCAATTTTTCTTTCTAACATAGCCTGTCTATATATTCCATCATTCCATTTATCGTTTGACAAATCATATACTAATGCATCTACATTCAAGAATACACTTCGAGGTAAATATTCAAAAATTTTATTTTCCTCTACTTCTATTATTTTATTTTTTAATGCCCAAGTTTCTTTAACATCCCATACATCTATTATAAAACCACTACATTTAAATTTATGTCCTCCAAAACGATTCACCCTATTAGGAATTTCGGCTAATAACTGATCCCATTTTTCTTGTTTTTTTATATATACCGTGAAATCCGCATCGCGAAGTTCCTCAATTCGATTATTATCTTTATACTCACGTAACAATCCACCCATTATATATACATCACCTATTCGAATCAGTTCTCTATACACCTTCAAAGCTGGGGGATATTTTTCTAAATATTTTTCGATTTCTCCATTTATACTTTTATTCATATTATCTCCACTATTCAGGCAAATTGATTCCTACTAACTTTTTTATACAAAAGAACCGCATACGAATCTGTCATTCCCGAAATAAAATCTACAATTAAATGAATTTTATCATAATCTGTTATATTCTCCAACGTTCTAGACTTTCCTTTATTATAATCAAATTTAGCTATATATTTATAATTATCAGAAATCATATGATATATTTTTCCTTCATATTTCGTTGTATCTTCTATAATTTTATAATTCGAGGTTATCAATGCATTATAAAAGATATCTAACAATTCTCTTATAACACGATTTCCGACTACTTCTAATGTAAGAACTTCATCACATGCAAAACAATATATTACCGTAATTTTTTTCATTTTTTTATTAATTTTTCATCATTTTTTAAAAGATCATTTAATTCATATTGACCATTCATAATTTTGTCATATTCATTCAAAAAACATTTTACCGCACTCTTTATCAAATATCCTTGAACAAAATTTCTAAATAACCGAACATGTGTCAAAATCCGTTCTTCTTCTGTCATATCTTTATTCAGTTGGATTGCTTTCAAGTTACCAAATATCTCTGCATATTTTTCTTCCGTTCCAAATTCTTTTTCTAAATTATCATATTCTTTAAACCATGGAATGTAGCCTTTTTTACACCATCCTCTATATCATCACAAATATAAACTATATCATCCGCAGCTTCTAATAAAAATGTAGCCGGATGCCTAACACCTTCTTTAAGACCCGTTTGCCTCCATATTTTCGTAATAATGTCTTCTTCTGATTTGTAATAGCCAAATTTATTTTTTTCATTTTTGAATTTACAGAATTATATGGATATTTAATTATCGTGGCCAATGTTCCATATGTAAAATTCGCACCATATTGATCATTCAACGTTTGCAACTTTGTCACTATTCTCAAATTTTGAACATTTCCATCAAAATAAAGAAAATCGTAATCTTCCTGTTTCATTTTATAATGCGGATCATGTTCTTTTTCTCCTTTAATACAACTTCTTTATACCAATTTCTTATTACCGTTTCTCCATAATGCCCAAACGGGGATTCCCCAAATCATGAATTAATCCCGCCGTTTGCAACATACCCATTAATTTTTCTGTATCCTCTCGATTAAATTCTCCATTTTTTTCTAATGACATCCCAACTGTTTTTGCTAAAGAACGGGCAATTGCTGAAACTTCCATTGAATGAGTTAATCTTGTTCTAACAAAATCATTTTTTGCAGTGGAAAAACTTGTGCCTTATCTTGCAATCTTCTTACCGAAGATGATCCAACTATTCTATCATAATCTGCTTCAAACTCATTTCTTGTAACATAATCCTGTTGTTCAGTTTTTTTCTTGAACTAGTTCTGATTCTATCTTCACACAGCAAATCTTTCCATTTCAACATGGTATATCCTCCTATTGTCATTTGACATTTTCTATTACTATCAGTTTTCTAAAATTACTACTAATTTCAAACAACTTTTTTTCAGTTCTCTCAACAATTCTTTCTTTTGACGCGAATAACATTTAAGCTCAATATCACAATTCATAATCAAATCATACTCCTCTTCTTTTAGTGTATTCCATCCTCTATTTCGAAAAAATATATAGTTGCGCTAAATCAATTGCTCGTGTCCTTATATATTTGATATTCTCTACCGTGTCATCCATTTGAATTCTTCCCACACGCCTTTGCCTAATATTATCCCAATTCCCACCACTATCTACATATGAATATGGATCATCATAAATTATATCCTACCAAAACACAACAACCCATGAACGCAATGTTTTTTCCCATTCTTCGTTATTCAAAATATTATATACTCTTTTTAATGTCAAAATTCAAATCATGATTTATAACAACTGTCGCAGCACTTATTTTTACAAGAAGAGTTTCATCTGCCCGAAATGCATACTCAAAAATGGACGAATCTTTTATAATTATTTCTGGTAATTTCCCCAAATCGAAAATAATCTGATTTCTTACAATTTCCAATTTCTTATTTTCGATTTGTCCCATCTTTTTTCTTTTTTATATTAGGAAAACGTATCTTTCTAATATATTCCGGGATTAACGCATTTCAAGTATATCATTAATTTTTATCATTTTGTATTTCTTTCTCTGTATTTATAATTTATATGATATTATGAGTAAATCAATCACAGTAAGCCCTATATTAAGATAAAATGTTAAAATAACATTCTAATCATCTATCATCATACACTTTTATTATCTCATAAATGTTGACAATTGCAAGTATTCCGTCTCATATATTATTAATTCCATTTTTTACAATTCTTCTTGCTCTTCTTTATATTCCTCAAAAAATTCACTCCACTTTTTCTAACAGCCGAAGTTCTTCATCACACTTCAAATAAAGCGTAGCCATATTTAATTTGTATGACTCATATACAAGTGTCTTTCCATCAAGCTTCATTCTTTTATCATATTTTTCCATCGAAGTATTCATAAGCGATATAAACTTCCCTTTTTGATTAAAAAAATCTATTAAATCATCATGTGAATAATCTTGTTTTTCCCAAATACTCCATTTTACAAAATCTCCTCCAACCACACCTGTGTTTAAAATCATATTCTTGTGCCATGAAATCATCCTTCCGGAAATTTGAAAATCAAAGTTCCGGTACTCGGAAATCGCCTTTTTTGTGCTTGATTACGGTTCCATTTCTATGGGAATATTTGTCAAGGCCTTGCCGCATCTGCGGTGCGTAACAGTCTTTACCAATGTGTCAACAGAAATTATGATTCTATATGCACAAAAACAGATCTAAAAAGTGATTTCCATATCACCGGGCAGCTGATGTAAAACCATTCGGAATATTCATGCAACCGGAGCACCTTAACAATTCACATATGATTGATTATTGATTCGAGTCGTTTACACGACGTTTGATTTCTTCGTTCCATGGGACAAGCCTATCTAACTCTTCATCACTCATCCTATCATTCGGGAGCTTTTCCAGAAGATAGGTTAGATAGTGATAGACGTTTACTCCATTTGCTTTCGCCATTTTTACCATTGTGTAGACGATAGCACTGGCCAGGACGCCGTTTGAAGTATCACAGAACAACCAGTTTTTTCGGCCTACGGTAAACGGACGGATAGCATTTTCGCTGAGATTTTTTCTATCTATGTCTAAAATTTAAGCACTTATGATTTTTGTTTAGTTGTACCTATAATTGGAAGTTAACATGGTGCTCATTTTTAACTATTCTCTTTCTTCAGTCTCTTAATGAAGTGCCTGTCTCTTTCTGTTTAAATATTCTTTCTACCACCTCTTGGTATATATATTTTCCTTCTTTTATTTTTATTGCCCTGTTCCAAACTTCTTCATAATATGTCACAAATATTGCTGCTATTTCTTTGCTTCCCACTGCACATTTTACTGGATACATATTAGATATAAAAAGAACTTCTTCTTCATCCATAATTACAAATTGTAATAATGGAATATTCGTCGGTAAATAATAAGCACATGAATACCCTAACGATTTTTCACTCAATCTTCTTTTCAACTTTTCGTATCTATCTGAATAGTTAAAAATAAATATTTCTTTATATTCTTTATCTTGTGCAATTTCCTGTATACATTTTTCATATTCTTCCTCTGCTTCTTGATATTGTGGCAATTGTTGAATCGTTCCTACTTGATGTGCCCACGTCAAGTCCATTACATTGGACTTACACTTCTTTAATAACCGTATCAGATATTTTTTCATTTCCAAATCGTCTTGAAATAAAGTTAATCTGACCTTTTCAATATTATCAACTACACTATGTAATAAATTTTCGTCTTTGTAATACAATAATTTCAATTCCTGTTGAAATATATTTATAAGATTTTCTCTCACTTCATTTGTATTATAATTTATCTTTTTCTCTAATCCTGGCACAAGATTTTCTTCTACTTCTTTACAGCTCTTTTGAATTTCTTCTATTTTCCCATAATGATCAGAAATCAAATGAATAACAATATTGGATAATAACAACAAAATGAACGCTTCATATCTATCTTGCAACCATTCTATATTTTCAAATATATTAATTGTATTCCCAATTGTGTATACAAACGCAAGCCCTCCCAACACTATCATTACATAGAAATTAATATTCTCTATAGCATCTATAATTTTCTTTCTCATCTTCCGTTATTATTTACCTTTCATTTAAACACTCAGTAACTTCTTCCAAATATATTTGTCGAATTATTTCTATATTATTTAATATAATCTTAGGACTATAATTAAAAATAATATCTAAAAATCCAAGTCCTTGCTCTAAAAATTCATTATAGACTTCTCTCATAACTTTTTCTTTGTCTAATCTTACAAAAATAATTTCTTCTCTTAATCGCTCTTGATTATGTATTTCCAAACTTCTTCCCCAACCATTAAGGAAAATCTTTTTTTTTGTGTAAATTGACAAATATTAATAATTTTTTCCGTTCTATCTCTATTCTCACATATAACACTTGAAAAAAATATACTCGGCTTATTTATATTTAAAACATCAAAAAACAGTTCTATAAATGATAGATTTAAATCAATTAGCTTTACACTTTCTGAATTTATTAGTAATGACTCTATTGGTTCCCAATATATTGAAAAATACTTTTTATCATGATAATTATGATATATTTTATTTTTTACTTTTTTTAATATATTATTTTTTCAATTTCAACAGATTTTATCGTATCTTCTAATCTATGTTTAACTGAAATTGTTAACCATTCACGTCTTTCACTTTTTTCTTTCTTTGATAATTGTTCTATTTTGATAATAATCTTTTCTATACTGCACATCATCCAATACCACAAATGTATCACTAACTGATAATCTTGCCATATATGGAATCCATGGAATAAACAACGGCTGATGTATACTGATTGTTTCTTTAATCCTAAAATAATTCATTTTTAACAACTTTTTTTGCTACACTTTTCTAAAGTATAGAATCGTACAACTATTCCTCCTACTCGTATAAAATACAAAGCTATAATATCGCTAAATTATTACTTTTTTCCTTTCAAACATAATCAACAGTGCGACCAATCTTCGATGTATGTGCAAACGCATAGTATGGATTATGGCTGGCAGAAATCATGGTTCCACAGTCAAATTCATCTGTCCTTGCCACATAAGCAACAGATGGTGTTGTTGTAACATGAAGCAGGTAAGCATCTGCTCCCGATGCAACAAGTCCACCTACCAATGTATATTCGAACATGTAGCTGGAACGTCTCGTATCCTTTCCAATTACAATACGTGCCGGTGTATCATCACCATTCCGGCGTTTTAATTCACCGTAATACCAGCCGAGGAAACGGCCAATCTTGTATGCGTGATCTGCTGTTAAGTTGTTGTTGGCTTCGCCGCGGAAGCCGTCTGTGCCGAAATATTTTCCCATTGTTTTTTCTCCTGTCTTTTTCTACTTTTTCTTATTCACCCATTCACGCATCTTCTGCGTAATCATACAACCAACCATGCATCCTAATCCATTGTGGATCATATCATCCCACTCAAACAATCCACGCATAAACAACAACTGGCTTACTTCAATTCCAGCCGATATCATCACTCCAAACACCCAAGCCCAATACCAGTTCACCTTACGATCTACAATAACAGGCAACAACATACCAGCCGGAAACAATAATATGCAATTCAGCAAATCTTCTTTCAATAATTCCCTGTCATGATACCGCATGATTGCTTTCCATGACCAAAAAGGTGTTAACTCACACTGCCTAACTGATACCGTTCTGGTAAATACAGTAGAAGCAAATACAATTCCAAGAAACACAACCATCGCCAGAATTGCTATCGCCTGTATTGTATGTATCTTCTTTTTACTTAGACCAAGTAGAATCCCTGTTATTGTAAAAATTAGAATGACACTAAAAGCAGCAATTTCACGTCTTGACCACGGTTTATTGTAAGTTGTCCAAATCTGGTAAATATCCATTTGATTCCTTTCATTAGTATATTAGCAATTCTTCAAGCCTGACTTTCCCTGATAAACTTAACTTTTTATATAACTGCGTATAACGATTCAAGATTGTTTTTGCGCGGTGCCTGGCACCTTATATATGATACGATCTTGCGAGGAAGGTGCTTTGGAACCTTTTCCTTTTTTCTTGAGAAGGACAGTATACTAATCAATCGGTGGACAATCAAGCAGATCAAGATTTAGTCAATTTAGGAGATCATAAACAAGTATATCAAAAATAAGGTTGATGTGCGTATAACAGATACAACGGTTGAATATTTTATAATCACAATCGTATTGCCTCTCACAGACGACTCTATGGACGAAGCGGTCAGTATTCTACAATGACAAGACATATGCCGCAGGAACACCAGAAATATCTGGAATGGAACGGTGACCGGTTCCGCAAGTGGGCTGATTCGATTGGAATTAACACAAGTAAGGTTGTCGATGCAATACTTACCTCCGGCAGGATTGAACAGCAATCCTACAGAAGCTGCATGGGATTACTGAAACTGGCAGAAAAATATTCGCCAGAAAAGCTGGAACAGGTCTGCGCTAAGGCACTCTCTTATTCAGGTAAACCCAGCTATAAAAGTATCAAAAATCTATTGGTTGCAACAAAAGATGCACCTGATACCGAATCAGAATCATCTCAAGCAGTAAAGCCACACGGCATAACCAGAGGAGCTAGATACTATGGAGGTAAACGATCATGACAAATCAAAGTACAATTGATAAACTTATCGAAATGCGCCTGACCTCGATGGCAGATGCATTCCGCATCCAGATGGATGATCCTACTATGAAGGAAGTTCCATTCGAAGATCGGTTCGGTATGCTTGTTGATGTCGAGTATACCAACCGCAAAAACAATCGTCTGAAAAGGCTGATCCGCCAAGCTGAGTTTGAACAGCCAGATGCCAGCATCGCAGCAATTGATTACCATTCTAGGCGAAAACTGAACAAATCACTGATCAACCGTCTGGCAACCTGTGAATACATCACAGAATACCGGAACATCTTTATTACTGGAGCGACTGGCAGCGGTAAGACCTACATGGCCTGTGCCTTTGGCATGGAAGCATGCAAGCACTTGTATATTCCGTTCCAAGTGAGCCACTTGCACGGTCAAACTGAGCCAGTCCCACGGAAGATGAGAGCCACCCTCACGGAGACTGAGCCAGTGCTGTTTGATGCTAATTATCAGACAACGGCCTGTTAATTATAAATACAACTGAATAAATCATAGTTGGTCAGTTGGTCATCTAACGGCCAACATAAGTTATTTTTCAGCAGCCAGTTTTATGACCTCGCTGATTGTGTTGCGTGAGCTATGCATGCTTGCAGCGATTTGACGCTGTGTGTACTTAAGGCTATTAAGTCTTAAGATTTCTTGATAATCAACCATAATTATCGAACCTCCTATATGAATAGTCACACGTATCGTATGCCGACTTCATTATAGGATAAATTTATATGAATGGATCACCTGTCTCGAAGGTGGCTCTATTCATCCGTAATGGTGGCTCTGAATCCCCGTGCAGATGGTTCTATATCACCGGAATATACAGCACTATTACTCAGTACGGTATGTACGACTTCCTGATTTATTGCTGGACTTACAGGCTGCCAGGGACAATGGAACTTTCTCGACTGTCCTAAAGAAATATACGAAGCCAATAGTACTGATTCTTGATGAGTGGCTGCTTCTTAAACTGACTGAAGCTGAACTTTGAACTGATACATAAAAGACGTAAAAAATCTTCAACAATCTTTTGTTCTCAGTTCCGTGAAAGTGAATCGTTGGTACCAACAAATCTGTGATGGTGAAAGTACTCTTGCCGATGCTATCATGGATCGTATATCGTATGATTCCTATAAGATCGATATTGAAAGTTGACCCGTCTAAAGACCTCTCTATGAGAGAAATATATGGACTGGATCCAGCAATGGCAAAGTAAACTTAATAAACAAAATGGAGTGGCTCCGTTAGTCCGGACAGGTGGCTCTCGCCACACCGGACTGGCGGCTCTGCCGTACCGTAATATTCAAAAGCCTCCTGTCCACTTATCTTAAATTGCGTGTGTTCCAGTTGCAGAGTCGATTTGGTTTTTCTTGATTTTTACTTATTTGACAGGATTGTACTTGTTATCAAGGCAGTAATCCGCTTTATCGGTGCATTAACTTACTTTACAAGCACGGTTCTGTCAAATATCATTAATCACTCAAAATCAGATTTTTCAACTGTCTCTCATTTTCAAGAATATGATAGCTCTCAAAATCCGAACAGATGACTCAGAAATCTCCGAAATAATCAAATGGATCCATTTAGACACAGATTATTAATTATGTTTAGGTAAAACAATCCAATCACCCATTTTTTATCCCATTCTTCTGGATAAATTGGAGTAAATCCTCCCATATGATAGAATGTCATTTCCCCAACATATAAATGATTATTAACAATATAAAAATCTACTCTTAAATGAGGAACTCCTTCAGCCAAAACTGCTGCTATTCGTTTCATTTCATCAAACTGTAATGGTTTTTGAGGTAATATATCAGCATTAGGATCTTTCATTCTTATTGGTAAATGCTTAAAATCCATGTCAAAAAAATCAGTAGTTGTATCCTTCGCCGCATCCGCAGATATATACATTATCTTTGGTTCTCCATTAAAGCAAAAAAATTTGTAATCTATCAGATCTTTTGTTAATGAATCTTCTAATAATTTTTCTGCTAAAATCTTATGAGGAACATTTTTATATGGCCACTCACGTCTTGTCAAATAATAATTTCTATTAAGACTGTTATTAATTTTTTTTCTTGCTGATTTTATATCAAAAGTATTCTTATCTCTACATATACAATAACTTCCACTATCATGTGAACATTTTAAAATAAATTTTGTTGGTAATTCTTCAAAGTTTATCTCATCAAATGAATCCCATTCTCCAATTGTAGGGACAACATATTCTTTTCCAACCCTTTCCTCAATAATTAATTTTGCACCTATTTTATCAACCATTTGAGTATATATAGGCTTCCTATCATACAACTTTAGCCATTGTAATTTTTCTGTATAATATTGAGGATTTTCTAAATTAAGCACTTTCCCTGTTTTATACAAATACATCTTTTTAATTAATTCTTCATCTGACATATCATCATATTTATTTTTATCAACATCATATAAAAATCGAAATTTTTCATCTTTAAGATATAAAAGTAAATTATTTATCCTTCTTTGTATATTTTTCATTTTATTTCTTCCTTTCGAATATAAGTCCACCTAACTCTTTTAATAAATCATAATTAATATACAACGCAATAATTGCCACAACTAATATATTAATAATATTTATCCATATATTTTCTTGATAATAAGCAAAAATTGAAAACATTAACATCGCTAAAAGCACTATAACATTTCGTTTTTTCATTTTTATGCTACAATGTCGTCTATTTATATCGTATAACCTCCAAAAACCTATTATCCCATATGCGCAAATCGAAGAAATTGGAGCTGCATAAACACCTATAAATTTTATAAGAGCCAAATCAACAATAATATTAATAATTGCAGCAACAGCCGTAGATATAGCAATCTGTTTTGTTTCGTTCTCAACAAGATAAATTGCCGAAATCAAACCAATAATTGCATTAAAAAAACCGCTATAACATAATAAAATACTAAGCCATATCCATCTTTATATTGAGTATTAATTAATATATTATACGCCACAGGCATACAAGTAATAATTCCTATTCCAACACTCCCAAAAAAGTAACCATTTTATCAAACATTTTAGATATGTACTCAGTTCCTCCTTCATCTTTATAATGAAGCACTACTTGTTCAGTCCATGATGTATTAAATATCGAAAAGGCTGTAGTATAAATATATGAAAATTTTGATGCTGCTGCTAATAATCCATTTGCCGAAACAGAAATTATAGCTGAAACTATCATTCGATCGGATGAATGGATTAACGTCCATGACAATTCATTCGGAACAAGTGGAATTGCGTATTGTAAAATTTTTTTAATTCTGTAAAGGAAAAATATTTTAAAGCAATATATTTATAACATCCACTCAAAATTAAAATAACTGTTGCTCCTAATATTGGACCTACAACATATGCCAGCAACATTGCTTCAACACCCAAATGTAAAACAGCGATACTTATTACATTCATAACTAACGTAATAGTTGCTGCTAAAAAGTTTCCAAAAGCATATAATGAATTATTACCAATTCCTCTCACGATGCCAGATGTAACTTGTAAGTACACCGTTGCCAATACTAGATATAACAGAAACCACTTATAGCTTATTCGAATAAACGGACTAACGCCCACAAAAGCAACACTATATATTACACACAATAAAATAACTGCACATATAACTGTCGAAATCAATTTCTTTAATTTCAAATCATCATCTCTATTAGGTATTAGAAATCTAAATATCGCAGTGCCCAGTTGTAGTCCGACAAAAACTGCCAATAGCGTTGCATATGTTGATATTAAATCTATCAATCCATATTCCTCTTTTGTTAATAAGGATGTATATAATGGCAATAACAAAAAATTTATAATTTTTGTACTAATTTGTCCAATTGCTATAATTCCTGTATTTTTAAATAGATTACTACTTACATTTTTTGAATTAATCGATGACATTTTTTTATCCTTTTCCAAATATAATATGACATAATTATTAATAATAAAATAATTATCAAAATCAAATAGCCCATTATAGGATTGCCTAACCTCACTTTATTTACTACATATGAAAAATAATATAAGACCACTTGATGGCATAACATAAAATACAGTGTTCCCTCTCCCAAACTTACCATCCATTTTGTAGACAAAATTCTTTCTAAAAAAGAATCACTAGTAGCTAATCCCCAAATAGTAATTAATGCTCCTGGAAAATAAATGCAAGCTCTTGAATACGAATATTTCACATAAGGAAACATAACTAAATACCAAAAAAATATTAATATAATTCCACAATTTAGCAAATTATTTTTCCTTGCATTAATGCATTGGTCTTTCATCAAATACAATCTTGCTAAACAAAATCCTCCAATAAAATCAAATAGGCGAACAGGCGGAAACGCATACAACCAATATCCCGCACATTCATCATTAACATAATATGCACACATGCACATACCTATAGCACAAATCACAATAATTGTCTTATTTAAAAGTGCTTCATTAATAATCACTTTGCATAATTTTTTATAAATTATATACAAAATCGGTAAGCAAGCTGTTAAAAATAAGGACGTTGATAGGAACCATGATACACCGTTATATGCTGTCCATACCGCTTTATCAGAATTCCAAGATTGAAGTAACATTATACAATAAAAAAATTTTATAATTGATTCTTTTAAATCACCTAAAATCAATGAAATATTCAATGGCAATGACAAAATTAAAAATAATGCATTTAATGGATAGAATTGTTTTATCCTCTTTTTAAAAATTCAACATATGTAATACCATTCCAGTTTTTTATTTTTTCACAAGAAAGTGCTCCTACAAAACCTGATAAAACAAAAAAAATACGCAACTGCAATTAAGCCCCCCCTCTAAAAAATAGCTTATGTAAAGTACTTTCATAAATCACATCAAATGTAGCTGCATGATAAATAAATATCGTAAGAAAAAGTATCATGCGTAATCCTTGCAATGGTTCTATTTTTTCATATATATTTTCCTTATCTAATACTAGTATTATTTTATATTAAGTAAAAAAGCTCTCCTATCATTAAAATATAGCATTTCCACTTTTTATAGATTTTGCCTCTATCAAAAACTATTCCTAATCTTCAATTTAAACAATATCTTCTTGACTGTATATTTCAATTTATTGATTATACAATATTCAAAATACTGCTTTACCACCACTTTAAACCCATTATCAAAATAAGATTCCCAAAATTTATTTCTATTTTTATTAATACAAGATGGTACAAAAGCATTTTTTTGTCCCGCAACTGCATCATCAATTGAAACCTGAACATAATTAATATCATCACTAATATTATTGAGAATATCCTTTGATTTTTCATTGTGTAAGATAACAATAGATGTTCCTTTTTTATCGTCCATCTTAGGAATAACCTTATCAATTCCCCAAAAATCACCCATAGTAAAATCCGAATTTTTGTAGACAGTAGCATATGGACAAACATGGCAATAACGTCTAGTACATAAATCTGATCCAAAAATTTTTCCCCATAGCCTTACCTCAAACGAACTATCATCTATGATACAATCAGAATATGCTGTAAATAAATAACTTGGGCCTCTTCGTTTATTTCCCCATCCATATTTTTTATTCCTAAATTCAAAATTATTAACTATACATCTTTTTCTTTTCATAAAACCGAATGAATTCTTTCCAAATAAGCGGAGATGGTACTCCATGACAAAAGAAATCAATAGTAATTAACTTATCTTTTGAAATTTGTTTACATTCTAATAACGATATAAGACCTGTTACCTGACAGGAAGTTCCTGAAAACAAAACATATTTGTCCCTTTTTAACAAATCGCATATTTTCTGAAAACAATCTCCCATCTCACTTTGAACATATTTTGAGCCTTGCATTTTTCTTACAATTTCATATTTATTTGTCAAAATATGTCTTACTTCTATATCCGAATCCAAAATACAGCCACAAACATAACCTTTTAAATCCTCAATTACATAATGGGCAACTGCTGGGAAAAAACCACCTGATGCTGAATTATATCTTACATCTTCTTTTTATGTTTTAAAGCATATGCCTGCAAGTTGATTTGTTTATGAATAAACCCTTCATTTTCACTTGGACACATCTCTGCACATCTACCGCATTTAATACAGTTTTTACAATTGGAACATTGAATCCTTCTCGATCTTTAATAAAGTTTATTGCTCCAACCGGACATACTTCTTTACATGCTGTACACCCTGAACATCCTGCTGAATTATCTGAAGTAATTACCATTATTTTTCCTCTATTCAAAAAAAATTTTTTTTAAAAATTCAAGAGTTTCATTTCTAAATATTGACATATTTTGATTAATTTCTTTATAATTAATTTCATTTTCTAAATTGGAATCTTCATTTAATATAACATTAGATAAATTTAGTTTTTCGACAACTGATTTTTGGCGATTGCTCATACATGTAGTCCATACAGGTCTATTAAAATACAATGAAAATAAAAGTCCATGATATGAATCCGTAAATATAGCTTCTGCATTTGCAATAATCCCCATCCACTCAGCTGGCGAATTAGGATATATATTTTTCTCTCCTGTTTTTAACTTTGCTATATTTAAAACGAAAACCGTTAATCCTCGTTCTTTTGCATATTTATGTGCAGCTTCCAACAAGGCTGCATTAGGATAATAGACAAAAACATAATCTTTTACTGACGGCTCAATAATCATATTGCGCCACTCCTCAGGTGTAAGTAACATTGTTGGATCACATACCCATTGAGCATCTATTCCTAACTCACAAATTAACTGTTTCACATCTTTTTCTCTGCAACCAATCGCATTAAATCTTTTCAATAATTTGCTCACTTGTTCTCTTTTTTCAACAGACCATTTTTCACCAGCTGATGAGCCAACTGCCACCTTTTTTTATCATCTTCAACAAATTTTAAAAAATAATTTAAATCATTATTTGTAATCTTTAAATTCCATATTTGATCTGATCCTGTAATAAAACATGAATAAACTTTATTTGTATCTCCTATATTTTCTTGAGTATAGATATTGTCACTTATGTTAGATACTTCAAGCATAAAATTCCAAAAACCTTTTATTCTTTTCTGTTCTTTAGGCCAAAAAATATAACGATATTTAAATGTTTTTAATGGATTAGAAAATTTTTTGGAACCAACTCTCTTTTTATTATATTTTCACATTTATAATTAATAATTTCACATTCAAGCCCTAATTTACTTACTGCATTACATAACGCTACTGCCTGTAAGGCTGCCCCATAATTGGGAATATTATGAAATGTTAATATACCTACTTTCACGCTTTTTCCTCCCTCTATACACTAACCTCTTCATATAATAACTGCAATTTTTTATTATCTTATTCATATCCCACTCCTCTGCATTATAATACTCAACATTTGTCACATTGAAATTCATTGCCTGTTTTGCCCACTCTTCTGCTGAACAATTTAAACTAATAAATTTAACTAGATTTGATATTTTTATTCTAGTATCAACTCTATCCGAAACAATACATGGTAATTTAGCAAACTGAGCCTCAATTAATGTAACCGGCATTCCCTCATAAATAGATGGAAATATTAACAAATCCATCGCAGACATCAGCATAGGGATATCTTTTCTATTTTCCAATATAAGTACATCTTTATCGATTTTTAATTTATGAATTTTTTCTGTATTAAAGGTAATGTTTCTCCTGTTCCAATTAGAAGTAATTTTGCTTTGACATTAACTTTTTTATTTCTCTAAATATCTCTAATAAAAAATCATGATTTTTTGCTTTACAAAATCTTCCCACATGACCTAGTAAAAAAGAATCTGTAGGAATCCCAATCTCTTTTCGTTCTTTTTCTTTATCTATACACATTGAAAATTTTTCACGAAAAACACCATTATTTATCACTTCGATATCTTTTATAGGAAAAAGTTCTGCCAACTCTTTTTTCATGTTTTGATTTAAAGCTATTATTTTCATTTTATGCTTTGCAAATAGTTTCTGAGCATATTTTAAATCCTTTTTTCCTTCCTTTTTCCATATATCAACACTATAATGATGAGTATATATAATTCCAACATTTTTTTTTTCAATCCGGCTAAATACAAATATTTATTCTGAGCCAAATGTGTATGAACTACATCAGGATTTACTCTACTAAAATATTTTTTCAACCTATATATCCTATAAAATCTATTTATCAACCTAACAAACACATTTCTTGATTCTGGCAATAATAATTCATCACATAAATACGTTACCTTAACGCCTGCATCCGAAAGTATTTCTTCATACCCAGACTCTCTATGTTCCAAGCATAACACAGACAAATCAACTTCATTCGGATCAATTCCAAGACAATAATCTTTAACTAATGTCTCTGCTCCACCCATATTAAATCCATGAATAAACTGAACTAATTTAACCATATTACATATCCTCTTTTCTATCGAATATTATAGCTGATATAGCTATAGTAAAAGTACTAATAAACTTTTTACGAAAAAATAGTCGTAAAAGGCACTAACATAGCGTTATTATTTGTATAATAAAACATCATTAACAATACTCCAATACACAAAAAATGCAAAAGAGGCTTATTTTTTATTTGTAAATTTTCTAATATACATGGTACTAATATCAGTAAGAAAATCGAATAATATGGAATAATTCGACCAAATATTTCCATCGAATATCCCATTATCTGTAAGTAAACCATGCAAATAGTGGAGTTTACAGCTAATTTTTCCATCCCACAATATACTATTTGTCCTTTTCTAACCATATAATATGCAATTATTAATATAATGTTAAATATAATTAACATTATATAACTTCCTCCTTGTATATCATACTGACTGTTTATATATCCTGCATACGAAGGAAATATTTTTACTATAAACAACACAATTATTCTCGAGAAAAAAAGAATTACAGCTTCTAAAGTGATTATCCACATTAACTTGTTTTTTATATTAAATTTAAATAACCAATACAGCGGTAATGCTATAATTGCAGTAGTATGAAACAACATTGCAATAAATATATAAATACAATATTTCAAAATTTTTCGTTCTTCTATATATCTCAAGCCACATAATATAATAGATATAGCAATCATCTGCCGAAAAATTCCTAAACTGTACCCAAAAAATACCTAACGCAAAGTACGTGAGTATACTAATCAATGGATGTGAAGAATAATAAAATATAAATACAAACACTGGAATATAAATTATCATTGCAATTAAATATAAAAATTCTGTATTACTCATCGATAAAGCCGCACATATTTTTTGTCAAAAAAGCATACCCTATTTCAAAATCAAAGGGATATATCAGTTTTGCATATAAGATGTTCTCCCTAGGAATTGACTTTAAATACTCTAACGCTTTAATATACATAGCTGTATCTGCACCAATATGCATAGTTCGAATTCCAGCAAAACAAATTAATTCCACACATGCTAAAATACAAAACCATTTGCGTTGTCGCATTCCGATTTGATAATTAAATGTTATTATTCTATTTGGATATAACAACATCCATTGCAAGATAATAATTCCCAAAAGGATAAAATACGCACCCATTCTTTCTCTACCTTTACTCAAAAATATTCTTTTCAAATTCTCGAACTACTGACTGGATATCGTATCCCGCTCGAAAAATTGAATCTTGTACGTTCTCTCTACTTTTTAAAATTTGTTCATTTATAATTTTAGTCCATTGTTCAAATGATTCATTAAGAGATATATATTGCACTAAGCCTGTAATATTTGCTTCACGTGTAATTGTATCTGAAATAACACACGGAAGTCCTGTTGCCTGTGCTTCAATAACCGTATTAGGCATTCCTTCATAAAATGATGGTAAAATAAAGCAATCCATTGCCGACAATATTTGCGGAATATTTTTTTGATTCCTGCAAATATCACATATTCATCTAGTCCTAAATTCTTCACATATTTATGTACTTTCTCTATTAGCTCTCCATTTCCAACAAGTAGCAATTTTGAATTAGGTTTCATTTTATGATAATTATTAAATATATCGATTAGAAAAATATGATTTTTTTGCTGGTTAAATCGGCCTATGTGGCCAAGCACTTCTGTATCTTCCGTTATTTCGTATTCGTTTCTAATAGCTTTTCTTGCCTTTTCATCAAATTTATACACCGAAAGATCAATTCCATTATTTAATTTCTTGACACTGCCATTTCGAAAACATTTTTCCCCAAATGTATATTCAGCAGCCAAATCAGACGGTGCAATTTTACAATCACTTAACGCATTAAACATTGGACGTAATATCGAATACATCATTTCTTTCTTTTTGGACGTATTGCTAGAAGCATTGCATGAACGAACAGAAATATGTGTTGCGCCGCCCATTTTTGCTGCCAATAAATCAAACACACCTATTGGTGTATCACACAGTTTTAAAAAATTATTGTATTTATTCTTTTTTACAATAGTTCTTATTTGATTAAATGTTTTTATAGGATGCTCTGTTCTCAAAGGAACTCTATATATTTTTCCTCCTAATGAAGTTACCTCCTCGTCATAAATTCCTGGCGCACTAACTATAAAATCCATCATATACTCAGATTTATCTATACATCGTAAAGCTTCATCAAAAATGTTTCTGCCCCTCCTGCATTCAATGAAGCAACGACACATAAAACCTTTTTCATCTTATCCACCTATAACCTTAATCAATTTTATTTAATATCTCATTTATCCACTTCTCAGGCAAAAAACAAGTTGCTTTTTTCATATGAATTTCTTCTCATTAAAATTAATTCATCTAAATGTAAAGCCATCCACTCCAGACTACTTTTTAAATCCCGGCATTTATCATTTGGATATACCCAACCTGTTTTAAAATTATCTATCAATTCAGAATTCGCATTCCAATCAGTTGCAATTACAGGCAATCCCGCCGCATATGCATCAATTATTGTTCCTGGAAAACCTTCTCCTTTCCAATATGTTGGAAATAATAGTGCTATATGGTCTGTTAGTGTTTCAACACTCATATTGTAATTTACTGTTCCCTTATAAGAAAAATCTTGAGGATATTTCTCTATCATTTCTTCAAACTCGTCTCTAAATTCTTCCTCTATCGGTCCCCATATATTAAGATGAAATTTGTACTGATTCTCTTCGTTATAATTATGAACTGTTTCGATCGCATCAACAATTCCCTTTTCCTTCATAACTCGACTAAACATGCATATTTTATGTTTTGATTCATCATTAATCTTAAGATGTGCTTCTGATAAATTCAGATTTTTGAAATTAGGAATTACTTTACAATTAATTACTCCTTCTTTTTCAAGTGCTATTTTTAATTGTTCGAATTCCACCCAGTTTTCATCAAATGCATTAAGATATTTCCTATATTGCGGATATATCTCAACATATTCTGTTAAATTGCCACCTATAACATCATGAAATACTTTCTTCTTCAACATTTTTTTTGCCCAGTACATCAATGGAAAATAAATTTGCATTCCATTTCTTGATAAAAGAATTATGACTGTATCACATTTCAATATACAAATCATGGAATTGATTAAAAGTTTAATTTTATTAGTATTATTTAAATATGTATCAACCACATATATATCTTTACCTCTATTTTTCAGTTCTTGATAAAGTGTTTTTGTTTTAACTGTTTGTCCATCCAAAAATTTTTTCTTCCACCAAAATGTCCTATTATACCAACTTTCGACATACAATTAACCTCATTTACATATTATTTGAATATTTATGTCTCTCTTCCAACAATTTCGATATACTTATTGTAATCTTTTATATAACTTTTTATCAACTTCTAAACCATTATATTCTACTAATTATCATTATTTATAACATAACAATGCATATAATAGACTTTTACTGATTCCTAGTTAATGGTAATAGCTTAAAAATTCAAGCTTTTTATTTACCCCCATTATATACATCTGAACAAATTCATCTTTATACTTACTATGATTATTTTAGTTAATATCTACTATATATCTTCTACTTTACTTTGTTTGGAAGTTTTAATAACTCTCCCCATTTATAATCATATCTTCTAGGATTAATTGGCATGTACCCTGATGCCGGTGTAAACGTCAATTCTGCAAACTTAAATGTATCCTTTATCAAAAAAGAAGTCAACTCTTACAAAAGGAAAATCTTCTGATAATTTTTCTGCTGCTTCAATCATTTGCGGCAAGCACTTTGGCATCTCAATTTGCCCAATATCTTCATAATCATTTCTAATCAACGAAATTTTTGTTCCATCCATTTCAAAAAATCCCATTTTAGCTTGTCTATCATGAATTAAATCTGATGATACATAAAAAACTGCGGTTTTCCATTAAAGCAAAAAAACTTATAATCAATTATTGTATCGCCTAAATACTCTTCAGCAATTATTCTTCTTGGATTTATTTTTCCATAATGCGGTTCAACATTAAATGCTGCAAAATCTTCTCTTAACCATTTTTTTAGTTTTTTCTTTGCATCATTATAATCAAATAATCTTTTGTCTTTACACAAAATATTATATGCACATCCATGAGTGCATTTTAAAACAAATCTGTCCGGTAATTTATCCCACTCTATATCTTCAACACGTTCCCAAGCTCCAATAAGTCCCGTAAGATAATCCGCATATCCTTTACTTTTAATATATTCTCGCACTTGATACTTATCCGTACATTTAACTGCCAATGCATTGTTCGGGAAATAGTATAATTTAAGCCATTGCAGTTTTTCATTTAATGTTCGTGGTTCTTTAAGGTTCAATTTGTCATGCACAAGAATTCTATAGTATATACTCGAAAGAGTTTTCTTAGGTAATATATGGTAAGCAACTACTTGAGCTTTTCTTCTTATTTTATAACACACACTATTTCTATCCATTTTTCACACCTCTCTTTTCTTTACATCCTTTTCATAAAACCATTTTTTATGCATTCCATAAAACATATTCCAGCAAGCATACCAAAGTGCAACGGGTGCACTTTTCTCATCACAAAAGTGGAATAAATCATAATGACTCTTTAATTTTTTGCTCAATTTATCATGAGATATTGATTTTTTCTAATTCGATATTTTGCTAAATTTTTTTCAAAAGTACACAATCTGCTTTCTTGCAAAGCTTAAGCAATATTGCATAATCATTATTCTTTTTAATATCTTTAATTTGAATTAATCCCATTTCCTTTGCACTATACATAAAAGTAAGACATCCTGGATATCCATAATTATACATTTCTTTTTTGTAACAACCCGAGGCCCTGAAACATATATATTCAATGGCTTTGAATCTTCATCTATTTTTTCATATTCATGATATGAAAACAGCAAATTATTCCTTTTCATAAATTTAATCTGGTACTCCAATTTTGTAGGCATCCACAAATCGTCTGAATCAAGAAATGCGATCCACTCTCCTTTTGCCTCTCTTATTGCTCTATTTCTAGTTAAAGCGGCACCACTGTTTTTTTATTTTTTAAATACTTGATTCTCGTATCATCAAATGATGCTACTACTTCATCTGTATTATCCGTTGAACAATCATCGACAATAATTAGCTCCCACTTTTCATATGTCTGATCAATAACTGATTGTATTGATTCTGCTATAAACTTTCCTGTATTCCAGGAAGGCATAATTATTGATACTAGTCCATCTATCATTTTATTTACTCTCGCAGCTGCCACAATAGTCTTTACCATTGTTTTTATTTCTCTCAAAATTCCAAATTTCCGAATACTATCTAAATTGTATTTCATTTTTTCTGGAAGTACCTGCTCTACATATACTTTATCCACATCTTCTGCTGCATCCAACAGTTCAGCTTCATCTTTATATTGAATGCTAGCTTCACTTGTAATTCCTGCTGGGAGTAATAACGTAGCTCTCATTTCTTTCGTATACTTCTTGACATATTTTGTAACTTCTGGTCTTGTTCCCACAAAACTCATATTTCCCGCTAACACATCGAAAACCTGTGGCAGTTCATCTAATCTATATTTTCTTAAGAATGCTCCTGTTGGCGTAATTCGACTGTCCCCTGAAACTGTTACCGCACTTCCCATCTGATCGGCATTCGCAACCATCGTTCTAAACTTATGAATTCTAAACTTTTTACCATAAGTTGTAACTCGTTCCTGTCTATAAAACACTCCGCCTTTAGATTCCGTTGCAATTTTAACACTTATAACAATCATCGGTATTGCAGTAATAACAAGCACACACGTACCGGCAATGAGATCAAATGCACGTTTCATCACTAGGCTAAATTTTCTTTTTACTAAGAATATCATAATATTCTTTCACTTCATCACATTTCATATATTCAGGAATATCTTCCCATTTTCTCATAGCAATTCCTCATACTCTCAATAGGGACTAACTCCCACTTTATACATACTGCTTTACAATCTCACAGTACTTTTCAATCACATACTCCACCTCTTCATCCGTCAATTTCGTATGAAGCGGCAATGTAATCTCATTCTCAAATCTCTTATAAGCATTCGGATAGTACTTAATATCAAATCCAATATTTTTATAAGCAGTCATCATCGCTAATGGTTTATAATGCACATTAAAGCAATTCCTTCTTCAGCCATCTTCACAATAATTTCCTGTCTCTGTTCCAATGAAATACCAGGAACTCTTGTAATATATAAATGTCCTGATGACTGATGATCTTCTGTATAATGATTCAAGACTTCAATTCCAAGCGGTTTGAATGCTTCATCATACTTTCTAATAATTTCTTTTCTTCTTGCAAGTAATCCTTTATATCGTTTCATCTGTGCAAGACCGATTCCTGCAGTCACATCTGTCATATTACATTTATACCATGGCCCAATAATATCATACTCCCACGCTCCAAGCTGAGTCTTCGCCAATGCATCTTTTGACTGTCCATGAAGTGATAACAACTGATACTGATGATATATCTCTTCATTATCAATTCCATCAATATTCTTCCAGGCGACCGCGCCACCTTCTGCAGTTGTAAAGTTTTTAACCGCATGAAAACTGAAATTAGAAAAATCAGCGATGCTTCCAACCGGTTTGTTTTTCCATGTAGCCCCAAATGCATGTGCCGAATCTGCCATCACTACTACTCTTCCGATTGCTTTTTGTAATTCATTAGACGGATGGAATAAATGTTTCTTACTTTCTACAACTGAAAAAAATTCGATCGTAATCACACGGAACGCCACCCAGATCAACCGGAATAACTACTTTTGTTTTTTCTGTAATCGCATCTGCCAGTTTATCATAACTCATTTCCAGTGAATCATCCTGAACATCTACCATAACCAACTTTGCACCTACATGGCATACTACTGATGCTGTAGCCGTATATGTATAAGCTGGTACGATTACTTCGTCACCCTCCGTTACACCCAGTAGTCTTAAAGTCATCTCTGCACATGCTGTCTGAGAATTCAGGCATACAGCCCTGCTTGTTCCACACAGTCCTGCCACTTGACGCTCTAACTCTTTCGTCTTCGGTCCGGTTGTAATCCACCCTGATCTTAATGCTTCTGCAACCTGTTTGACTTCTTCTTCTGTAATATCCGGTGGTGAAAATGGAATTTTCATAATCTATACTTCCTTTCTACTCTCATTAAAACAATGCAACTTTCATTCCTTTTTTCGAATTTTCTTCAGTTTCCCTATGTTGTTTTTTAAATGCCGTCTTATTTATCTCTTCCGGTTTTTTAAAGGTCGGAACAACCTTTCTCAACACTTCTTTCGCTTTTAAATCGTCATCCGTGGCGCATGCTTCCTTCAACATTGCAAGTTTCTCATCAATTTCGACTGCACTAAGCGCAGAATCTCTTTCGATAAAAATCATACTGTTCTCTGTCTTGTCCAGTTCTTCTGTCTTTACCAATAACTCTTCATAAAGCTTTTCGCCCGGACGAAGTCCAGTCTCAACAATCTCAATTCCCTGTACTCCGGATAAGCGAATCATATTCTCGGCAAGATCCATAATCTTCACAGGTTTTCCCATATCCAGTACAAACAGTTCACCATTCTGTGCCATTGCTCCACTTTGAAGTACCAGCTGAGACGCTTCCGGAATCGTCATAAAGTATCGGATGATTCTCTTGTCTGTGATCGTCACAGGACCGCCATTTGCAATCTGTCTTTTGAACAACGGGATCACCGATCCTGCACTTCCAAGCACATTCCCGAATCTGGTTGCACTATACTTTACATTTCCATGTGTACTTGCACTCTGTACGATCATCTCACACATACGCTTTGTGGCACCCATGACATTCGTTGGATTGACTGCCTTATCCGTAGATACCATCATAAATCGTTCTGCGCCATATTCTTCGCATAATTCCACCATGTTTTTCGTTCCAAATATATTGTTTTCAATCGCCTCAATGCAATTATGTTCCATCAATGGTACATGCTTATGCGCAGCAGCGTTAATTACAATCTGCGGATGATACTGTTCGAATATTCTTGCCATTGCCTTTCGATTCGTAATCGACGCAATCTCAACCTGTAATTTTAATTTTTCTTTATAAGCAATTTTCAGTTCCTGCTGTACATCATAAGCACCGTTTCATAGATATCCAGAATAACTAACTGCTTTGGATGCATCTTAGCCATCTGACGGCAGAGCTCCGATCCAATCGAACCGCCGCCACCGGTGATCAATACTACTTTATCTTTGTAATATGCATTCGTCTGTTCATCCGCTACTACCAACGGCTTTCTAAAAAGTAATTCCTCAATGTCGAACTCTCTCAGATATCTTTTTCCTCCGGCAGCATACATCGTCGGATAATCATAGATTTTTACTTTATAGCCGGCATTTTTATAATAATCATACAGTTCTTTTCTCTTTTCTGTCTCCATAGACGGATTGCAAAGATAATCTCCTGCACTTCATAATCATCCAACTTCGATAATGTTGCATCCGTTTCCGACCATACAGGAATCCCCTGAATCTCACGTCCTACTTTTTCCTTATTAATATCGATAAAGCATCTCGGAACGTAGGATGCCTGCTCGTTATTCAGCAGTTCTTCTGCAAGACCAACACCTACGCGGCCTGCACCGATAATCGCAATTTTAATTTTCTGGATTTCTTTTTCACGTCCTGCATCAATTCCCGAGAATATCTTCAGAAGCACCGCCCAGAATCTGCCCTGCATATCATTGCTGTTCCCGCATTTATATGCATAGCGGTACAACATACGCATCGTTAATGCTCCAAGCAGATCTACACTTACAAGAGAAAGCATTCTTGCAAAAGTAATGCTTTCAACAGGAAGAAGAAATTCTATGATCATATAGAGCACACATGCTATTCCATCTGCAAGGATCAGGCGCATATAGCACTGGATGCCTCCATATCTCCATACTTGTCCATATATATTTCCAAGCAGGCGGATGCCAAATATACACACCATAGATATACACATTTGTTGAAGTATGCCTGTATATGATAATTTATCATTTCCTCCGTAAAGCCGCAGCAATAATATTGCCGACAATAAATATATCAATATATCATAGCAGACAAGCATCCACCGAATATGAACTTTTTTCTTCTCCTGCATTTTCATAACCTGTTTCTCTTTTCCTATATTATTTCTCTGTTAATACTTTTTGCATCTTATCACTTACATTTGCCACTACCGCTTCATCCGGCCACATCACATACAACAGCTGCGATCCAGATGAATAACAAGCCTGTGTATCTCCCCTACCAGATGCCGCCTGCGACTCAATATTCCAACTTGCTCCGTCATTAAGCTGCATATTGATAAATTTTGCCATCTCATCCGATGTCATATTGGTCTCTACACAATCACTGACCGTTGTCAGGATCTCGTTAGCACTCTTAATGATTGCCGGAGATGTAGCTTTCTGAATAATCGCAGTCAATACTGCTTCCTGATCCTTACCACGCTGGTTATCTCCCTCTGCGAAGCTATATCTCTCCCTTGAGAAAGTAAGTGCCTGCGCACCATTCATATGATTTACGCCTTTATGGAAGCTATATCCATTCTTTTCGAACTCCACTTCCGAATTCACATCCACACCGCCAAGCGCATCCACTATCGTCTCCAGCGAAGTAAAGTTCACCCGCGCATAATAGCTGATATCTATTCCATACAGATTCTCCAGTGTTGCCATAGATGCATCCACTCCATAGATACCTGCGTGTGTCAGCTTATCCCTTGCATCACCCGATACACCTGGGATCGTAACATAATAATCTCTCGGCGTCGTTGTGAGCAGGATCTGCTTCGTATTCGGATTCACCGTCATAATAATATTCACATCACTTCGGCTGTTCGTTGTAATAGGACCAGCCACATCAATACCACTGATAAACACATTGAACGGTTCCTGTACATCTGCTTTTTTCTCTTCTTTTAATTTTGTCTTTATTCCATACTGATACAAAATGCGAACCTGATCCGAGAACCCCTCTACCGACTCATCGATCATACTCATATACCCCTCATTGAACACCGCCGCATCCACATTTCCATTCAGAAGTGCATTTGCCTCATCCGTCAATGATTCGTATTCTTCAGTCTTCACATCTTTGCCGACTTTCTTCTCGATATCCTTGATCATCTTATCGGTATTCTTCTGATCAACTGCCGTCTGATAACCGAACCGGTAATCCTCGGCATCCTCGATGTTCTTCGCCGAATCACCTTTCTTCACGACCACGACCATGTTATCCGTCTTGTAGGTAGCTCCGCCGACTTTCTTAAGTACATCATCGGTCTTCATCATTCCCATACTAATCACTGCCAGTATGATGGTCATCAGGAGACTGATGATCATCCCCGTATAGCGCAGCACCTTATTCTTCGGATACTGCAGGATATGTGTCGCACCGAAGAGTACTGCCAGTGCCCCGATCAGGAAGATCAGGTACTTCTTCGGCAGCATCCCGCTGCCTGCCACAGTCACGATGCAGATTACCGATACCAGAAGCTGAATCAGTGTGATCAGTTTTCCTATCAGGTTTTTTCTTTCCATTTCCAAAAGTCTCTGTCTCATATCATTCATCCTTCGTCTGTTACTGTACAGTCAGTGTAAATGTGATCGGATCTGAGGTATTACCGTCACTGTCCTGTACGTAATACTGTAATGTATAGGTTCCTGCCTGGTTCACATTGTAATTACCGTCGATGTGAAGTCCGCGGAACAAGGTGTCTCTATCGTCTTTGTCATCCACTGCGTCTGTCACTTCATTCAGTGCATTGAATGATGTTCCTCTGGCTATCGTCTTCGCTTCTCCGGCAAGCTTCATTGCCGGACGTGTACCGTTTGGCTGCAGGGTTCCACTCTGCTGGTCTGCGCTCTGCTGGTCTGCTGCCGCTACATCTTGTGCGGTCTCTTCTGCCTTCTTTTCTTCAGCGGTCTTCTTTGCCTTTGCTTTTTTGGATTTCTTCTTCGTCTTCTTTTCCGACTTTTCATCCGTCTTCTGCGTTGTATCTTCCGAAGCCGTATCCTGTACGGTCTCTTCTGCCGCATCACTGTCTTCTGCTGCCTGATAGGTCACTTCCCGGCTTGCTGTTCCTACATTTTTCGCCTTGTCTGTGACACCGTAATAGACAACAGCCTTCTTCTTACTGACCGGCACAACTTTTTCTACGAACACCTCACTGGTCAGGTCTCCGTCTTTATCGTCCTGTGCCATCACGCCTTCCAGAAGCTTTCCGTAGTCTTCACCTTCTGTATAGGCAATCTTTTTACTCTGGTCTACTTTTTATCTCCGGTGCAGTGCGGTCCTGATTCTTATAGGTCATATATCCTGCACCTGCCAGTGCTATACATCCAGCCGTCAACAGGCCGGTAACCACGCGCTGGTTCATACGCTCACCCTCTATTTCTTTCCGTTTTCTCCGTAATTGCCATAGTAATTACCGTAGTATTTACCATAATACTTGTTCTGTTTCATATCTACTTTATTCAATACCACGCCGAGGATCGGGCAGTCTGCCTTCTCCAGCTGTTCTTTTACCACTCTGGCGAACTTGTAGCTGATCGTCTTCGCTGAGATGACCATCACGGATGCATCTGAGAATTTTGCTATGATCGCTGCATCAATGACGCTTCCGAGCGGCGGCGCATCGATAATCACATAATCATATGCCTGTCTTGCACCGTCAAGGAATGCTTCGAACCTTCTGCTGCCGAGCAGTTCTGCCGGGTTCGGCGGAACCGGTCCTGCGAATGTCACGAAGAGGTTCGGTTCCTGTGTTCTTAAGATCACTTCTTTTACATCAGCCTGTCCGGAGAGGAAGTGTGTCAGTCCTTTCACTTCTCCTGTGACTCTGTGTCGTCCTACCAGGACGGATTTTCGAAGGTCTGCATCTACGAACAGGACTCTCTTGCCGCCTTCTGCGAGGGACGCTGCAAGTCCCATCGTCACGGTACTCTTTCCTTCGTTCGGTGTACAGCTTGTGAATACGATTACTTTCTTATCTGATCCGGAGAATTCGATATTGGTACGAAGTGTCTTGTATGCTTCGTTGCTCCGGTAATCTTTCGTTAGATTCTTTAATACTATCTCTGCCATGTCCTTCTCCTATCTTCTGCTTTTTACAGCATTTCTTGATTCTCTCTGCTGCTTTGCCCTCTTCGGCGCATTGCTTCCTTCCTGGATCGGGATGGAAGTCAGTACATTCAGTCCGAGGTATTTTTCTACGTCATCCGGAGTCTTGACCGTATCATCTAAGATAGAGATCAGTACAATTAATCCCATAGAGATGACAAGTCCGAGCAGTGCACCGAGCATCATGTTCTTCTTGACATTCGGGGAAGACGGGCTGGTCGGAAGGTTCCCTTCTTCTACGGTGTTGACAGAATCCGCACTCATGATCTCTGTGATCTGTACGCTGACTGCTTTTCTGAGTGTGTCTGCGATCTGTTTTGCTTCTTTCGGATCATCGTCCGTCACGCTGATGCTCATGATACGTGTGTCGGTCGGTGTCTCTGTGGTGATCATGCCTGCCAGTTCTTCCGGTGTCACATCAAGCTTCAGCTTGGAGATGGTCTTCTCCAGTACCGGACGGCTCTTTACCAGTTCCATGTAGTCCTTTGTCAGCATGCTTCCTGTCTGTAAGTCTGCGTAGGTTGCGCTTGCTGAGGTGTCGTCATTCTTCGTCATAACGAAGAGCTTCGTTACTGACGTGTACTTCGGTGTCACGAACATCTTCGTTCCGACGAACGCTACCAGTGCCATGAATATTGCAGACAGAATTATTATCGTCTTCTTTGCCCATAAGGTAGTGAATAATTCCACCAGATCAATGGTAACTTCGTCATCCTGAATCTCCTGATTCATCATTCCATAATTTTCTCGGCTCATCTTAATCTCTCTTCTTCAGCATGCTCTTGGCGTTGCTGTAGAATATCCTCCTTGTATAATCTTCTCCGTATCGTTTCTCTACGTGAGCGGCCGCCTTCTTCATCTTCGGCGGTCTGTGCTTTTGTATCGTGTGCATCGGTTCCGACGCAGAATACCAGGTCGCGGTTCATCAGCTCTTCGATGAACTTCCGGATCTTACGTCCGGATCCCCCGGTGATGCTGTCTGCATTTACCTGCAGGTTCACACCCATATCGTACAGTTCTTCCGCAAGTTCTACATCTTCGGCGATGCAGTGATAGCGCTCGACGTGCGCCAGTATGACTTCGTATCCCGCAAACTGCAGCTGCTGGATCCCCTGTCTGATGTAGCTGTATGTCTGTGAGGGCGGGAATTCTACCAGTACATACTCTCTGCGGTTCATCGAAAGGATCTTTCCTTCTTTTAATTTGTCTGCAACATCCTGCCCGAAATAGACTTCCGTTCCAAGGTATACCCGGAAGCGTTCATCGATCTCGTGTGCTGCTTCGCGCACAAGCTTTGCCTTTTCACGGAGCTTCTCTGCCGGCGCCTTTCCGCGGTGCGGATGGTGGTGAGGGGTTGCTATGATACACCGGATTCCTTCTGCGTATGCGATCTCAAGCATCTTCTTCGTCTCGGCAAGGTCTTTTGCCCCGTCATCGACTCCCGGCAGAATGTGGCAATGCATATCTATGTAACATTCTTTCATCTGGTGGTTACTCCTTTATTCTCTGCTTTTTATCGGTTTCTTATAAGTTGGAATAAATTCATTATATCCTTTTCTTCTCTGCGCAATTTTTTGCGCACCAAAATACCCCCCCCGGTATTCTTATCATTTCATACCAATGGAAGGAAGGGTATCTCTCAAGCTCTTCGTATATTTATACATTTTATAAGTGTTATGTAATATCTCTATATTTGGCTTTCTGTCTTTAAAGCACAAATAACTGGGATTATTATATATCATTTTTTGCCCACATCCCTCATCCATTCATAAACATATATGATTTTATCATATCTTTAAGCAGGCTTCAACTATGTATCAACAATTTATACACTTTTCCCTGTTTTTTTTGTCTTTTTTCGACATGTTTTATACGTCCATCTCTTCTTCGTAGTACTTGATCAGTGCCTGAGTGCCGAGATCTCCGCAGCCTTCTGCCTGAAGGAGTTCGTAGTTGGCAAGCACCTGGCTTAATACGTCCAGATTGAGATTGCTCATATTTGCTTCGGTAAGGGCAAGCTTCATGTCTTTGACGAAGTGCTTCAGGAAGAATCCCGGTGCGTAGTCTCCTGCCAGGATCTTCGGTCCGAAGGTGTCTAACTGCTTGCTTCCTGCCGCTCCGGTCGATACGGAATCGAGTACCGTCTGAAGGTCCAGACCTTTTGCCTTCGCATAGGTGAGTGCCTCGCAGACTCCGGATAAGATGCCGGCGATCATGATCTGGTTCGCAAGCTTGGCGTGCTGGCCGCAGCCGGATCCTCCCTGGTAGTTGATGTTGGTTCCCATCGCCTCGAATAACGGCATGCAGGCTTCGTAGTCTTCTCTGGAACCACCGACCAGGATGGAGAGTGTACCGTTCTTTGCCCCGGTGTCACCGCCGGTGACCGGTGCGTCCAGTACGTGGAAGCCTCTTTTAGTTCCTTCTTCTGCAATCTTCTGGTCCAGCATCGGGCTTGTAGTCGTCATGTCGATCAGGTATGCGCCTTCTTTTGCGCTGTCTAAGATGTTGCCTGTATCGAAGTAGACTTCTTCTACGTCGGTCGGAAAGCCTACGATGGTGATGACTGCTTCTGCGTCTTTTACGCAGTCTGCGATGGTGTCGTGGAAGGTGGCTCCTTCGCTGATCACGTCTTCGACTTTGGATCTTGTTCTGGCGTAGATGTGTAATTCGAATCCTGCTTTCATGAGATTGCGGACCATGGATCTGCCCATGATGCCTACGCCGATGAATGCTATTTTGTTCATTGATTTTTCCTCCGTGTGTTGATTACTCTTCTACTTTCTCCACTACTTCGCCCTGTCTCTTGTAGATGCTGTGTGCCGGTACGAATCCTCTGACGCTTGACAGTGGGTAGATGTTGCTGTGGCTTCCGATCACGGTTCCCGGATTCAGTACGCTGCCGCAGCCGACTTCTACTTCGTCTCCGAGCATGGCTCCGAATTTCTTAAGACCTGTCTCGATCCTTTCGTCTCCGGCTTTTACTACGACGAGTTTTTTGTCGGATTTGACATTGGATGTGATGGATCCGGCGCCCATATGGGATTTGTAGCCGAGGATGGAATCGCCGACGTAATTATAGTGCGGCACCTGTACTTTGTTGAACAGGATGACGTTCTTAAGTTCTGTCGAGTTACCTACGACTGCGCCTTCGCCGACGATCGCATTTCCGCGGATGAATGCGCACTGGCGGACTTCTGCGTTCTTTCCGATGATTGCCGGTCCGTGGATGTAGGCTGTCTGGAATACGGTTGCGGATTTGGCGATCCATACGTCTTCGCCGACCTGATCGTATTCATCTGCCGGAAGGGTCTTTCCGAGTTCTTTGATGAAGCCGCTGATCTTTGGAAGGATTTCCCATGGGTAGGTGGCTCCTTCGAAGATGTCTTTTGCAATGGTTTCATCCATGTGGTTGTAAAGGTTTTTGATGGTTAATTGTTCTGACATGTTGGTTCTCCTTTTTATTTTTTAGTTTTTCCGGTCTTTCTCACCGGCTTCTTATAAAACTGCGCTGCCTTATCATAGCACGCCCGCATCTGATACTGATTGTTCAGACCTTTGACTGCAAGTGTGCGTCTTGATACAAAATCATCCAGCTTTTTTCATATATTCATCTGATGTGATATCTCCGTCTGCCACATACGTCAGACCTTTTTTCCCAGCTTGCCGTAAGTTCCGGGTTCAGGAGCGGCCGGATGGAATGGTCTACGACATCGTAGATCATTTCCCCCTAACATCGTCGGCGTGACGATCTGGGTTTTATTGAGGGCCAGATATTTATTATTGAATAATTTCTTCAGTATCTCGCCTCTGGTGGCACTGGTGCCGATTCCGCTTCCTTTGATCTGGGCGCGGAGTTCTTCATCTTCGATGAGCTGTCCTGCATTTTCCATGGCAAGGATCAGTGAACCGGAATTGTAGCGCTTCGGCGGCGAGGTCTTGCCTTCTTTGATGTCCAGGGACTGTACCGGAAGGGTCATGCCTTTCTTGAGGCTCTGGATCCTGGCAAAGAAGTCTGCGTCGGTGTCTTTGTCCTCGGTACTGTCTGCATTGTCGTTATTGTCGTTCTTCCTGCCCGGCACGCCTGTAACTTTCAGATAGCCTTCTTCTGCCAGTACTTTGAAGCTTGAGAAGAAGGATTCTTCTTTGATCTTCGTCACGATCGATACTTTCTGATAGACAGCCGGTGGGTAGAAGATGCTTAAGAATCGTCTTACGATCACATCATACACCCTCCGTGACAGATTCGGAAGTCCTTTTAGTACTCCCATGCCCTGTCCTGTCGGGATGATCGCATAGTGGTCTGTGATCTGTTTGTCGTTGACGTATCTCGTCTTCTCCAGTCCTTTGTGGCTGCCGAATTTCACGATATCCTGAAGATATGGCTTTGCCGGTTCGTACTGCATCAGGCCGTTCAAGTTCTTGTGGATCTCTTTTGCCACTGCCGTTGACAGCACGCGGGCATCCGTTCTTGGGTAGGTGACGAGCTTTTTTTCATATAGTTCCTGGATGATCCGGAGGGTCTCATCCGGGCTGATCTTGAACCGCTTGGAACATTCATTCTGGATCTCGGCCAGGTTGAATAATAACGGCGGGTTCTTCTTTTTCTTTTTTCTTTTCTATGGACACGATCTGGCAGGTCAGGGGCTGGCTGGCGTCTGACTCGCTGTTGCTTAGGAAGCGGATCAGTTCTTCTGCCTTTTCCTTTTCTTTGAATCCATTTTCCTTATAGAGGTCGAAGGATTCGAACCATTTTGATCCTTTGACTGCCCGCCATTCGCCTTCGAATGTTGCCCCTTTCTCTCCGATGGTGCTTAGGACTCTGTAGAACGGGGTCTCTACGAATTCCCTGATCTCCCGTTCTCTGCGCACAACCATGCCGAGGACGCAGGTCATAACGCGTCCTACGGATACGACGGAATATTTCGTATTCAGATAATTGGAGATGCTGTTACCGTATTTCAATGTCAGAAGGCGGGAGAAGTTGATTCCCATCAGGTAGTCTTCTTTGGCTCTCAGGTAAGCCGATGCTGCCAGGTTGTCGTATTCTTTTAAGTCTTTTGCTTCTTTGATCCCGCGCAGAATCTCTTCTTCCGTCTGGGAGTCAATCCATACGCGGCGGCGGTTCTTGCCTTTTACGCCTGCCTGCTGCTCGACCAGACGGTAGATGTATTCTCCTTCCCGTCCCGAGTCGGTACAGACGTAGATGGTGTCTACGTCTGTGCGGTTCAGCAGTCCCGATACGATTCGGAACTGCTTTGACACTGCCGGAATGACTTCGTATTTGAATTCCTGCGGGATAAAAGGCAGAGTCTCAAGACTCCACCTTTTTAATGCCGGATCGTATTCTTCCGGATAACTCATCGTGACCAGGTGTCCGACGCACCAGGTTACGATTGCTTCTGCTGATTCGAGATATCCGTCTTTTCTCTGTGTATTGATATGCAATGCCTTGGCGAACTCCTGCGCTACGCTGGGTTTTTCGGCAATGTATAGTGATTTTCCCATGTAATTGTGTTACTCCTTGGTGAGCCGATGGGGACGGGAATTACTGGCTTTTTTTCCTGTCCCTGATGGCTTTTATTTTTTCTGTGCCGGAGGGACAGGAAAAAGCCAGTAATCCCCGTCCCCGTTGGTCTTCTTCTCGGCCGCCATGCTGTGCTTCTTCCATGAAGACTGCCTGGGAGTCCACAGCTTTTATACCGCCGGTCCGTTTCATATATGTGCCGTCTTTCTGCATGATCCTTGCTTTCACGTTATCACTTAACATGATCTTCAGGTCATGGTTGATCTGGCGTCTGATCTGCCCGTCTAATACCGGGCAGGCTACTTCTACTCTTTTTTTCTGTATTTCTTGTCATCATGTCTGCGGAGCCGATATAGATCTTCTGCTCTTTGCCGGTTCCGAAGCTGAAGATACGTGGATGTTCCAGATAGCGGCCAACCACACTCATCACTCTGACATTTTCTGTAAATCCAGGCACTCCCGGTAGTATACAGCAGATTCCACGAACAATCAAGTCTACCCTTATTCCGGCGCAGGAGGCCTCGGATACTTTCTTTATGAAGTCCACATCTGTCACGGAGTTCATCTTCATAATGATGCGTCCTTCGCTTCCTTTTGCTATCTCTTCGTCCATCATTTGTAAGATACGGCTCTTTAAGCTGACCGGTGATACGATCAGGTATTGATAGCTGCCCTGCAGATTGCCGATGGACATATTCTTGAAAAATTCTGCGGCGTCTTGTCCGATTCGTGGATCAGCAGTCATCAGGGACAGATCGGTATACATTGCAGCTGTCTTCTCGTTATAATTGCCGGTTCCGACCTGTGTGATATACTGGATGTCATTGCGGTTCCTGTATGTGATCAGACAGATCTTGGAATGCACTTTGTAACCGTCGAATCCGTAGATCACACGGCATCCGGCTTCTTCCAGACGTTCCGACCAGTCGATGTTGTTCTGCTCGTCAAATCTTGCACGCAGCTCGATCAGCACGGTGACTTCTTTTCCATTTTCCGCAGCTGCGCACAGGTATTCTACCAGTCTTGCCTTCTTCGCCAGGCGGTAGATGGTGATCTTGATCGTCATAACGTTCGGATCTGCCGCGGCATCTTTGATCAGCTTCAGAAATGGATCCATGCTTTCGTATGGGTAGAACAACAGGATATCATTCTTTTTCACCTGTTTTAACATGTTTCCGTCCTGTACATGTGCTGATTTTTGCGGGGAGAATGGTTCGTAGACCAGTGCTTTCTTCATAGACTCCGGGAGATTTCCTGCGATGGAGAACATATAATCCAGTTTCATCGGCATCTTCGTGCGGAAGATCTGCTCCGGTGTGATCTTGAATTTCTTACAGAAGTATTCCTGCATTTCCGGTGTCAGTTTCTCCGCTGTTTCTAATCTTACTACCGCCATCCTGCGGCGTTTGTGCAGGGTACTCTGCATGAGTTTCCGGAAATCATCGGTAACCTCCAGTGCTTCATCGTCCGGAGATACGTCTGCATTTCTTGTCACGCAGATGTAGTTCGGGTCGGATACTTCGTACTGGTCAAATACCAGATCCAGGTATTCCATGATGACTTTCTCCATGCGGATATAACGGATGTCATGTCCCGGAAGCATCAGGATATCGGATACATAGGTCGGAACCGGTACGATTCCGAGGATCTGTTCTTTGTCGTCTTTATTCTTCCTGCTATTGATATGCTTCAGATTGGCTGTTACGTAGATATCTTTATTCATAAGATGCGGGAACGGGTGGCTGCTGTCTACGATCTGCGGTGACAGTACCGGCAGGATCTGCTCTTTGAAACATTTCTTAACATATTTCTTCTCGTCTGCCTCCAGTTCTTTAAAGTCCAGTCCGCAGACTCCGTATGGGGACAGTTCTTTCTTGATCCCGGCGTAGGTCTTGTCACGTTCTTTATATAACGGGGCAACTGCTGCGTAGATCGCATCCAGCTGCTCCTGCGGCGTCATTCCCGACCGGCTGTCTCTGTGTCTGTCGTCTGTCTGCACCATGTCATAGAGACTTCCGACACGGATCATGAAGAATTCATCTAAGTTACTGGTGAAGATGGCTACGAATTTCATACGTTCTAATAGCGGCACGCTCTTATCTCTTGCTTCTTCCAATACACGCTGATCGAATCTCAGCCAGGAAAGTTCTCGGTTCTGTGTGTAGTTCAATAATTCTCGGTCCATAGGGGCTTCCTCCGTTTCTTGCCATGGGCCATGGGGACGGTGTTTTTGGTTTTTTAGTGTCCCCACCGGCACTTTGTAATCAGCGAGTTTATTGTATACTTTATTATAGCAAAACCATCTTTTATTCTCAACACTGAGATGTATCGTGTTCAGCTCGTGTTCAGACTTGTGACAAAACTGGTGTTCAGATTTGCGATCTGATTTGTGATCGGATTTTGTATCGGCAGGCGGGATCGGCTTCTTTGCTGGAGATATAACGTATAAAAGGCGGGAACTGCGCCTTTTTACATGTTGCAGTTCTAATGCGTGTTCTACCTTTGTACTCATATACGCCCTATCTTCTTTTTGACGTTTTATATTTTTTCAAGATCACAATTTTCCCCTGCCGCCGGATTACCCGAGGGGCATATTCTGATAATACCACACAGAAAGGCGGTAGGGAAGATGCATCCACTTTAACATCCTTTCTTTGTCACTCCACTTGCAAAAAAATAATGTGCAGGATACTCTCTCAAATATCTTGCACATTTATTATATAAGCTAAAATTTTATTGAAACTTCCCGTTTTGACCTTTACGGGAATTTTCTTTGACAAATTTAACGAGGTTTTAGAAAGCGCTGTTGTATGAATTCCTTGTCGCAAGAGTTTCACTGCATTTAAATCTTTAAATACATTCTCAACGCACCAAGAAGCAGCAAATGTCCCGGATAAAAGCAATAATTTAAAAACTTATTCTGTTTCCCCCGCTCTCCATTATATGTAAGATTCAAGCCAAATCCCAACAAAGCCCACGGCTCCTTATACATTGACAGAAAGCCAAATAAAACGGTATATATCCGTTTTTCACGAAAAACATAAAAGAAATATCCAGCCAAAATTGCATGATACTCATAATCCAGTCCCAAAGCACTGGCTCCATAACACGCCACAAGCAAAACCAAGAATGTAAGCAGATAAAACACTATCCTAGGCATTTTTTTTGCTTTCAGGAAATCTATGATCCAAATCGTAACCATAGTAAACGCTAAAGTAAACATGATATTATTCCAATGTGGAGAATAATATGTACCTGAAGTGAACATATCAAAGGGTATTTCTGAAATGATACCAAACACCACCAGATACCCCAGATATTTCCATCTGTTTTTCGTTTTAAAATATCCTTCTACGAGAAGAAACATGAAAATCGGAAAAGCGATTCTTCCTATGATATCAAACAAATCACTGATAACCAATGATGTCCTTCCGTTTATATTCGGATAAAATTGCTTTATTTACATGATCTATAAACATTGATGCAAACGCTATATATTTCAACTTTGCCCCTGACATCACCTGTATCTTTTTCAACAGCTTTTTCTTTTCCATACACCATCTTCTTTTGCTCTAATCCCAAATAGATTCCGCTTCCCATGACCAGATTTTCCCATCTTGTGCATCAATTTCAAATTCATACTCTATCTGCTCATAAAATATTGTCCCCTCATATAACGACTTACCATCCTCATAGTCCAAACCGATATGTATATCTTTTTCCGTAGCACCCGGAACTTTATCCAATGCAATTTTTTTGCTTCTTCTATGGAGACGGATGCATCGGAAGTTGCCTGGCTTCCGAAATCATTTTCGATTTCCATATCTTTCTCTGTGATTTCTCCTGTCACTGCATCTATCTCATAATCATACTCCTGATTCGTTACATAAAACTCAACGTCATATACCTGTCTTCCATCATCTACAGTAAATTTTATCCGTATATTCGTTACAGCCTCTGCTTCTACCTGAGCATCTGTCAATGCAATGCTTCTTGCTTCCTCTTCCGATATTATAGAAGTATTTCTCAACGGATCTTGTTTTTCTGTCTGATTTTGAATCTCTGCCGAAACATTTCCCGATTTATCGTTTCCACATCCCGCAACTCCCAAGGCAACCGAAAATGCTATCATTACAAATAATCTCTTTCTGTTCATATCACTACGATCTCCTTCTGTTTCTTATAATATGCTCTTGTCAAATAGCTATGATTCCTGTCAGATATCATAGCTGTCCCATTCCATCCTTTTTAGCTATTGTGTTATTTCTTTCTTCTGATCATGATCCACGCGAGAATACCGGCGCATACGATCAGCACCGTAATCACAATCCATATCGGGGTCTGATCCCCTGCTTTTGCAGCTTTATGCTTCCGCAATCAACTTCACACTATTTCCTGTATGGACTTTCGTCACATTCCCCTCTGCAGATAGATTTACCTCTGGGTCATTCAGTTTCCATACCGGATGGATCTCCATATTTGCAGTTACATTATCTGTTTCAATATTCCAGTCCTGTCCGTCGGATGTAACCCATTTTTCTACCGGTACCAGTAAAGCAGCTATCTTATCTGATGTAATCGGGGTTCCTTTATTGACTGTTACTGTTCCGGTCTGAAAATCTTCTGTTGTATACCAGCCTTCGAATACATATCTTTTTGGTAACATTTGGTTTTGTTGCCTTTGTTCCGACCGGAATAATTTGAGAAGGTACTGTATCCTCTGTATTTGTGACATAATCTATTTTTTCTTTTACTTTGAAGAACTGCCATTGCTGGGTTGATGCATCTGTCTGATCACTGTATCTAAGTTCTAAGAGTTCATTCGTCCAGTTAAATGTCGCTTTGTCTTTCTCAATAGCCGGACTGCTCCCTGTTGTATATTGATAAGCCAGGGCAATGTCTTTATTTTTCCATGCATTTTCATCTACAAAATTAACTTCCATTCCATTAGCAGGTAATATAAGTTTTGCGCCCGTTCCACCCTGGTTACTTCGCCTGAATGTATCCCTTAGCAGTCAGTGCTTCGGCGCAAAGTACGGCTCCGCCTGCCGCACCGCGGACAGTGTTGTGTGACAGTCCGATGAATTTGTAATCATACATGCTGTCTTCTCTCAGACGTCCGATGGATACGCCCATTCCGTTCTCGTAGTTAACATCTGCTTTTACCTGTGGTCTGTCGTCTTCTGACAGGTACTGGATGAACTGCTTTGGAGCACTTGGAAGTTCTGCTTCCTGTGGGAATCCCTTGAAGCTTTCCAGTTTCTCGATCAGCTGTTCTTTGGTTGGTTTCTTCTCGAAGTTTATGAATACTGCTGCTGTATGTCCATCAAGTACAGGTACTCTTAAGCACTGGCATGTGATCTTTGGTTCTTCTGCCAGTTTGATCTCGCCGTTTTCCAGTGTTCCAAGTACACGCAGAGGTTCTTTCTCACTCTTTTCTTCTTCTCCTCCGATGTACGGAATGATGTTCTCGATCATTTCCGGCCAGTCTTTGAATGTCTTACCTGCTCCGGAGATTGCCTGGTATGTTGTTACAACAACTTCCTTCGGTCCGAATTCTTTCCATGCTGCAAGTGCAGGTGTATAGCTCTGGATGGAGCAGTTTGGTTTTACTGCGATGAATCCACGTGTTGTTCCGAGACGCTCTTTCTGGGTCTTGATCAGGTCGAAATGTGCTGCGTTGATCTCAGGTACTACCATCGGTACATCTTTTGTCCAGCGATGTGCACTGTTGTTGGACACAACCGGTGTCTCTGTCTTTGCATACTCTTCCTCGATTTTTTTGATTTCCTCTTTTGTCATATCTACGGCACTGAATACAAAATCTACGGTAGAAGATACTTCTTCTACTTCATTTACATTCTTTACGATCAGTTTCTTAACGCCTTCCGGCATTGGAGTATCCATTTTCCAACGTCCGCCGACTGCCTCTTCGTATGTCTTTCCTGCTGAACGCGGGCTTGCTGCTACTGTTACTACTTCGAACCAAGGGTGATTTTCAAGCAATGAGATAAAACGCTGTCCAACCATTCCAGTTGCACCTAAAATACCTACTCTTAATTTCTTCTCCATCTTCTTTTCTCTCCCTTTCTTTTGTTCTTATTCAGCCATGTATTTTTATAAACTGCGATCGACTTCTCCATCGCATCCTTTCCCGGTGCTCCGATTGTGATACGCTTATTCACACATGTCTTAAGATCAATTGCTTCATATATGTCTTCTTCAAATACCGGTGAGATCTTCTTGTACTCTTCCAGCGGAAGTGCATCTAACGGGATCTTCTTCTCGATACAGGTCAGCACAAGTTTTCCTACGATGCCGTGTGCATCTCTGAATGGTACACCGTGATTTACCAGATAGTCTGCTGCATCTGTTGCGTTGGTGAATCCGTGTTTTGCACTTTCTTCCATGCGGTCTTTGTTGAACTGCATGGTCTTTAACATTCCGGCAAATAATGTGATACATCCCTTTGCGGTATCCATGGCATCGAATGCCCATTCTTTATCTTCCTGCATGTCTTTATTGTATGCAAGAGGAATACCTTTCATCGTTGTAAGCAGTGCTTTTAATGCTCCGTATACACGTCCTGTCTTACCTCTTACAAGTTCTGCGATATCCGGATTCTTCTTCTGCGGCATAATACTGCTTCCGGTGCTGTAAGCATCATCGATCTCTACAAACTGATATTCATTGGAATTCCAGATGATGACTTCCTCGCAGAATCTGCTCAGGTGCATCATGATGATGCTGAGTGCAGATAACAGTTCTAATAAGTAATCTCTGTCTGATACCCCATCCATGCTGTTGAGTGTCGGTCCGTCGAATCCAAGTAATTCGGCTGTGTACTCACGGTCCAGCGGATAGGTTGTCCCCGCAAGTGCTCCGGAACCGAGCGGACAGGTATTCATACGCTTTGCGATGTCCTGCAGTCTCTCGTGGTCTCTGCGGAACATTTCAAAAAATATGCTCCCATGTGGTGGGCCAATGTGATCGGCTGCGCTTTCTGAAGGTGTGTGAATCCAGGCATGTATGTCTCGACATTTTCCTCCATCACGTGAAGGATCACTTCCAGAAGTTCCTTTACCTGGGCATCGATCTCATGGATCTCGTCTCTGGTGAAAAGCTTCATATCTAATGCAACCTGGTCATTTCTGCTTCGTCCGGTGTGAAGCTTCTTTCCCGCTTCCCCGATCCGATCGATCAGTGTTGCCTCCACAAAGCTGTGGATATCTTCATATTTATCTGATATCTCTAATTTCCCAGATTCTACATCTTCCAGGATGCCATTCAGTCCGTCTGTGATCTGTTCTTTTTCTTCTTCCGTTAAGATTCCCTGCTTTGCAAGCATTGCTACATGTGCAAGACTGCCTTTGATATCCTGCTTATAGAATCTTTTGTCAAATGTAATGGAAGCGTTGAAATTATATACTAACTGGTCTGTTTCTTTTGTGAAACGTCCTCCCCATAACTGTGCCATATGGATTTCTTCCTTTCATTTTTAAGTTTACTGTTTCCGATTTTAACACATTTCCGCGTAAAAGCAAATATTATTGCAGAAATTTACATATTTATTCACCCTGAAACGTGATTTTTTTCTTAATCAATGCAATTTTCTAATTCGATTTATGCATTTTCACTGTTCTTTTCGTGCCTGCTGTTCTTCCAGGCGCTGACGCATGGAGAATTCACAGCCACAGTAATCCTGCCGGTAAAGCCCGTACTGTGCGGATAATTCTACGGACCGCTTATATCCGTTCTTCTTTTTTTGAAATCCGATGTCAGATATGCCACGCCATACTCTTCTGCAAGTTTTAATCCTATCTCATTCAATTTTGCTGCATTCTTAAGCGGGCTGATGCTGAGCGTCGTCGTGAAGTACTCATATCCTCCGGCTTTTGCAATCTCTGCAGCCTCTCTTAAGCGGAGTTCATAGCATTTGAAGCAGCGCACGCCGCCTTCTTTTACTTCTTCCAGTCCTTTTGCCATCGCATAGAATTTCTCTTTCTCATAGCTGCCCGCAATGAACTGCACCGGATATTTCGTATGCATCGCCCTGATCAGTGTCTGCTGTTCGACGATGCGCTTGCTGTATTCGCTCTCCGGGTAAATGTTCGGGTTGTAATAAAGTACCGTGATCCTGAAGTAATTGCTTAAGTATTCCAGCACATAACTGCTGCATGGGGCGCAGCAGCTGTGAAGCAGAAGCGTCGGGACTTTTTCCTCTTTTTGCAGATCCGTGATTAATTTATCCAGTTCTTTTTGATAATTTATTTTTTGTAACATGTAATGACCTCTCCTGGTGTGTTAATGTCTTTCTGGCATTTCCATATCAGCATTTTACCACACACACCACATTTATTCACCTGTTTTCTGTCTGCGGCATATCTTACTTATATAGGTTATTTTTCGCTTGTAGGAGGTCTTCTATGGAACCGGTTCGGGAACAGATTTTAAATCTACAGCACATTTCTTACACGTATCATACTCTGCAAGGGGAGACCCTGGCTCTGTCTGATATCTCATTTTCATTGAAAAAAGGCGAATTTGCCGCCATTGTAGGTCCCTCCGGGTGTGGCAAATCTACACTGCTTTCGCTGATCTGCGGACTGCTGCCTTGTACAGAGGGGCAGATTAAGATCAACGGAAACCCTTTGAAAGAGAGCACGACAAATGTCGGCTATATGTTACAGCACGATGATCTCTTTGAATGGCGCACGATTTATAATAACGTAATCCTTGGGCTGGAAGTCCAGCACGCACTGACAGCGCGTACGAAGCAACGGGCACATGAGCTTCTTGACATCTATGGACTCGGTGACTTTAAGAATGCAAGGCCTTCGGAGTTGTCCGGCGGCATGAAGCAGCGTGCTGCCCTGATCCGCACACTCGTCCTGGAGCCGGAGCTTCTTCTTCTGGATGAACCTTTTTCTGCCCTGGACTATCAGACCAGGCTTCAGGTTGGCGATGACATCGGGCAGATCATCCGGAATGAAGGAAAATCTGCACTTTTGGTCACGCACGACCTGTCGGAAGCGATCTCACTTGCCGACCGCGTCATTGTCCTTTCTAATCGTCCGGCAACAATCAAACAAACGATTCCTCTGCTGTTCCATCTGGAGCACGATACTCCGTTGAACCGCAGAAGTGCGCCGGAATTCAAGAATTATTTTAATCTGATATGGAAGGAGTTAAATGAAGATGAACCGAATGTCAAAGACTGAGATTCCTGCTGCCTCTGGCACAAATATCACTTCCAATGCAAGTGCCATCTCTACCGTCGCCTCATCTTCTACAGCGCAAAGAACCTTTTTATCAAAGTACCGGCTGCACAAAAGTTCGTAGCTGCTGCCCGGATTCTCCTTCTTGTTGTCTTCCTGTCTGTCTGGGAACTGACCGCCTCACATCAAATCATCGATTCTTTTATCTTTAGCAGTCCTTCTAAGATTGCCCGGTGTTTTCTCGACATGGTCGCAGACCGCAGCATCTTCCTGCACCTTGGCGTCACCTTATATGAGACGATCGTAAGTTTCCTTCTGGTTATCGTCTTCAGTATCCTGACGGCGGTGCTTCTGTGGTTCAGTAAGAAGCTTTCAGAAATCCTGGAGCCGTATCTGGTTGTTCTAAACAGTCTGCCAAAATCCGCCCTGGCCCCGCTTCTCATCGTATGGCTCGGCGCCACACGTACCACCATCATTGTTGCCGGTATGTCGGTGGCTATCTTCGGAAGCATCCTGAATCTGTATACCAGTTTTATGTCCGCGGATCCGGGAAAGATGACGCTGATCTATACACTGGGCGGGAAACGGCATCAGGTACTGACTAAAGTTGTGCTTCCAAGTTCGATTCCGGCGATCATCAGCAATATGAAGGTAAATATCGGATTGTGTCTGGTCGGGGTGATCATTGGGGAATTTCTTGCTGCGAAAGAAGGGCTGGGGTATCTGATTATTTATTCCAGTCAGGTGTTCAAAATGGATTGGCTCCTCATGAGCATCTGTCTTCTCTGCCTGTTTGCCATGTGTTTGTATGCACTCATCAATCAGCTTGAATCCTGCTACCTAAAAAGAAATAAGAGATGAGCCTCTCCGTTCATCTCTTATTTCTCCTCATTCAACTAATTGAAGTCCATAATTTCATTCCAATAATTCCCATAACAAGAAAGGGACCAAGAGCAAAACTGTCCTTTCGTCCCATCTTTCCTGCTGCCAGCATCATGCTTACATATATGCCGCTCAATATGATTCCCAGCATTCCTGCATATGTGATAACTTTCACGCCGTTCAGGAAACCGGATACCGCCATCAGCTTTATATCGCCGCCTCCAAATCCGCCTTTTAACAGAACTGTCAACACCAGCATTGGTACTGCAATGACCACAGCACCCAGACACCGTTCCTGGACAGACACTCCCACACGGAATAACATTTCCATACAGGCAAGTGTCAGGATTCCTATATGTGTCCACGGCTCAATGATCTGATATTTCCAGTCCGCATAAGCAATACGGCATAAGATCATCAGGTAAACAACCGTAATTCCATACTCTGTAATTTTCAAACATTCCTTTCCGTTTTCTCACTGTTTATCTCATTTAGTAACATTTCTTACATGGTTCAAGTCCCTGCGCTTCCGCTTCTGCCCGGGTCTCTTCTTTTGCCGTATTCGGATTCATATTTCCACAGTGATTCGTCTTGTGGTATTTGTTTCCTGTCGCAGACACCCATACATGCTCTCCTGTTGCTGTCTGTGATGCCTCCTGCTGTACTTCCGACGTACTCTGCGTTCCCTGATCCGAATCGTCTCCCGGTGTATAGTCATTACACGGTTCCGCACTCCAGTTCAGATTCGCGCCGTCGCTGGTCACAACGATCGTTCCTTGCTTATCCGTCCTGTATACCTGGATGTCCATACTCTGGAGCTTATCCATGGTATCTTTGTCCGGATGTCCATATTTATTATTCGTTCCGCAACTGATCACCGCATATTCCGGCACTGTCTTCTGAAGAAAATCCCATGAGGTCGCTGTTGCAGATCCGTGATGCCCCGGGACAAGCACATCACAACTTAAGTCGATACTGGAATTACACATTGCTGCTTCGCTTTCGTGCTCCGCATCTCCGGTAAATACAAAGCTGTTTTCACCATTCATCAACTTGATTGCTACTGAATTATTGTTGCTTCCCTTCGCCTCTATCGTCTTCGGTGCAAGGATCTCGAATGAGCCTCTTCCAAATTTATACGTCTTTCCAACCGCCGGATGTTGCATCTTAAGTCCATCGGTTTTGACCGCTTTCACAAATGACTGATACAGCTTGCTCGTATGCACATAGTTGCTGGATATGACATTTTTCACATCAAATGCATTCAGACATCCAATCAGTCCTGCCATATGATCCGCATCGTAGTGGCTGCTGATCAGGTAATCAATTTTCGATACGCCATGTTCTTTCAGATAGGATACTACGAATCTTGAAGTCTTTCTGTCCCCACCGTCATAAATCATCGTCTTTCCTTCCGACTGGGCCAGAATAGACAGTCCCTGTCCTACGTCGAGGAAATGTACCTTCATCTCACCGGATTGTGTGACCGCATTCTTTTCTGCCGCCTGCACCGGCATCCGGATTCCGACACCTGCCATTGCAAGCACCATAAGCAGCTGTATCAACGCTGCTGCCAGCCGATGTCTCCATGTTTGTTTCCATATTTGTTTCATCTGTGTCTTCCCCTTTCACATCCACACATTTATTATACACGAAATCCCTCACTCTGTGTATCCGGACAATTTCTTATCCGAACAGTTACTTTTACATACTCAGGCAAAAAAAATAGAACCCTTTTCCAAGGATTCTAAAAAATAAGCTGGAAATCGGACTTGAACCGACGACCCCTTCATTACGAGTGAAGTGCTCTACCGACTGAGCTATTCCAGCATGTGTCTGTGACAGCCACGTCTATAATTATACCGCATTTTATTATATTTGCAAGTACTTTTTTCAGGAAAATGTGTAGTGAATTACACATTTTCCTTCATATGCACTGCCATCTGAGGATACGGAATCTCAATTCCATTTTCATCCAGCAGGATCTTGATCTCTTCGAGCAGTCTCCATCTGGTTTCCCAATATTCCTCATTCTTCACCCATGCGCGGATCCCAAACACTACCGCACTGTCTGCCAGCTCATGAACAAATACATTGATCTGTTCGTTCTTGATGATACATTCATCTTTGATCAGCAGATTTTCGATCACTGATTTTGCCTGTCGGATATCCGCATCATAAGAAATACCCACACGCAGATCCAGCTGCCTTTCATCTTTTGCCGTTGCATTGGTAATACTGTTGTTGGTCAGCATTCCATTCGGGATTACGATCGTCTTGTTATCAATTGTACTGAGTTTGGTATAGAAGATCTGGATCTCTTTTACTGTTCCTTCTTTTCCGTTGGTATCCTCGATAATATAATCTCCGACTACAAACGGTTTTAATAAAAGGATCAGGACTCCGCCTGCAAAGTTCGAAAGGCTTCCTGTAATGCAAGACCGATTGCCACACCACCGGATGCCAGTACTGCCGCTACGGACGTTGTATCGAATCCAAGACTGGAGATCAGACTGAAGACAAGCAGGGCATACAGTCCATATTTTAGCAGAGAATCTACAAACTGCTCCACTCCTTTGTCCGCACCGGAGCGCTCAAAGGAGCGTCTGACGATCTTCCGGATCCATCGGATCACCAGCCGGCCGATAAAAAATGCCACCAGTGCCGCCAGCACTTTCAATCCGAACGTGATCAGTCCCGGTATGCTGTCCTGTACATATTGTGTCAGCTGATTAACCTGTTTGACCGCTTCCTGGGTCGCATCGGTTACTTCCTGCGTCGTATCTGCAATTGTTGTATCTGTCATATATTATACTCCTCTTGTTGTCATCTGTTTCAGCGCAAGAAATGCGCTTACATTTCCCCTTTTATCTCCGGTAGTCCTGTGCGAGAACAGAATATCCGGATTGCAGTGTGTGCATACATTGGTTACCGCAATATGATCTTCGCGGATTCCGGCTTCTGTGAATATCCGTTCATTGGCACGCCAGAGATCCAACTGGTATTTCCCGTTTTCTTTTTTATAAAACAGCTCCGGCCAGTATGCTTCGTCAAAGCTTTCCCTGAATTGCTGTATCACATCCCCGCTCACTTCATAGCAGTCCCGGCAGATGGACGGACCGATTGCCGCAATGATATCTTCCGGATCAGAGCCATATGTCTTCTGCATCAGTTCTATGGTAACTTTTCCTATCTTACCGACGGTTCCTCGCCATCCGGAGTGTGAAAGACCGATCGCCTTCTTCACCGGATCAACAAAATACAACGGCACACAGTCTGCGTAAAATGTAACCAGACAGATTCCCGGCACATCTGTGATCATTCCATCGGTCTCCTGAAAACGCTTTCCCCTGTCTCCGGCTTTTACTACCGCTACATTGGTCGTATGGGTCTGATTGGTGAATGTCATATCTTCCGGCTGTACACCGATGGCTCTGGCAATCCTTCTCTGATTCTCCCTGACATCTTCCGGATCGTCACCTCTGGTTGTACTGATATTCATCGTTGCCCAGCATCCTTTGCTGACACCGCCAAGTCTGGTCGAGAATCCATGATTCACGATTCCGGTCTCTTCCAGCATCGGATAACTTAAGAACGGGACACCGTTCACTTCTTTTCATCAAATATATGGTCCTGATTTTTTTATAATGTAAGCCCAGATTCATGCCATATTCATCCTTTCTGTTCCGGATCTCTTCCTATCCTGTATAATCAAATGCATTCCGGTAAAGTGTCACCTCATGATTCTCAATGCTCACCACATCGAATCTGCATGGTACCTCATCGATTCCGTTGACCGTCATATAGCAAAGTGCACTTTTGGAAATGATTCTCTGTTTGGCTGGATTTACAGCCTCCGCCGGATGTCCTTTTTTATCTGAAGCGCGATATTTCACCTCACAGAAGACCAGATATCCCGCTTCTCTTGCTATGATATCAATCTCTCCGGTCTTACACCGGTAATTATACTCCAGGATCTCATATCCTTCCTGCTCCAGATATGCACCGGCAAGCCGTTCATAATGGCTTCCGGTCTCCCGGTTATTCTTCCGTTCTCTTCCTGTATCTCCGGCCATAGTCCTCCCGTTCATTTTAGCAAACATTCTTACAACTTTGCTGTCTGTGATATATTTTTATATGTATTTTTTTATAAATGTCATTCTGTGGATCGGTGATGGTCCCAGTTCTTTCAGGCCTTCGATATGTTTCTTCGTGCCATATCCTTTATTGGCAGCGAAATCATACCCCGGCATCACTTCATCATATTCTGCCATCAGCCGGTCCCTCGTCACTTTTGCAATAATGCTTGCCGCTCCAATTGAAATACTCTTTGCATCTCCTTTGATGATCGGCACCTGCCGGATATCGACGCCCGGTATCGTCACAGCATCGTTCAGAAGCAGATCCGGCTGTACCTTCAGATTCGCGATTGCCATGCGCATAGCCTCGTAAGTTGCCTGTAAGATGTTGATCTCGTCAATCCTTGCCGGACTTACGATCCCGATTCCTGTCGCCACTGCACGCTCCATGATCTCATCGTAAAGTGCCTCCCTCTTCTTCTCCGAAAGCTTTTTTCGAATCATTCAGATACAGGATCGGATCATCTTTTGGCAGAATGACTGCTCCCGCTACCACCGGACCGGCAAATGGACCGCGGCCGACTTCATCGATCCCACAGATATAGGTACAGTCGCTGTATTCTTTTTCATAGACGCTCATTGCTTCGGTACGCTCCAGTTCTTTCTGAAGCTTTTCCTGTTGTTTTTTCAGTTTTTCTTCTTCTCGTTTATTCATGTCGGATCACTCCTATATTGTCAAATGGATAGATACGCACCCAGGCTCTGCCGATCAGATCCTTCCGGGTCAGCACTCCTACCCCCGGATCTCTGCTGTCCATACTGTGATTACGGTTATCTCCCATCACAAAGTATTCATCATCTCCCAGCATAACCGGTTCTGCAGCCGTCTGCGGATCCTTGATCTTCTCCTTCCCATAGATATCACTGGTCAGGCGTTTTCCATCGATATACACATATCCGTCCCGGCTCTGCACAGTCTCACCCGGCATTCCGATGATACGTTTGATATAATATGTATCTTCTTCATATTTATACGGAAATACAATGATATCATAGCGTTTCGGATCCCGGAACCGGTAACTGATCTTATCAACGATCAGATTGTCTCCATCCTGTAATGTCGTCTCCATGGAAGAGCCGCTTACCATCGTCCGCTGTCCGACAAAGGTGATGATCAGATAGGTCAGACCGATGATAAGCAGTATATACACAAGCCATCCGCCGAGTTCCCTCCAGGATGTCTCTTTCTTCTTCCTCTCTCTTTGAATGTCTGGACATATTCGTGCGTGTCCTTTCTAATATGCATCCGGATATTCCAGAGTCAGTCTTCCCAGGCGTCCGTTACGGAAATCATCCATCAGAAGGACAGACGCTTTCTCTGTATCCAGTTCATTTCCGCGTACCAGGCAATGTCTGCTTTCAGCGATCCTTGCGATCATGCCGTATGGATCCGCATCTTCTTCTACGCTATATTTACTCTCCAAAACTCCCGGATAATTCTTGTTCATAAATGTCACAAGCTCTGCTGCCAGTTCTTCCGTCTGCAGGATCTCATCCTTGATCGAACCGATAAATGCAAGCTTAAGACCTACTGCCTGATCTTCGAATCTTGGCCATAAGATTCCCGGTGTATCAAGAAGTTCTACATTTTTATTCAGTCTGATCCACTGCTTCCCCTTTGTTACACCCGGTTTATTTCCGGTCTTCGCACAGGCTTTTCCTGCCAGGGAATTGATAAATGTGGATTTTCCAACATTCGGGATTCCTACTACCATAGCCCTGACCGGACGGTTCAGGATACCGCGCTTTCTGTCTCTTTCAATCTTTTCTTTACATGCTTCCTGGATCACGCCGTTGATAGACTTGATCCCCCCGCCTTTTTAGAGTTCACTTTTTACAACGGAGAACCCTTTTTCGCGGAAATATTCCGACCAGGCATCGTTCCATTTATCTTCTGCCAGATCTGACTTGTTCAGAAGGATCAGCCTTGCTTTATTCTTTCCAAGTTCGTCAATGTCCGGGTTCCTGCTACTGATCGGTACTCTGGCATCAACCAGCTCAATGACCAGATCTATTAGTTTGATATTCTCCTGCATCATGCGTTTTGCTTTCGTCATGTGCCCTGGATACCATTGAAAATGCATATCTTCGTTCTCCTCTTATCTATTATCTCACGAATCCGAAATTCTTCTTCGGTGATACCACAAACCAGGCCTTTCCGTAAATGTAAGACCGTTTTACCGCTCCGATATCTGCACTCCGGCTGTCTTCGCTGTTCTTTCTGTTATCACCCATCACAAAATATTCATCCCCGCCAAGCTTAAACTTCTCGGCTGCGATGCCTGCGGTATCGATCTTCGTGGTTGTATAATCTTCTTCCAGTTTCTCTCCATTGATATAAATCCGGTTCTCTACGATCTGTACCGTTTCTCCCGGAAGTCCAACAATCCTCTTCGTATAATAATGCGAACTTTCATTGTCCTTCGGCTTAAAGACAATGATATCTCCACGCTTTGGAGAAGATGCATTATATACAATACGGTTTACCAGCACTTTATCCGCATTCTTAAGTACCGGTCTCATAGAATCTCCCACGGTACTCACCTGTTGTCCCCAGTACCATACTGCGACAAATGCGATCAGGCAGGTAACTGCGATCTTAAACACCCAGCTTATGCCGGATACGATCTTTTCCAGATTCAGATGAATCTTCTTCTTCTCCTTCGGAAGTTTTCCCAACAGTTTCTTTTTTGCCTGACGTCTGCGGTAACTGATCTCCGGGATCTTCTTCGTCTTTCAAAATCCAGATTACTTCTGCGTCTCATATAATCCCCTTATCTTCATGACTTGCCACGGGCAGCTCCCTGCGAAATACATGGCAATATCAAAAAGGACAATTACATTATGTAGTTGTCCTTTTTACATTCATTTTCCTGATTATTTTACTAATTCTTTTACTTTAGCTTTCTTACCAACGCGGTCTCTTAAGTAGTTCAGTTTTGCTCTTCTTACTTTACCTCTTCTTACTACTTCGATCTTCTCAACGTTTGGTGAGTGTACCGGCCAAGTCTTCTCAACACCGATTCCGTTAGAAAACTTTCTAACTGTAAATGTCTCTCTTGCTCCGCCACCCTGTCTCTTCAGGACTGTTCCTTCGAAAATCTGTACTCTATCACGGTTTCCTTCTGTGATCTTTCCGTAAACTTTAACAGTATCTCCAACGTGGAATTCTGGTGCTACTTCTTTTAACTGTGCATCTTCAATGCTCTTAATAATATCTTTCATTATGTGTGACCTCCTTGTTTACTTGGATGTTCTTAATACATTTGTACCAGAGGACCATCTATTTTTCTTCACAACACGCTATATTCTATCATACCCGGTGCAAAATTACAAGGATTTTTTCTTGTTTTTTGCACTCTTTTCTGCTTTATATGATCCTACTCTGTAACCGGCTGCCCGTCTCTTTGTATTTCCTTTGCCAGCTTTTTTTTCTTTCTCGGTAAGCTCTGCCTTTTCAAGCAGATCCGGCCGGTTCTTCGCAGTGCGGATCACAGACTGTTCGCGTCTCCATTTTTCAATATTGGCATGATGACCGGACATCAATATCTCCGGTACTTTTTTGTCATGCCACACTTCCGGTCTGGAATACTGCGGGTATTCCAGCAGATTATCCTGAAAGCTTTCGAATTCGGCAGATACATCGTTATGGAGGACTCCAGGAACCAGTCTGGATATCGCATCGATCATGATCATCGCCGGAAGTTCTCCCCCGGTCAGGACATAATCCCCTATGGAAATGTAATCGGTTACGATCTCCTCCAGCACACGTTCGTCAATTCCTTCATAGTGGCCGCATAAGAATACAAGATCTTCTTCCTGTGCGAATTCTTCTGCCATAGACTGGTTGAATGTCTTCCCCTGCGGGGACAGATAGATGACTCTTGTGCGTTTCTTTCCACTCGCCATGTCCGGCTGTTCTCCGGATCTTTCTTCCCCGGCTTTCCTTTCCCTGATCTGTCTTGCAAGTGCATTATAGCACTGATATACCGGCTCCGCCTGCATCAGCATCCCTGCACCGCCTCCATACGGATAGTCATCCACGCTGTGATGCTTATTGAACGCATAATCCCTGATATTCAAAGCTTCTATAGACAGAAGTCCTTTATTCACCGCACGCCCGATGATACTGGTGTTCAGCCCGTCCATGACCATCTCCGGAAATAATGTCATAATATAAAAATTCATATACTATCCTCTTTCTAGATCAGCCCGTCCATCAGGTGGATCTTCATCTTCTGATTCTCTATATCAACATCCAGGATACATTCGCGGATTGCCGGAACCAGCACTTCTCCGTGTCCCTCGGTATCGATCACATAGACATCGTTCGCGCCGGTCTCCATGACATCTTTTAATGTTCCGAATGGTTCATCGTCCTCTGTTACAACCTGGATACCGATCATATCGGCGATAAAATATTCATCCTCTTCCAGTGCCACCGCATCTTTTCGTTCTACCAGAAGCGGGCATCTCTTATAACGCTCAATATCATTTATATTATCAATTCCTTTGAATTTCAGGATCACAAACTGTTTAAAGAATTTGACCCCCTGGATCTCCAGAGGTTTTTTTTTCTCTCCCGGTGTCTAACAGCACATGCTTTAACGTCTTAAAACGCTCCGGGTCATCTGTAGTCGGAAATACTTTGACTTCCCCGCGCACTCCGTGTGTCGAAGTGATGACGCCTACCTGTAACAATTCTTCCATAGATACTCCTTTTCTTATATGTTGCGGGCATTTCTATACCGCTCTTTTTCCTCTTTCATAACAGATACTGTTCACATACTCTGATATAAGATAAGCGGGACAGACCACAAACGGGCCTGTCCCGGGACAAAATGGGAATCCCCATTATTATTCTAGTCCATGATATCTACGATAACTTTCTTATCTTCCTTCGCTGCTGCGGCTTTCACAACTGAGCGGATCGCCTTCGCAATACGGCCCTGTTTTCCGATTACTTTTCCCATATCAGATTCAGCAACTCGTACTTCCAGAACTGTCGTCTTCTTCTCTTCGCGTTCATTTACAACAACGCTTTCTGGATCGTCGACTAATGCTTTCGCAATTACTTCAACTAATTCCTTCATAAATGCACACCTCCAGTGGCATAATTATTTCTCGATGCCTGCTGCCTTTAAAATCTTTGCAACTGCTTCTGTAGGCTGTGCTCCGTTTGCAAGCCATTTCTTAGCTGCTTCTTCGTCAACTTTGATAGCACTTGGATCACAGTTCGGATCGTATGTTCCGATTTCGTCGATGAATCTTCCGTCTCTTGGTGCTCTAGAATCTGCTACGATGATTCTATAGAAAGGAGCCTTTTTCTGTCCCATTCTTCTTAATCTCATTTTTACTGCCATGTTAGTTTACCTCCGTAAAATTATAATATTCATAGTTTATTCTTATACCCAGAACCTGCCTTTGGCATCTTCTAATGTATAATCTGGAATCTATATAACGCGGGATCCGCGGTATATCATGTTTAAAACGGGAATCCGAATTTTTTCTTCTTTCCCGGCTTGCCAAATTGTTTCATCAGCTTTTTTTTCATCTCGTTAAACTGCTTGATCATGCGGTTCACTTCGCTGATGTCCACCCCTGCACCTTTGGCAATTCTGTGCTTTCTGGATGGAGAAAGAATATCCGGATTAGCTCTTTCCGCCGGTGTCATGGAATGAATGATCGCTTCCATCCTTCCCATCTTCCTCTCGGCTTCCGCTGTCTGCTCGTCGTCCAATCCCTTCATCTTACTGCCCATGCCTCCAAGACCCGGCAGCATGTTCATGATATTTCCAAGACCACCCATATTCTTCATCTGGTTCATACTCTCCAGATAGTCGTCAAAATCAAACTGGTTCTTCTTAAGCTTCTGGGTCATCTCTCTGGCTTTCTCTTCATCGATCTCGGCCTCTGCCTTCTCGATAAGTGACAGGACATCACCCATACCAAGTATTCTGGAAGCCATACGTTCTGGATAAAACTGTTCAAGATCTGAAAGTTTCTCGCCCATACCAACATAAAGAATAGGCTTACCGGTTACTGCCTTAATTGAAAGTGCAGCACCACCTCTTGTATCACCATCTAATTTGGTAACGATCACACCGTCGATGCCGACCTTTTCATTGAACTCTTTTGCCACATTCACGGCATCCTGTCCTGTCATCGCATCAATAACAAGTATGGTCTGATGTACTTCTACTTCCTCTTTGATCTCTTCAAGCTCTGCCATCATATCTTCATCGATGTGAAGACGTCCGGCAGTATCGAGGATCACGAGGTCGTTGCCATTCTTCTGCGCATGTTCGATCGCTGCCCTGGCGATATTCGCCGGCTTGTGGTTCTCTCCCATGGAGAAGACTTCCACGCCCTGCTTCTCGCCATTGACCTGTAACTGCTTGATCGCAGCCGGTCTGTAGACGTCACATGCAACCAGCAGTGGTTTCTTGCCCTTTAACTTGAACTTTCCGGCAAGCTTTACTGCTGTGGTCGTCTTACCTGCTCCCTGAAGACCGGTCATCATGATGACGGTGATTGCCTTTCCAGGCTGAAGCTGAATCTCTGTAGTCTCCGAACCCATCAGGTTGATCAGTTCCTCATTTACAATCTTGATCACCATCTGTCCCGGATTCAGACCATTCATTACATCCTGACCGATCGCACGCTCCTGCACGCTCTTGATGAAATCTTTTACCACTTTAAAGTTAACATCCGCTGCGAGTAATGCGCGCTTGATCTCTTTTAAAGCTTCTTTGACATCATCTTCTGTCAGACGTCCTTTGCTTCGCAGGTTCTTAAATACGTTTTGAAGTTTCTCTGTCAAGCTGTCAAATGCCATGCTATAACTCCTCTATAATTTCATCGGATATCTTCCGGATGTCTGCAACAAGTTCTTCTGCATTCTCCTTCTCATATCCATCCAGCAATTCATCAATCTGCTTTACTTTTTTCTCTGACCGACACGAATTTCTCTACCAGATGAAGTTTCTCTTCGTAGCCTTTCAGTGTCTGGGAACATCTCTTTACCAGATCATGTACACCCTGTCTGCTGATTCCTTCCTCTCTTGCGATCTCGCCGAGTGATAAATCTTCCAGGACAAACTGCTCATACACTTCTTTCTGATGATCCGTAAGAAGTTCTCCATAAAAATCATATAATAATGCCTGTTCTAATATTTCATTCATGTCTTTCACCTCCGATATCATATAACACTTCCGGATGGGTGTCAAGTATTTTTTTTCTTTACACCTTTGTTTTTTCAAAATAAAATTGATTTTCCACCGGCTTTGTCGTAATATATCTGATGGAAGATATTGCCGGATGCAGTATCTTCCGATTATGTCCATATATTATAAGGGGAGAATATAATGGCAAAAAAGAATTATTACAAGATACTTGGTGTGTCAAGAACGGCTTCTCCTGAAGAAATCTCTGCCGCCAAGAACAGACTTGCGAAAAAATATCATCCCGATGCCAACATGAAGAATGGTATCGATACAACCAGAAAAATGCAGCAGATCCTGGAAGCCTACCGCATACTTTCCGATCCGAAGAAACGCGCTTCTTATGACCGCAAAGTATTCGGAAAGCCATCTGCAGGTGCTGACCGGAACTTTGATCTGTTCAATCTTCATAATATGGAAGAAACAACGCCGTTCACCGGTACACCATTTGTGAATTATTGGCGGGCAGCTGATTCTTTATATGATATCACGCTGGAAAGCGAACAGCTTTTCAAAGAAAAAATAAGGAACAAGCAGCGGACCGGCTGTCGGATCTTTCCTCTCAGGCACTCCGCTATGCCATAACACTGCGAGAGGCAGAGATTCCCGAAAAGTACTGGCTGCCTCCGATCATGGACTGGCTGCTTTTCACCTGGTATAAGAACCGGAATCTCCCGGTATCTTATCTATTGAAGGTTTACGATGATTATTCCAAAAAAGAACTCAGTGGATTCAAACGTGTGAAGCTTCAGAAAGAACTGCTTCATTTCCAGTATTCTCTGAAACGGCTGGTCAGTTATACTTAATATTACGCTCACACATCTGCACCGTCTGCATATTATGTACTGTAAACATCATTATTGGAGGATTCAATATGAGCGATTTGAGTACAGCAAACTGTGGATGCGGATGCGAAGGACGCGACAGATTCGGCGGGGACTGTGGATGCGGCGGATGCAGTTGTGGATGCAGTAACAGCGGATGCGGCTTCGGCAACAACAGCTGCCTGTGGATCATCCTTCTTCTCTGCTGCTGCGGCGGCTTTGGCAATGGATGCGGCAATGGATGCGGCAATGGATGCGGATGGGGCAATGGTAACGACAGCTGCCTGTGGATCATCCTTCTTCTCTGCTGCTGCGGCGGCTTTGGAAATGGTTGCGGTAATGGTTGCGGCAACGGCTGTGGATGTGGATGCTAGACAACTTACATTTTCCTGTATAGGACTTAAGAGACGGAGTCATTTTCCCGTCTCTTTTTTCATATATATTTATAACGCTGATACCGGAAGGAGTCACCATGGCCGGAAAACCTTCTAAACCAATGACACCCTTCGATAAATCCGTCACACCCTCCTATTTATATAAATGGAAGCTGTTTCTTGCCTTCCTGCCTCCTTCCATTCAGCGCTTTCTTGCCGTCTACATCAAATTTACCGAATTCCGGTATACGATGGACTATTTCCGGGGACTTCCTTTCCATGCATTTTCTTTTCAATCGATCAGCGAGCTTGCGCCTTATATGGATGAAAATGAACGGGATATGATGAATCAGATGACTTCTGTGATGCAGATGGCGGAAATGATGGCGATGGCGCAGGCCGGTTCCACAACCGGAGATCCCGGTGCTTCCGGTCCTGCAAACCCTGTTGATCTTATGAAAGCAATGATGTCCGGCGAAGATATGGAAATGTTCCAGAATTACATGGAACTGTTCGACGAGGAACTTTCCGCATCTGGAACACCGGCAAAGAAAGGAGACTCTTCACATGAATGAAAGAACCACTCATACAACGGACTCTTCCGGAAACAACACCGGCAACAGCTGGATGGATCATCCGGCTATAAATGGAATGGATCCTGTCAAACTGGAGCTGATCCGGCTCGCCGCAAAACAGACTGCCGGCAAAAGCGGAAGATCACTGGCTCCTGTGATGATGGCACTCATCACCAGCGCAAACAAAAAAGGAATCCAGTTCACTCCTCAGGAATCTCTCATCCTCGACATCCTGAAAGAGGGACGCCCCGCCAAAGAGCAGGAGCAGATTGACCAGATGGTGCAGATGGTCCGCACACATATGAAGAATCATACATAACAAAATAGAAGAAGGGCTTTAAAGTCCTTCTTCTTTACGCATCATACGGAGTTCTCTTCTCTTTTCTCCCTTATCCCACTCTTCTTTTTTCTTCTTCTGTCTCAAGTTCCAGTCTCGGTACTCTTACCGGCCTGTCATTCTTGTCCAGTGCCACCATTGTAAAATACGCATGATTGATCGGCGTACGTTCCCCGCTCAATGCCTCTACATAAGTATCTACCTTTACTTCCATAGAGGTATTCCCGACATAAGTCACTTTTCCAATGATCACAACTGTATCTTTGACATATGCACCCCTAAGGAAACTCAGACTGTCTACAGATGCTGTGATCACATTTCTCCTTGTGTGGCGTTTTGCCACCATACCTGCCACTTCATCGATCCACTGCATAAGTGCCCCTCCGAACAAACGGTCAGACGCATTCAGGTGCTGCGGTCTTACCATATGAACCGTCTCTACAATTGAATCCGATACCTTTCTTTTTTCCATTTCCACAAAAAACACCTCTCTTTTCTTTTTAAACTCTTTTATTATAGCACCGTATTTGTTATACTTAAACTAATTTCAATAAAAGCTGTTTCACAGCGGAATGGAGTTCTCATGAGAAATATAAAATTAACGATCGAATACGATGGAAGCCGTTACCAGGGATGGACAAGACTGGGAAAAGACGAATCCGGCAATACCATATCGAATAAAATCACAGAAGTTTTAAAGAAAATGACAGAAGAAGATGATCTGGAACTTTTCTGCGGATGCCGTACCGAAGTCGGCGTACATGCTTATGCGCAGATTGCCAACTTCCGGACATCCTGTTCTATCAGCACACAGAACATCAAGCACTATCTGAACCGTTATCTTCCGATGGATATTGCGATCATCGAAGTGGAGCTGCGTTGATATCTCTGTCATGATTTGTTCCACAGACAGGACATATCCATTCCCTTACGGATAGATTTTTCGTCTCTGTATTTTGGTATCCACAGGCTGAACACAGCTGACTGCTAGCATAAAATGTATTTATCTTGATATATTTTCTGCCATTCCACTTTGCCTTATATTCTAACTGTCTTGTAAGCTCATACCATGATACATCACTTATAGACTTTGCCAAATGATGATTTTTTACCATGTTTTTTATCTGCAAATCTTCTGAAACTATCACTTGGTTTTCGCTGATAATCTCATGGGACATCTTGTGCAGATAATCTTTTCTGGTATTTGTTATTTTCTCATGGCATAATGCTATCTTTTTTCTTTGTTTTGTAGTAATTTTGGCTCTCTTTTCTCTTTATGGGCTAACTGCCTTTGCAGTTTTATCAGTTTCTTTTCGTATTTTCTGATGATTTTTGGATTTTCGTATTTCTTTCCAGCTGAAGTAATACATAACTCCTTAATACCTAAATCTATTCCTGTATTTTGATTTACATGTGGCAGTTCCACGTGTTCTGTTTCCACTAAAATTGATACATAATATTTTCCACTCGGAACTTGTGATATCGTTGCCGATTTTATCTGCCCGCTAAAATTTCTATGCAGTTTTGCTTTTACATTTTTTAATTTAGGCAGTTTTACTCTATTTCACTCGAAATCTACTGCTATATTGCCATTCGTAAAATTTGTTGTATATGACTTATGATTATCGTGTTTACTCTTAAACTTCGGATACCCTGCATGTTCCTTAAAAAATTTCCGATATGCAGCATCCATGTTGTAAATCGCATTGGTCAGAGCAAATTTATCCACTTCTTTCAGCCATTCATATTCTTTCTTTAATTGTCTATTGCAGTAATTGTTACAGTCGGTTTTACTAACTGTTTTTTCTCTTTCTCATATACTTCTTTTTTCTCTTTCTCATATACTTCTTTCCGGTATGCCAGTGTCTGATTATATACAAAACGGCAACAGCCAAATGTTTTTGCAATCTGTATATTTTTTCATAAAAAGGCTTTTGCATCTTTTGTATGCAGCATTCCATACAGGTGCCCATTCTCTTTCATGATCCGATCCATCAAAATGGTTCCGAATCCCTGACTGCGGTACTTTTCTTCTATAACGAAATCCATCAGATAAAACGTCGTGACACCGTCTGTCAGAACCCTTGCAAATCCAATCTGTCTGTCTTTTCCGGCCATACTGCTTTCCTTGATTCTGCCTTCACCGGTGCCGGCTTTCAGAAACAGACCATATGGACAAGAATTCTCCATACTTTTCCGGATCATCTCTTCCGTTCTGTCTTCTGCCCATTCTGTACTCCGTAAGAGATCTGTCACTTCCGACAGATGCATATTCTCTATATCTTTTCTGATATAGTAAGACGATTCTCTGTCTTCTCCTTCTGCGGTGATCTTATCTTCCGATATCTGCCGGATCACTTCACGCAGCTTCGTAAGATATGGATCTGCCATACATTCTTTCTCCCCGTAAGTCATCTGAAGATCATATTCCAGCGGAAGCCAGGTTGCAATATCCGCCTCGTTATGCTGGATCAAAGTCTCCATCTTATCCAGGGCATGCACGATCTTCGCTTCCATTGTCTCTCTCTTTTTCCAGTTCCCCGAACAATTCATCCAACTCCTGCCGCTCTTTTCCCGGAAGCATTGCGGTCAGCAGTGTGAGCGCATCTCCTTCTGTTTCCCGGTCGTCATCCGTCTTCACAAATGCCGGAATATCACCGGTTAGCGCTTCCCCAGATCATGGAACAGGCACATCTTCATCACCTTATCCATGTCACAACCCGGAAATTCTTCTTTTACCAGCCACGCAAATACACATAGACGGTACGTGTGTTCTGCCACACTTTCCCGCCTGTGATCTGTCATTCTGGAATGGCGCATATTACATTTCAGGTGTTCTGCCACACCCATAAAGTCTAATAATGTTTCTGGTCTCATTCTTCCTCTACTCGTTCAGATATTCCAACAGGCCCTGATATTCTTTTTCATTAATCTGTTTCCATGCATATAGAAATGCTGCAGCTTATCGTAATCCTTCTCCATACGTGATACGGTCGGGATCAGTGGACGGATCACAAAGATTTTCCCTTCTTCTTCCAGCTTTTCGATCAACTTCATCTGCCTGTTATATACCGCATTTCTTGTCATGATCGCATGTACCAGATTCGGATATTTTTATAGGCTCTTTTATAAAGCTGTTCTGTTGCTTTTAGCGCTCTCTTCTTGCGGTAACCCGGATTTCTCGTCAGCACTACAACGATCTTGTCATTCCCTTTTTCCAATGCATGCTCGATCGGAATGGAGTCTGCAAGTCCCCCGTCCATATACGGAATTCCGTCTACATTTGCAATCGGTGCTGCAAGCGGCATACTGCTTGATGCACGGCAGATCTTCATCAGACGTTCCGGATCCTTATCTTCAGACAGATACTCTGCAGCTCCTGTGATGCAATTCGTAACAACCAGTTCGCATTCCATCTCGGATGCAAAATATGTCTCGAAATCAAATGGATAGATTTCATTCGGGAATTTATCAAACAACATATCCATATCCATCAGTGCTTTTTCTTTCAATGTCTTCTTCAATCCGTATACATAATCATATTCTTTCTCACGGTGGATCACGCATTCCCGGCTCCGTCCAGCCTGTTTTGATACATAATCAACTGCATTGCAGGCACCTGCAGATACACCGATCACATTGGACATATAAAGTTCTTTTCCCATCAGATAATCAAGGACTCCCGATGTAAATACTCCGCGGTTGGCTCCGCCTTCCAATACTAATGTTGCTTTTATCATAAACTTCATACCTCTCTTTTGCTTTCTATTCTTCGTAGTTACCATTATATACCCTTTTTAATAGAAGGAAAAGAGGAACTTCCCTTGCTATTTTCCTATATATTTGATACTATATGCTAGTCAGCGTCTGCAAATCCGGACGCAGTCACTATCAACAGAGATTCAAACGACAAGGAGAATATAAACCAATATGATTAGTACAAGTAATGTAACATTACGGGTTGGTAAAAAGCCCTCTTTGAGGATGTAAATATTAAATTTACAGAAGGAAACTGTTATGGATTGATCGGTGCAAACGGTGCCGGCAAATCTACATTTTTAAAAATCCTGTCCGGACAGCTTGAACCAACGAACGGTGAAGTTATCATCACACCAGGTGAGCGTCTTTCTTTCCTGCAGCAGGATCACTTCAAATATGATGCTTATCCGGTTCTGGATACTGTCATCATGGGTAATGAAAGACTCTATCAGATCATGAAAGAGAAAGAAGCCATCTATGCAAAAGAGGATTTCACAGACGAAGATGGTATCCGTGCCAGCGAACTGGAAGGCGAATTTGCAGCCATGAACGGATGGGAAGCAGAATCCGATGCCGCAACTTTGTTAAATGGTCTCGGCATTCCGGTT
>VOFE01002090.1_pt1 | contig 76001 bp, 96 predicted proteins | sample 5384071 | NCBI WGS metagenome assembly VOFE01 (sample SAMN12384724, study PRJNA508395) | human gut metagenome | isolation source: healthy gut D | host: Homo sapiens
CTCCGACAGGTTCACGAACAGGTTCAGATGCTCGGTCATGATGCGCGCGGCAAGGCTCACAGCCTCCTTCGCGCTGATCGTGCCGTCCGTCCAGACCTCAAGCGTCAGCTTGTCGTAGTCGGTGATCTGGCCCACGCGGGTGTTCTCCACCGTGTAATTCACCTTGAGTACAGGGGTATAGATGCTGTCGACAGGCAGAGCGTTCAGGGAAGCCTGCTCCGCAGCCTGCTTGTTGCGTTCCGCCGGGACATAACCGCGGCCCTTGTCGAACACAAGCTCCATGATGAGCTTCGCGCCGTCCGCCAGGGTCGCAATGTGCCAATCAGGGTTCAGCACCTCGATCTCCGCATCCTGCTGGATGCTGCCGGCAGTTACCTCGCCCTCACCGCTCGCTTCGATGCGAACGGTTTTCGGGGTATCGGAATAAAGCTTTGCGGTGATGCCTTTGACGTTCAGGACGATCTCGGTAACGTCTTCCTTCACGCCCTCGATCGTGGAGAACTCATGGACTACCCCGTCGATTTTAATGCTGGTGACTGCCACGCCCGGCAGGCTGGAAAGCAGCACACGCCGCAGGCTGTTGCCCAAGGTGGTACCGAAACCGCGCTCCAGCGGCTCCACGACGAATTTGCCGTAACGGCCGTCTGCGGAAAGGCTGGCGGTATCGATCTTGGGTCTCTCAATCTCCATCATTCTAAAACCCTCCTTAGTTCAGGCAGGCGGCGGCACGCCGCCTGCCAAAATGTTCGCATACGGTGATGAGGATCACGGGGATTATTTGGAGTACAGCTCGACGATGAGGTGCTCCTCGATGTCGAAATCGATGTCGGCACGCTCGGGCAGCTTCGTGACGTTGACAGTCATCTTCTCAGCGTCCTTGTCCAGCCACGCAGGCACGGGGCGGGCGCTGTTCTTCTCGATGCACTCTTTGATCTTGTCGCAGTCCGTGGTGCGGACGGCGACCTTGTCGCCCTCTTTCACGAGGTAGGAGGGGATGTTCACGGTCTGGCCGTTCACGGTAAAGTGACGGTGCAGCACCAGCTGGCGGGCTTCCTTGCGGCTCATCGCAAAACCCGCGCGGTAGACGATATTGTCCAGTCTGCTTTCAAGGATCCTAAGCAGATTCTCACCGGTGATGCCGGATTTGCGCTCGGCCATTTCAAAGTAATGGGCGAACTGGCTCTCCAGAACACCGTAATAGCGTTTTGCTTTCTGTTTCGCGCGCAGCTGCAGGCCGTATTCGGAGACCTTCTTACGGGCCTGGTTCTGGCCGTGCTGGCCCGGCACGAAGCTGCGGCGGGCGAGCGCGCATTTGTCGGAGTAGCAGCGGTCGCCCTTCAGGAAGAGCTTCTGGTTCTCACGACGGCACTGACGGCAAACTGCGCCTGTATATCTTGCCATTGTTTTTCCTCCTTCAATTAAATGCGGCGGCGCTTGGGCGGGCGGCAGCCGTTATGCGGAATGGGGGTAACGTCCTTGATCATATTTACCTCCAAGCCGGTGGCCTGCAAAGCACGGATAGCGGCTTCACGGCCGGAACCAGGGCCTTTCACATAAACTTCTACCGACTTCATGCCATGCTCCATCGCGGCGCGGGCGGCCGTCTCGGCAGCAGTCTGCGCGGCAAACGGCGTGCTCTTGCGGGAACCGCGGAAGCCCAGGCCGCCTGCGCTGGCCCAAGACACGGCATTGCCCTGCACGTCCGTAATGGTAACAATGGTGTTATTGAATGTGCTCTGGATATGCGCGCAGCCACGTTCAATATTTTTGCGCTCGCGGCGTTTGCCACGCACGGGGGCGCCTTTTTTAGCAGCGGCTTTTGTTGCCATCTAACTGTCCTCCTTGTTGGATTACTTCTTCTTGTTGGCTACAGTGCGCTTCGGACCTTTGCGGGTACGGGCGTTCGTTTTGGAACGCTGGCCGCGCACGGGCAATCCCTTGCGGTGACGCGTGCCGCGGTAGCACTGGATCTCGACAAGGCGTTTGATGTCGAGCGCGGTGTTACGGCGCAGGTCGCCCTCAACGGTGAAGTTTTTATCAATGTAGTCACGGATAAGCGCTTCTTCGTCCTTGGTCAGGTCCTTCACTCGGGTATCGGGATTGATCTTCGTGGCGGCGAGGATCTCGTCCGCAGCACTGCGGCCAATGCCGTAGATATAAGTGAGGCCAATTTCGACTCGCTTTTCCTTGGGCAAGTCAACTCCGGCGATACGTGCCATGGTTTTAGCACCTCCTGATTTATTTATCCCCTTGGTGGATCATGCCGCAGAAGGCCGGCGGGATAAGAACGTCCTTGTGCGGCTGGAATGCTGTTTGTCGATTAACCCTGGCGCTGTTTGTGCTTCGGGTTCTGGCAAATCACCATGACGCGGCCTTTGCGCTTGATGACTTTGCACTTTTCGCAAATCGGTTTCACGGAAGGTTTCACCTTCATACTTGGTACCTCCTTCAAGCTGCGCCCTGAATGGTTACTTCGAGCGCCATGTGATGCGGCCCTTCGTCAAATCGTAGGGGCTCATCTCAAGTGTGACTTTGTCTCCCGGCAGGATGCGGATGAAGTTCATGCGCAGCTTGCCGGAAATGTGTGCCAGCAGGCGGTGCCCGCCCTGGATCTCCACAAGGAACATCGCATTGGGCATGGCCTCTACCACGACACCTTCTACTTCGATGACGTCTTCTTTGGACAAGCTTCTACACCCTCCTTGGCTGTGTGAGGATGACCGGCCCGTTCGGCGTGATGGCGATCGTATGCTCAAAATGAGCCGCGAGGCCGCCGTCAACGGTCTTGGTCGTCCATCCGTCTGACATGGTTTTTACGACGTGGCTTTTTTCGTTTACCATCGGTTCGATGGCAAGTACCATCCCGTTCACGAGGCGCGGCCCGCGCCCCGCCGTGCCGAAGTTCGGCACCTCCGGGTCTTCGTGCAGCTCGCGGCCCACGCCGTGGCCGACGTAGGTGCGCACGACGGAAAAGCCGGCGTCCTCCACGTACTGCTGCACCGCCGCGCTGATGTCGCCCACACGGTTGCCTGTCTGCGCGGCCGCAATGCCGCGCATCAGCGCCTCCTTCGTAACGTCCATCAAGCGCTGCGCCGTTTCGGAAACTTCGCCGCACGCGAACGTGGCGGCGTTGTCGCCGTTCCAGCCATGGACGGCGGCGCCTGTGTCGATGCTGACGATATCGCCTTCGTGCAGCACGATGCCATGGGACGGAATGCCGTGGATAACGACGTCGTTCACAGAGATGCATGCGCTGCCCGGGAAACCGCCCAGGCCCTTGAAATTGGGCCGGGCTCCTGGCTGACGATATAATCGTAAATGATCTTGTCGATCTGAGCCGTCGTAACGCCCGGCTTGACGGCCTCGCCGCCCAGCCGCAGCGCCTCTGCCGAAATCTGGCAGGCCGGCTTCATGGCCTCGACTTCTTTTGCTGTTTTAACGAGGATCACAGGCTGACGCCCCCAGCTTCTCAAGCAGGAGCCTTGTGGTATCGGCCACTTCTTCCTGCCCTTCCACCACCACCAGCTTGCCCCGTTCGCGGTAAAAAATCCACCAGCGGCTCGGTAAGCTCGTGATAGACCTTCAGGCGTTCGAGAATGGTGGCCGGCTCGTCGTCCTTGCGCACGATCAGCGGGCCGCCGCAGCGGTCACACACGCCATCGGGCTTGACGGACGGGCTTGGCCGTGGTGTGGTAGCTCGCCCCGCAGGCCGAGCACACCCGGCGGCCGGACAGCCGCTGGATGATACGCTCGTCCGAAACTTCGATGTCCACGACCTTGTCGATGCCGACGCCCATCTCCTCGAGGGCCTCGGCCTGCGCCACGGTGCGGGGCACGCCGTCCAGAATAAAGCCGTTTTTACAGTCGTCCTGCGCGAGGCGTTCTTTGATGATGCCGATGATCACGTCGTCGGGGACAAGCGCGCCGGAATCGATAAAGGCCTTGGCTTTCACGCCCATCTCGGTTTCGTTTTTCATCGCTTCACGAAGAATGTTACCCGTGCTGATGGCCGGGATGTTCAGCTTGTCGCATACGATCTCGGCCTGCGTGCCCTTGCCGGCGCCGGGCGCGCCTAAAAGGATCAGTTTCATAATGCCTTTCCCCCTTCAACAGTTTGCCGTGCTCATTCAAAGGAAACCCTTGTGATGGCGCATCAGCATGTAAGATTCAAGGCTGCGGGACGTATCCAGCGCAACGCCGACAACAATCAGCAAGCTGGTGCCGCCCAGGGGATGTTTACGCCCGGTAACCGTTCCCAGCACAATGGGAAGGACCGCCACAATGCCCAGGAACATGGCGCCAATGAACGTAATTTTGCCCAGCACCTTGGTGATGAAATCACTGGTCGGCTTACCGGGACGGTAGCCGGGGATGGTGCCGTTGTTGTTGCGCAGATTGTTGGCGATCTCCACAGGGTTATACTGCATCGCCACATAGAAATAGTTGAACGCAATGATGAGCAGCAGATAGATCGCTGCATACACCCAGCCGGTGGTGCTGAACATCCGCAGGAACGGAGCGGCAAACGGATGGTCCGCCGCTTGTACAGGTTCGGGAAGAACCCGCCGATGGTCGGGATGGAGGCCAGCGCACTGGCGAAGATGACCGGCATAACGCCGCTCATGTTCACCTTGATGGGGATGTGCGTGCTCTGCCCGCCGTACATCTTGCGGCCGACAACGCGCTTTGCGTACTGGACCGGGATGCGACGTTCGGCAGCGTTCAGGATCACGATGAACACAACCACTGCAACGGCCAGAACAACAAGCACCGGGATCAGGAAGTAATATTTCACTTCGCCGCCCGCCGCGAGGCCCAGCCAGGTCTTGATGGTGGTGAAGATACTGGTCCAGCGGGAAACGATGCCCGCGAAGATCAGAATCGAGATACCGTTGCCGATGCCCTTCACATCGATCTGCTCACCCAGCCACTGAATGAGCAAAGAGCCCGCAGTGAACGCAAGGATCACAACGATGGCAGAGAACACCTGCGCAAACATCTGCGCGCCGCTGCCATAAACGAGGGCGCCCTGGCCGCGCAGCAGGAAATAATATCCAACGCCCAGCGCCAGCGCGATGCCCGCGCCCGTGTAGCGCGTGATGCGCGTCAGCTTCTTGCGGCCATCCTCTCCCTCTTTGGACAGGCGCTCCAGCGCCGGGATGGCGACCGTGAGAAGCTGGATGATGATGGATGCGTTGATATACGGCGTAACGCTCAGCGCGAACAGCGTCGCGCGGGAAAACGAACCGCCGGTGAGCATGTCGATGTAACCGAGCATGCTGCCGCTCTGTCCGGCCACCCAGCCCTGCAGCGCCTCAGGGGCGATGAAGGGCACGGGGATGGCGCAGCCGAGACGGAAAATGACGATGACCAAAAGTGTGTAAAGCAACTTCTTGCGCAGATCTTCGATCTTCCACGCATTGCGGAATGTTTCAAACACTTTAGATCACCTCAGCCTTCCCGCCTGCCTTCTCAATTTTCTCCTTGGCGGAGGCGGAGTAGGCGGTGAGTTTCACATTGAGCGCCTTCGTCAGCGTACCGTTGCCGAGGACCTTGACGCCGTCAAGCGTCTTTTTGATGATACCCTTTTCAATCAGGGCGTTCGCGTCTACCGTGCTGCCGGCCTCGAACTTTTCCAGGTCGCTAACCTTAATGGTAGCATATTCGGTAGCGAAAATATTGTTGAAACCGCGCTTGGGCAGACGGCGTTGCAGCGGCATCTGGCCGCCTTCAAAACCGGCTTTCTTGGCGCCGGAACGCGCTTTCTGGCCCTTGTGGCCGTAACCGGCCGTCTTGCCGTTGCCCGAACCGGCGCCGCGGCCCTTGCGTTTCGCAGCCTTGCTCGCGCCCTCGGCGGGCTTTAATTCATGAAGCATCATTTCGAGTGCACCTCCTTGCTTTTACGCTTTGGTAACCTCTACCATGTGAGAGATTCTGTTGATTTTGCCGTGCGTGGCGGCATTGTCGGGCTGTGTGGTCACATCGCCGGCCTTCTTCAGACCCAGGGCCTTCGCGGTGGCGATCTGCTTCTCACTGCGCCCGATCAGGCTCTTAACGAGCTTGATGGTGAGGCTGCCTTCAGCCTTCGCGGGTGCCTTCTTTGCGGGTGCTTTCTTGGCCGGAGCCTCGGCGTCCGCTTTCGCGGCAGCCTTTTTGGCCGGGGCCTTCTTTGCGGCCGTTTCGCCGTCCGCCTTTTTGGCGGGGGCTTTCTTCGCGGCGGGCTTCTTTTCCGCAGCGGGCTTGGCGGCAGCTTTCTTAGCGGGAGCTTTCTTCTCCTCTACGGCCTCTTCGGCCGCGACGATCTTCTCTTCAGCCATTGGTCACTGCCTCCTTAACCCAGAATTTCTTTCACGGTCTTGCCGCGCTTCGCAGCCACCTGCTCGGCGCTCATCAGGCTGCACAGGCCGTTCAAGGTGGCGGTCACCACGTTGCAGGGGTTGTTGGTGCGCTGGCACTTGGTGCGGATATCCTTGATGCCTGCCACTTCCAGCACGGCGCGCACAGCGCCGCCGGCAATTACGCCGGTGCCTTCGGGCGCCGGACGAAGCAGCACGCGGCCCGCGCCGAACGCGCCGACGGTCTCGTGCGGGATGGTGGTTCCCTTCATGTTGATGCGGTGCAGATTCTTCTTGGCGGCCTCGCAGCCTTTGCGGATCGCCTCGGGAACCTCGCCCGCCTTGCCCAGGCCAAAGCCGACGGTGCCGTTGCCGTCGCCCACGACGACCAGCGCGGAGAACTTCATCACGCGACCGCCCTTAACGGTTTTGGATACGCGGTTGATGGCAACAACCTTTTCTTGTAACTCCATAGTGGATGCGTCAATCTTTTCCATTTGTATCCTCCTTACAGCTCCAGGCCGCCCTCGCGGGCGCCCTCAGCCAAAGCCTTGACACGGCCGTGATATACAAAGCCGCCGCGGTCATACACCGCTTTCGTGATGCCCTTGTCAGCAGCACGCTTCGCGATGGCCATACCGACCTTCTTTGCAGCCTCGATGTTGCCGCCAAAGCCTTCAAAATCCTTGTCCATGCTGGACGCGCTGGCCAGCGTAACGCCGGCCACGTCATCGATAAGCTGGGCATAAATATGTTTGGAGGAGCGGAACACATCGAGACGCGGGCACGCTGCGGTGCCGGAGATCTTGCCGCGTACGCGGCGGTGTCTGCGCAGACGAGACACATTCTTGTCCGGTTTATTAACCATTGTCGTTCACTCCTTCTCTTATTTAGCGCCCTTGCCGGCTTTACCCTCTTTGTGGGCGACATATTCGCCAACATAGCGGATGCCCTTGCCTTTGTACGGCTCAGGCGGGCGCTTCTCGCGCACTTCCGCGGCAAACTGGCCGACGCGCTGTTTGTCGATGCCGTTGATAACGATTTTCAAGAGGATCGGGAACTTCAATGGTGATACCGTCGGTCTCAGGCACGATGACCTGATGGGAATAGCCCAGGTTCATCACAAGGTCCTTGCCCTGCTTCGAAGCGCGGTAGCCCACGCCCTGGATCTCCAGCTCTTCTTGTAGCCGTTGGTGACGCCCTCCACCATGTTGCTGATGAGAGTGCGGGTCAGGCCGTGCAGGCTGCGGGCCTCTTTCTCGTCATTGGGGCGGGTCACCAGCACTTCACCATTCTCCACTTTGGCTGTCATCATGGGATGGATCTTGGAATCGAGCGTACCCTTGGGGCCCTTCACGGTGTTGCTGCCATCGATCTTGACCTCAACGCCTGCGTGGGATGACGATGGGTTTTCTTCCAATTCTCGACATTGTCTATGCCCCTTTCTTACCACACAAAGGCGAGGACTTCGCCGCCGACGTTTTTCGCGCGGGCGGCCTTATCGGTCATAACGCCTTTCGAAGTGGAGATGATCGCAGTGCCCAGGCCCTTCATGACCTTGGGCATATCTTCACAGTTGGTGTAAATGCGCAGACCCGGCTTGGAAACGCGGCGGATGCCCGAGATAACGGGAGCGCCGGTCTCGGTGTATTTCAGTGATGCGGATCACGCCCTGCTTGTCATCCTCGATGACCTGAACGCCCTTCACATAGCCTTCTTCCAACAGAATGTTGGCAATCGCCTTTTTCAAGTTGGAAGCGGGAACGTCCACAGAAGGGTGTTTGGCAGTACTGGCGTTGCGGATGCGGGTGAGCAGGTCCGCGATAGGATCAGTAATATGCACGCCACTAACCTCCTAAATTCATTGTAAAATCTGTTTTGTGCCGGCAGCCGGACGGCTTACCAGCTGGCCTTCTTAACGCCGGGATCTCGCCCTTGTAGGCAAGCTCGCGGAAGCAGATACGGCAAATGCCGTATTTGCGCAGATAAGCGTGGGGCCTGCCGCAGATTTTGCAACGGTTGTAAGCACGGGTGCTGAACTTCGGCGCCATCTGCTGTTTCACTTTCATGCTTGTCTTAGCCAAATCTCATGCCCTCCCTTTAGTTCGCAAACGGAGCGCCCAAAAGCGTCAGCAGCTCTTTGGCCTCTTCGTCGGTCTTCGCGGTGGTGACAAAGCAGACATCCATGCCGCGCACGGCGTCAATTTTGTCGTAGTCGATTTCCGGGAAAATCAGCTGTTCTTTCACACCGCAGGAGTAGTTGCCGCGGCCATCGAAGGAGTTGCCGTTGATTCCGCGGAAGTCGCGCACGCGGGGCAGGGCCACGCTGAACAGCCGATCCACGAACTCATACATGCGCTCGCCGCGCAGGGTGACCTTCACGCCCATGGGCATGCCCTCGCGCAGCTTGAAGTTTGCAACGCTCTTCTTGGCCTTGCAGACGATGGGCTTCTGGCCCGTGATCTTCGCCAGGTCGGAGAGGATCGCGTCCATGATCTTCGGATTATCGCGGGCTTCGCCGCAGCCGACGTTGATCACGACTTTATCCAGCTTCGGGATTTGCATCACGCTTTTGTAGTTGAATTTCTTCATCAGAGCGGGAGCAATTTCCTTGGCGTAGGTTTCCTGTAATCTTGCCATTCTTTTCTACTCCCTTTCTTAAAACTCGGCGCCGCATTTTTTGCAGACGCGCACTTTTTTACCGTCTTTTTCGGTGTGGCCCACACGGGTGGCCTTGCCGCACTTCGGGCAAACCGGCATGACCTTGCAGGCGTACATCGCGCCCTCGGCCTTGACGATACCGCCCTGCTCGCCCTGACGGCGGGGTTTCACGTGTTTGGTGACCATATTGCGGCCTTCCACGATGACTTTGCCCTCTTCGGGCTCACCTGCAGCACCTTGCCGGAGTTACCGCGGTCTTTGCCGCTGATAACCATAACGGTGTCGCCGGTTTTAACATGAACTTTTGCCATTCTGTTAAACCTCCTTACAGCGATTCCGGAGCAAGGCTGACGATCTTCAGGTAGCCATTGTCACGCAGCTCGCGCGCGACTGGTCCAAAGATACGGGTGCCCCTCGGGTTTTTGTCGTCGCGGATGATGACCGCGGCGTTTTCGTCGAAACGGATATAGGAACCGTCCTCGCGGCGCAGGCCCTGTTTGCTGCGAACCACAACAGCCTTGACCACATCGCCTTTTTTCACTTGGCCATTGGGCGCCGCTTTCTTCACGGAAGCTACGATCACGTCGCCAATGCCGGCATATCTCTTGCGGGAGCCGCCAAGCACGCGGATGCACATGATTTCCTTCGCACCGGTGTTGTCAGCCACTTTGAGATAGCTTTGCATCTGTACCATAAGACAGAATCTCCTTTCAAAGCTGCTCGCTTATTTCGCCTTTTCGATGATCTGCACCAGGCGCCAGCGTTTGTCGGCGCTGATGGGGCGGGTCTCCATGATTTCCACACGGTCGCCCACGCCGCACTCGTTTTTCTCGTCGTGCGCTTTGAACTTCACGGTGCGTTTCATGATCTTTTTGTAGAGAGGGTGCTGCACACTGTCCTTAACGGCAACGACGATGGTCTTATCCATCTTGTCGGACACAACGACACCCACACGGGTCTTTCTCAAATTGCGTTCCATGTCTTTCCTCCCTCTCTTATTGTGCGTCTTTCAGCTCATTGCTGCGCATGACGGTCTTCACGCGGGCAATGTCTTTTTTGACGGTTTCGATACGGCCGGGATTCTCAAGCTGGTTGATCGCGTGCTGGAAGCGCAGGTTGAAAAGCTCTTCTTTCAGCTCGGCCAGTTTCTTGGTCAGCTCGGCCGCGCTCATATCACGCAGTTCATTCGCCTTCATTTACGCTTCCTCCAATCCTTCACGTTTCACAAACTTGCACTTGACGGGCAGCTTGTGTGCGGCAAGGCGCAGGGCCTCGCGCGCGGTCTCCTCGCTCACGTCCGCGATCTCGAACAGAACGCGGCCGGGCTTTACCACGGCCACCCAGTACTCGGGGCTACCTTTACCGGAACCCATTCGGGTCTCGGCCGGTTTCTCGGTAACGGGCTTATCCGGGAAGATCTTGATCCACACCTTGCCGCCACGCTTGATATAACGGGTCATGGCGATACGGGCCGCCTCGATCTGGTTCGAGGTGATCCAGGACGGCTCCAGGGCAACAATGCCAAAATCGCCCTGAGAAACTGTATTACCGCGCATGGCCTTGCCGGTCATACGGCCACGCTGGACGCGGCGGTATTTCACGCGTTTGGGCAGTAACATTATTTGTTGCCTCCTTCTTTCCGTGCTCTGGGCTTCGCGCCTTTCAGCACTTCGCCCTTGTAGATCCACACCTTCACGCCAATCTTGCCGTAGGTGGTATCCGCCTCTGCAAAGCCATAGTCGATGTCGGCGCGCAGCGTCTGCAGGGGAATGGTGCCCTCGTGATAGCTCTCGCTGCGGGCGATGTCGGCGCCGTTCAGACGGCCGCCGATCTGGATCTTGATGCCCTTCGCGGCAACCGCGCCGGAGCCGCGGCGGGGGCTCATCGCATTGCGCATGGCCATCTTCGTGGCGCGGCGGAAAGCGATGCGGCGCTCAAGCTGGGACGCAATGTCCTCGGCCACAAGCTGCGCGTTGGTGGACATGTTGTTTACTTCCACGATGTTCACCAGCACGTCCTTGCCGGTCATCTTGGAGAGCTGAGCCTGGATCTTCTCCTTCTCAGCGCCCTGACGGCCGATGACCATGCCCGGCTTCGCGCAATGGATGGTAACGCGGATGCGGGGCTTGCTGGTGGCGTTGTCGATCGTGCGCTCGATCTCGATCTTGGGAACGCCAGCAGCGTACAGCTGCTTCTTCAGGGTCTTGCGGATCTTGTGATCCTCAACGAGGGTATCGCCGAAATCCTGCTTAGAGGTGAACCAGCGGCTGTCCCAATCTTTGATGACACCCACGCGAAGACCGTGGGGATTGACTTTCTGACCCATTGCTTACCTCCTTACTCTTTCTCTTTGAGGACGACCGTGATATGGCTCGTTCTCTTCAAGATACGGAACGCACGGCCCTGCGCGCGGGGCATCACGCGCTTCAGTGTGGGGCCGGGGGTAACAAAGCACTCGGCCACGTACAGGCTGTTTTTGTCCATGTTGTGGTTGTTTTCCGCATTGGCGGCGGCAGATTTCACCAGTTTCAAAAGGAGCTCGGAGGCAGCCTTCGGGGTGTACTGCAGAATCGCCAGCGCCTTGTCCAGGTCCTGGTTGCGGATCAGATCCAGCACAACCGAAACCTTGCGGGGCGCGATGCGGGCGTATCTAAGATGTGCCCTTGCTTCCATTGTAATCCTCTCCTATCCTTCTTTATTTACCGGTGGTCTTGCCGCCCGCGTGGCCCTTGAAGGTGCGGGTGGGCGCGAACTCGCCCAGCTTGTGGCCGACCATATCCTCGGTAACGTAAACGGGCACATGCTTGCGGCCGTCATGCACAGCGAAGGTGTGGCCGACAAAATCCGGGAAAATGGTAGAGGAGCGGCTCCAGGTTTTGAGCACGCGCTTCTCGCCCGCTTCGTTCATCGCTTTCACGCGTTTCAGCAGCACCGGCTGTACAAAAGGTCCTTTTTTAACACTTCTACCCATGACAGCTCTCCTCCTTACTTCGTGGCGCGTTTCACGATGAACTTATCGGAACGCGCGTGATGTTTGCGGGTCTTGTAACCCATAGCGGGCTTGCCCCACGGGGTGACAGGGCCGGGACGGCCCACCGGGCTCTTGCCCTCGCCGCCGCCGTGCGGGTGGTCGCAGGGGTTCATGACGGAGCCGCGGACGGTGGGCCGCCAGCCCATGTGGCGCTTGCGGCCGGCCTTGCCGATGTTCACGTTCTCATGGTCGATGTTGCCGACCTGGCCGATGGTGGCAATGCAGTTCACGGGAACGTTGCGCATCTCGCCGGAGGGCAGGCGCACCAGGGCGTACTTGCCTTCTTTTGCCATCAGCTGCGCCATGTTGCCGGCGCTGCGCACCAGCTGGCCGCCCTTGCCGGGGTACAGCTCGATGTTGTGGATGATGGTGCCCACGGGGATGTTGGCGAACGGCAGGCAGTTGCCCGGCTTGATGTCGGCGTTGGCGCCGCTCATTACGGTGTCGCCCACTTTCAGGCCTTCCGGCGCGAGGATATAGCGTTTTTCGCCATCCTCGTACTCCACCAGCGCAATGTGCGCGGAACGGTTGGGGTCATACTCCAGCGTCTTGACAACGGCGGGCATATCCACCTTGTCGCGCTTAAAGTCAATGACGCGGTACTTCGTGCGGTTGCCGCCGCCATGATGGCGGACGGTGATGCGGCCCAGGTTGTTGCGGCCGGCGGATTTTTTCATCGGCTCGAGCAGGCTTCTCTCGGGCTCGACCTTGGAAAGAACCGAATAGTCGGTCACGGTCATGCCGCGGCGGCCCGGCGTAGTCGGTTTATACTTTTTGATAGCCATGTTCTTTCTCACTTTCTTGTCTTATGACATTATTATCGGAGTCATATCTCCATAGGCGGCCCCTCTGGGGCCTTGGCGCCTTCTTATGCGGCGCGCGCACCCATGTGCGCTTAGACCATGGATTCGAAGAAGTCGATGCCCTTGGAATCCTTGGTGAGGGTGACGATGGCTTTTTTGGACGAAGCCGTGTAGCCTGCGTGGGCACCCTGGCGGCGGAAACGACCGCGCACGGAAATGGTGTTCACCTTGGCGACCTTCACGCCGAACAGCTCTTCAGCCGCACGGGCGACGTCCACCTTGGTGGCGTTGGTGGCAACCTTGAAGGTGTACTTCTTCAGCGCGATGCCAGCCATGGAAGCCTCGGTGATGACCGGGGCGAGGATGATGTCCTGAGCGGGAGTTTTCATTACGCAAATACCTCCTCGAGTTTCTTCGCGGCATCCACGCTGATGACGAACTTGCCGCCGTTCAGCACTTCATAGGTGTTGATGCTGTCGGCCGTAGCGGTCTTGACGCCCGGGATGTTGGCGGCGCTCTTCACGAGCTTCGCGTCCACAGCCGGGGTGACGATGAGCGCCTTCTTGTCGGCGCCGATGGCCGTGAGCATGTTCACGACGGTCTTGGTCTTGTACTCGGCGGCCTTCAGCTCGTCGATGACGATGATGTCGCCGCTCTGGGCCTTGCTGCTCAAAGCAGACAGCAGCGCCAGACGCTTGACCTTCTTGTTCAGGCGATAGCTGTAATCGCGGGGCTTGGGGCCCAGCGCAACGCCGCCGTGCGTCCACTGCGGGCTGCGGGTAGAGCCCTGGCGCGCACGGCCGGTGCCCTTCTGGCGCCACGGCTTGCGGCCGCCGCCGGACACTTCGCTGCGCGTCTTGGTGCTCTGCGTGCCCTGACGCTGATTGGCGAGGAAATTCACCACAGCGGCATGCATTACTTTTTCGTTCGGCGTGATGCCAAACACGGCGTCGGAAAGCTCGATCGTGGAGACCTTCTTGCCGTTCATATCCAAAACGTCAAATTTTGCCATGATGCTTTCCTCCTTTACGCCTTCACGCTGTCAGAGATGCAAACCACGCTGCCCTTGGGGCCCGGGATCGCACCTTTGATAGCGATCAGATTATTTTCTGCGTCAACCTTGACGACCTTGAGGTTCTGGATGGTAACGCGCTCGGCGCCCAGATGGCCCGGCAGGCGTTTGCCCTTGAACACGCGGGACGGCGTGGAGCAGGAGCCCATGGAACCGGCGTGGCGGGACACAGGGCCGGTGCCGTGGCTCTCGCGCAGGCGGTGGCCGTTCCAGCGCTTGATGGTGCCGGCGTAGCCCTTGCCCTTCGAGGTGCCCACAACGTCGATGTGCTCGCCCGCGGCGAACGTGTCGGCCTTGATGATGTCGCCCACGTTCATGCCGCTGATGTCGGCCAGGCGGAACTCGCGCAGCGTGCGCTTGGGCGCGACGTCCGCTTTATCGAAGTGGCCCTTGGCGGGTTTCGAAACCTTCTTGGCCGAAATATCGCCGTAGCCCAGCTGAACGGCCACATAGCCGTCGCTCTCCACCGTTTTCTTCTGCACGACCGTGCAGGGGCCTGCTTCCACGACAGTGACGGGCACGACTTTGCCGTTCTCGTCAAAGATCTGGGTCATGCCGATCTTCTTGCCGATGATACCTTTTTGCATTTGTTTTGCCTCCTAATCAGGTTATTGGTTGATGCCGTTCACGGGGCACCAACATGACCTCTCCTACGAGAGCTGACAAACGGGGAACCCGCTGCATTGTCCTTTTATAAAAAGGAATTACAGCTTGATCTCGATGTCAACGCCGGCGGGGAGCTGCAGGCTCGTAAGAGCCTCGACCGTCTTGTTGGACGGCTTCAGGATGTCGATCAGGCGCTTGTGCGTGCGCATCTCGAACTGCTCGCGGCTGTCCTTGTACTTGTGCACCGCGCGCAGGATCGTGATGACCTCTTTGTCAGTGGGAAGGGGGACCGGGCCGGACACGCGGGCGCCTGTGCGCTTCGCCGTTTCCACGATCTTCTCCGCCGCGCTGTCGATGAGGGACGCATCGTAGCTCTTCAAACGAATCCTGATTTTCTCCTTGACTGCCATTTGTTTCGCCTCCTTAAAATTTTGCGTGGGACGAACCATTCGATAAATACTGAACACTGCGCCGGGTGTTTCACGCCATTGCATCAGAAAATCCGGTGAACCGCCATGCAGTTCCTCCGGAAGCACTTTCAGCAAATTAGCGTGGACATTGGTTTGAGGGGAGCAACTTCCCGCAAACGTATCCCTTTGCATTCAGTATTCTTTCGCCCGGTTCATTGATCGGACATACTCGGCGGAAAAACCGGCACAAAGTGCCGCAACCTCCCGCGTCAACGCATATCGCTGCCCTGCGAAAATGCAGGGCATTCGCAGTCGCCTAATAATAATACCAAAAACCCCTGCGCAATGCAAGGGTTTTTGATAAATTTTATAAGAAGTTTTCGATTTTACGCTTTGCACAGAACCCCCGATTTTCTCCGGGCGGCGCTTGGTTATTTTGCCGCGCCTGCTCATTTCGCCCGCAGGCACTCCGCCAGCGCCGGGTCCGGCGTGACGACGGCCGTCTCGTAAGGATCGTACAGCACCATGCCGGGCTTTGCCCCGTTCGCCTTCCAGACGTTCCGCACCTCGGTATAATCCACCTGCACCTTTGCGCCGCCGTTCTGGCTGGAGTGCACCGCCGCAAGGACGGCCGCCTCCGTCTTGGTGGTGTCCGGCACGGGCTGTCCGCCGCTGAGCACCACCGCGTGGCTGCCGGGCGCGTTCTTCACATGGAACCAGACATCCCTACCCCGCGCGGTCTTGAGCGTCAGCCTGTCGTTTTGGGCATTGTTCCGTCCCACCAGGATGGGGAAGCCGTCCGAGGACACATACCGCAGAAAATCCGCAGGCTTCTGCTTTTTGTCCTTCGCCTTATAATACTTCAGGTATCCCTGACTCTTCAGCTCGGCGCGGATCTCCGCCAGCGCGGCCTCGCCCTCGGCCGTCTCCACCTCGTATTGCACCGTAGCCAGATACTCCGCCTCCGCGTCGCTTTCCGCGATCAGCTCCGTCAGCATGCGGGCGGCCGTCTGTTTTTTCTTGTATTCCTTAAAATACTTCTGGGCATTGGCGCTGGGCGAAAGGCGCACATCCAGCGGGATCGTCACTTCCTTACCGTCATAGTAATTCGTCAGCGTCACGTTTTTCGCGCCGCGCTGGATGGCCCACAGATTGGCACTCAGAAGCTCACCGTAAACGCGCAGTTCCTCCGAGGCCGCACTCTGCGCCTGTTCCTCCCGGCGGGCGGCGGCTTTGCGCACGGCACGCTCGTGCAGATTGTGCACAGTCTTTGCCAAATCGCGGCTCTTCTGACGCAGGCGCTCCGCCTTGTCCTTGGCTGCGTAGTAGCTCTCCAGCAGTTCCGAATAGCTGCCGTATTCCACAAGATCCGCCCCGCTGTACTGCGTCAGCGGCAAAAAGCTGAATTCCACCGGGCGCCCGTCCACCACAACCGCCACCGGCGTGCCGCCGTCCGCGTAAGCCGCCTGAACAAAGGTCACCGCCTCCAGCAGAGCCGCCTTTTCCTGCTCCGTCATCCGGCTGGCGGTCACGTCCCGCCCGCCGAAAGCGCGGTACGCGGCTTCGCGGCAAACCACCGGGCCCACGCCGCCCGTTGTCTTGATGAGTGCCTCCGCTACGGGCAGTTCTTTCTGCGACACCGCCGCCACGATGCCCGCCGCGCTGACGCCCAGAAACGACGCCTTCTGCGGCTGGGGCGGCAGCGTGTAAGCAAGGCCCGGCAAAAGCTGCCGAACCTCGCTGTCCTCAAAGTCCACGCGTTTGAGCGCGTCGATGATCTTCCCCTCCGCCGCCGGGTTTGCCGGGTTTTTCGTCTGCACCAGCACCAGGTTGGAATACCGGCCCATCAGCTCGGCCGCCATCGTGTTCACCACGGTGTCGCCCATTTCGTTGGTGCACTGGAAGTCAAAAAACAGAATGCGCTCGTCCGGCAGCGTGCGCACCTCCAACAGCCGTCCGCCCGTGAAATGCTTGCGCAGCAGCATGCAAAACGAGGGCGGCGTCTGCGGATTCTCAAACGTCTCTTTTGTCAGGCACGCGCGGGCCGAGCCGCTGCGGGCCGAAAGGAACAGGCGCGGATTGTCCGTGCGCGTGCGCAGATTGAGTACGACCTCGTCCCGGGTCGGCTCGAATATTTTATCGATCCTCGCGTCCGCCAGTGCGGCGGACAGCTCTTTTGCGCACAGCGCAAGGGCAGCGGCGTCTAAAGCCATTGTTTTCTCCTTTTTCCATCCGCGCCAAAGCATTTCATCCCGCACACGCCCGGCAGCGGTTTCACCGGCGCGTTATCACTCACGCCGCAGATATTTCACAAAGCATACGGCCCCAGCACATACCGCGCTGTGGGAAACACCGAAAAAATCATCAGCATTCCAGCCTCATCCATCTTCTTCAGATCTCTTTCCATCGGCCGGAACCGTCGTTCGTCCGGCGCGCGCCTGTTTTTGGCATATTACTCTTTGCTGTCTATCATTACATTATATAATATATAACGCAAGCGGTCAAAGACCGTCTCTGCGTTCCAAAAAATCTTATGTATGCAGGCAGGCCAAGGCTCCGCCCGTGCGGCCGCGTCAAAAGCAGCGATGCGCCTGCCAAACGACCGCGCTTCCCCGTTGTTAAAAATAAAGGAAAGGGTCCGCATCCGCAGCGCTTCGCTGTACACGCAGGCCCGGGAACGCTTCGGCGATCCGGTGCGCCAGTACACCGGCAATGGCTGTCTCCGTGGCAAAATGCGTCGCGGCTATCAGCGTGACGCCTGCCGCCAATGCATCCAGCGCGTCATGGTGCCCGGCCTCGCCCGTCACAAGGCAGTCCGCGCCCGCGGCGGCCGCCTCTGCGGAAAAATCGCCGCCGCTGCCGCTCACAACGGCCACGCGGCGCACCGGGCCGTGGGCGTCCGCCCATTTCACGGGCGCGGCAAGCGCCTTGCCCACAAATTGCGCAAACGCGGCCGCTTCCATCGTTTCCGGCAGCACGCCGACACGTCCGATGCCTCCGGCAAACGGCTCTGTGTCCCGCAGGCCCAGCGCCTGCGCCAGCACGTCGTTTACACCGCCCTGCGCCTTGTCCAGATTCGTATGCATGCATACGGCGGAAACGCCCTCCCGCACCAACAGGGCGGGAACGTCATCCTGGCGAAGCTCCTTCAAAGGGCGAAATATGACCGGGTGGTGCGAAACAATTGCATTGCACCCCACAGCACGCGCTTCCCGCACCGTGGCGGGGGTGATGTCCAGCGCGCACAGCACGCCCGTCACCTCCTGCGCGCAGCGCACCAAAACGCCCACGTTGTCCCAGCTCTCCGCAATCTGCGCCGGGGCGATGCTTTCCAGATAAGACGCAAGCTCTGTCAGGCTTGGCATGTATTCGCTGCCTCCTCCACCGCGGCGGCAAGCGCCAGCAGCCGTTTTGATTCCTCCGGCGCGGCTCCCCGCGCCTCCTTTTTAAGAAGCATGGCCTCCCGGGCAAGATAGCCTGCCGCATGCGGTCCGCGCCCGGCACGGCCCACGACGCACCACAGAGGATCGGGCGTCTTTGTTCCGCCAGTATAAGCCGCGTGCATCACGGTATAATACCGTCCGGCGGCCAAAACCGGCGTCTCATCCAGCAGCGCAAAGCCGTGCTGTGCCAGCCAGCGGCGCAAAAAAGGGTGCTTTGTAGCCGGGATGAAGATGAAGCGCATGTCGGGTTTCGCGGCATAGAACGCTTCCGGAGCCTGCTCCAACATCTCGCACACCGTCACGCCCGAAACGCCCGCAATGACGATATCGTCCGCTTCGCCCGGGCGCAGCACAGAAAGCCCCGCGCCAAGGCGGCATTCCACCACGTCCCCGCAGCCATGCAGGGTAACGAGGCGCTGCGCCGTGGCAAGCGGGGCCGGTCGGATATCGCTTGCGATGATCTTTCTGCATTTGCCCTGCGCGGCCAGCGCCACGGACAGCCTGCCGTGGTCGCAGCCGACGTCCGCCGCCACGCAGCCCGGCCGTACATAAGCGGCCGCGGCGGCAAGGCGTGCGTCCAGGACCGGGGGCTGCAGCATCTTACTTTCCGGCAATGGCCGCGTTCAGCTTGGCCAGCAGCGCGTCAACGTCCTGGCCGTGGACATAGCAGGCCTGCTCCACCGTCTCGCTGCGGGCGGACGGGCAGCCCAGACAATGCATGCCGATCTCAATGAACAGGGGCGCGGTCTCCGGCGCGGCGTCCAGAATATCGCCGAGAATGGTGTCTTTGGTAATGGTCATGGAAAAATCCCTCCGTAAAACGATATACAAAAGCCGGGCTTTCCGGCTCTGCTGCTGATGACGCTTCCAGCCTCATGCGCGCAAAGCGCGCGTGGCGGCGTAAGCGGCGGCCTTGAGGTTATTATACCACGATGCCGCCGCAGGCGGCCACAACAAAACCGCACTTGCTGCGGTTTTGCGCGGTTCAATGTTCTCAAAGTCCTGTGCGTTAGCGCAAAAGCGAGTGCGGCGCACACGCGCAGCCGCGGCAGCGGCGGCTTTGAGGTTATTATACCCCAAACGCCGTCAGGTTTGCAAGAGGCTCCCCGCCTTGCCGGAGCCTCTGAGGCAACAGAGAGAAAGCAGCGGCCGGGCACCGCTGCTTTTATCAACCGTAAAGGGCTTCATTCATTTTGCGAAGGGAAGCGTCCGCCGCCGTGCCACGCGCTCAGGCACGCAGCAAAAAGCACCGGTCGGCCAAAAGCGCCGTCCAGTACACGGCGTTTTTATAGCGCAGCGTCACCCAGGTAAAGCCGCCGTAGCAGCCAACCGACTGCGACACCGCCTCGTACCGGCCCACAGGAAGCGTACCCGCCACGTCATAAATATCCGGCTTGTAAAAATACTCACAGTTAAGCGTCCCATATACCTCCAGCTTCAGGCCGGGCACCGGCACCATCTCCAGCCCGGGTATCTCAGGTTCATAGCCATTGTAGCCTCCCGCCTGAATGGCCGGCAAGAAAATCCACATACGAATGGTCCAGGTCCACATTGCCCGATATACCCGGTACACGCCCTGTGCTGGAATACTGCCACATCTGGTAAGCGCCCGGATAGGTAACGCTGCCCGTATAATCCGCCACAAAAAACGGATAAGCACTGAGCTTCGCCATATCCAGCCGGTTTTTCGCAAAATTGGAATAGGTGTACAGGCCCGGATACCACCCCGCCGCACGCAGTTTTTCCAGTGCGTAGAGCGCAAGCTGCGTCGCCCTCGCCCGGCCCAGTGCGGCGATGCCCTCGGCCTCCATATCTACAAATACCGGATATTCCAGCTTCTTGCCCGCCAGAACTGCCGTCAGCGCCTCCAGCTCCCTGTCGGCGTAGCTCTCTGTTTGGGCATAGGTGTAGTAATAAACACCCACCCGAAGCCCGGCGGCCTTTGCCCCCGCATAGTTCTTCTCGAACATGGGGTCTACATACACGCCGGAATTGTTGGAGGATACCGCGCGGATAACGGCAAACTGCTTGCCCGCCCGGGCCACCGCGGCCCAGTCGATGGTACCCTGATAACGGGATACGTCGATTCCCGTTTGATAAATAGCTGCCATAAAAACCTCCCTGCTGCCGCACAGGCCGTGCCGGGCGGCGGCCGCCTCTTTCGGCGGGCGGCTGGCCGGTCTGCAGCGGAGCGCGGCATGCGCCCCCTGCGTTCATCCTATGCGCATCCGCAGCGTTTTGTCCGCGCTTCGGGCGCATGATGTTCGTTTGCACAGCAAGGGAGTACATGCTATACTGAAAAAGCACGGCGCTCCAACAGGACAGCGCCGCATCGGGAGGCTTTTTTGTGGAGATCGATATCAGACGCGCGGCTCAGGAGGATCTGGATGCCGCGGAGCAGCTTTACAACGATGTCTGCAGCGCTTTGGAGGCCGGTACAAACTGGCCCGGCTGGCGGCAAGGCGTTTACCCCACCCGCACCGACGCCCGGCGCGCCCAGGCGGCCGGGGCGCTGTACCTCGCCTGGGACGGTGCCCGCGCCATAGGAAGCATGGTGCTGAATCACGACGCCGACCCGGATTATGCCCAGGTTCCCGGCTGGGGACCGGACGCGGACTGGCCGCACCTGCTGCTGATCCACACGTTGGCCGTGCATCCCGCGTATCAGGGGCGGGGCCTGGCCCGGCGGCTGCTCGCCCATGCGGAGGTCCTTGCGCGGCAAAGCGGCATGCGTGCGCTTCGCCTGGATGTCTGTGTGGGCAACGTCCCTGCCATCCGCCTGTATGAGCAGTGCGGCTTTGCGTGCGCCGGCACAGCCGAGATGCACTTCTGCGTCGGCACCGTCGACCCGTGCCGCCTGTACGAGAAAACGCTGTGACACGGGACAGCACGCGGAAAGAAGGCCGTGCGCACCCGGACGACCCGCGCGTCCGTATTTTGCTGCACCGCATCGCCGCAGCCTGCCGCAACACCCTCGGCGACACGCTTGCGGGTGTTTACGTCCACGGCTCTCTCGCTTTCGGCTGCTTTTGTTGGACACAAAGCGATATCGATTTTCTCGTTGCTGTGCGAAGGCCGCTTTCTCAGACGCAAAAGGAGGCCCTGCTCCGCGCGCTGCTGGCGCTGGAGCCGGACGCCCCGTCCAAAGGGCTGGAGGTGAGCGCAGTACTGGAGGCATACTGCCGGTCCTTTATCCACCCCGCGCCCTACGAGCTGCATTATTCGCCCATGCACCGAGCCCGCTGCCTGCGTGACCTCCCCGCTTACTGCGCGGAAATGCATGGCGCAGACCCGGACCTTGCGGCGCATTTCACCGTAGCCCGCGCCGTCGGCCTCACCCTTTGGGGGCCGCCTGCCGAAAGCATGTTCGGTCCTGTGCCCCGCGCGGCGTATCTGGACAGCATCCGCCAAGACGTGAGCACCGCCTGTTCGGACATCCTGCGGACGCCCGCCTCCACCACGCTGAACCTGTGCCGAACGCTTGCTTTTGCACAGGAAGGGCTCGTCTTGTCCAAAGAACAAGGCGGGCTTTGGGCCGCGTGCCGTCTGCCGCCCCCATATGCCGGCTTCGCACAAAGCGCGGCGGAAAGCTACCGTTCCGGCGCGCCTTTTCTGCCCGCGCCCGCACAGGCACAAGCATTCGCAGCCTTTCTTCTGCCGTCCATCTTCCACCCGGACTTCTTCGGGCAAAACATTTGAGCACAAGCCGGGATACGACAGTAAAAAGAGCGTTTCCCGCAGGCTGTCCCGCCTGTGGAAAACGCTCTTTTTATCTCCTGTTTTACCGTTCAGCCGCCACGCAGCGCGCGCTGTGCCACACCCTCGGCGGCTTCCAGATCCGCGCTGCGCACATAAACATACCAGATGCCCGCATCCGCGGAGTGCGCGTTCGTCATGCGGCGGTCGGCCCCGGTGTAGTTGCGTCCGCTGCGCACGATGCATTCAAAGCCGATACCGGCCTGCTCCAGTGCTGTGCGCACGGCGTAAAGCTGTGGGCCGCCTTTTCCCATATACACCTCTCTGCGCTGCCAAAACCACATGCCCGCTCCGCTCCTTTCCCTCGCAGCCGCTCACTGCACCGCAGCGATGCGTTCGATCTCGTCCAGCTCCTGCTGGGTAAACGGCGCGGCGTTTACTATGGCGGCGTTCTCCACGATCTGCTGCGGACGGGACGCGCCAATGAGCACGCTGGTCACGCCGCTGTCCTTGAGCACCCACGAAAGCGCCATCTGCGCCAGCGTCTGGCCCCGGGCGGCAGCCAGCTCGTTCAGCGCCGCGATCTGTGCCAGCCGCTCCGGCGTAAGGGCGCTCTCCTTCAAAAAAACACCGCTTTTTTTGATGCGGCTGTCTGCGGGCACGCCGTGCAGATATTTGTCCGTCAGCAGTCCCTGCGCCAGCGGGCTGAAAGCGATGACACCCACACCATGGGCCGCGGCATACGCCTTCAGCCCGTTTTTTTCGATGGTGCGGTCAAAGATGGAGTAGCGGTTCTGGTTGATGATAAACGGGCAATGCAGCTCTTTCAGGATAGCCGCCGCCCGCGCTGTCGTCTCGCCGTCGTAATTGGAGATGCCGGCGTACAGCGCCTTACCCTGCTGCACGGCGGAAGCCAGCGCGCCCATGGTCTCCTCCAGCGGGGTCTCCGGGTCCATCCGATGGGAATAAAAAATATCGAAATACTCCAGCCCGGTGCGCTTGAGGCTCTGGTCCAGGCTGGCCAGCAGATACTTGCGGCTGCCGAAATCCCCGTAAGGGCCGGGCCACATGGTATATCCCGCTTTGCTGGAAAGCACCAGCTCATCCCGGTAGGGACGCAGGTCTTTTTCAAAAATACGGCCGAAATTCTCCTCGGCAGCGCCGGGCACAGGGCCGTAGTTGTTCGCCATATCGATGTGCGTGATGCCGCAGTCGAATGCGGCGCGCAGCATGGCGCGCATATTGTCGAAGGCGTCGCACGAACCGAAGTTGTGCCACAGCCCCAGCGAAACGCGGGGCAGCTTCAGGCCGCTTTTGCCGCAGCGTGCGTATTGCATCGCCTCATAACGGCGCTCGTTGGCAGTGTAAGGCATGGTTTGGTCCCCCTTTTGTCTTTTCTTTTATTTTGAATTCCGCGGCGGACGGCCCGCCAGCAGATATGCGACCCAGGCAAACGGCGCAAGCGCCACCAGCAGCACCCAGGTGCGGTAATTCAGCGTGCGCGTTCCGCCGTGGCCCCTCTGGTACAGCAGCACGCAGATGCGCGCCAAAATATCCGCCAGCCCCGCCAGAGCGACGATCAGAATCTGTTCCGTAGCTTTCCCTCCCCGGCGATATTCTTGCCTATTTGTTACTGTACTGCCATATTTCCAGGCTCGCACTTCCCATCCTGCCCGCGTTCACTGAGAAACATGGTATCCTACGCCGTCAAGCGCATACTTCGCCTGCGGCTCATATTTGCTAAACAGCCATATTATGGCCATGACGCCGCTGCAAGGCGGCCTTCCACAAAACCGCACCTACTGCGGTTTTGCATGGTTCAAATTCCCCAAAGTTCTGTGCGCCGGCACAGCAGCGTGTGCTTTTGCACACGCGCAGCCGCATTAGCGGCAACTTTGGGGTCATTATACCGCAACCCGCCCTCATGCGCAAGAGAAAAAACGCGGCACGCCCCGGCTACCGGGAAGCCACGGCATGCGCATGCCCGTGTGCGTTTTCGAAAAAAACGACGGACATTCCCCCGCGCCAAACGGGCATCCCCCGGTAAGAACGGGACAGCAGCTTTGCCCAAACCGTTCCCGGTGGCCGAAAAAGGCCGAAACCGGCTTTTTTCCGCCTTTGCGCCCCCAAAGACTATCCTGTATAATATCTATCATACCGCGGGGCCGCTGCAAAATGGCCCCGCGGGCAGCAGAAGCGCTCCCCATCCGTCGGCGCCAGCGGCGGGAGCGCTTTCATCCTTCCGCACCCGTAAACACAGGAAGCATTGCCTCGCTTTCTCTCCCGCAAAGGGCAGCGGTCGTTCTCACGCACCGGCAGAATTTTTATTGTTAAAACACGCGAACCGTATGCGCCGAAAGATTCAGCTTTCTTCCCGCTGCCGGCAAGCTTCCCATTGCTAAAAACGCCGCTGAACCGCATGCGCCAAGGGATTCAGCTTTCTTTCCGCCGCCGGCAAGCTTCCCATTGCTAAAAACGCCGCCGCACCGTATGCGCCGAGGGATTCAGCTTTCTTCCCGCTGCCGGCAAGCTTCCCATTGTTAAAAACGCCGCTGACCCGCATGCGCCGAGAGATTCAGTTTCCTTCCCTCAGCAACAAGCTTCCCATTATTAAAAAAGGAGAAAAACATGAAAGAAGTAAAAAAATTCCGATTCATCCCCATCCTGCTCGCAGTCATTCTCGCCGTGTTTCTGCTGCTCTCCAGCGTCACGACCATTCCCGCGGGCCACACCGGCGTCGTCACCACCTTCGGAAAGGTGAGCGGCACCGTGCTGGGCGAGGGCCTGCATTTCAAATTGCCGTTCATCACCAATGTTGTCAAAATCGACAACCGCGTGCTCAAAACCGAGGTATCCAGCAGCTCCGCCAGTAAGGATCTGCAGACTGTCAACAGTACCATTGCGCTGAACTACCGCATCGGCCGCGCCAATTCGGCCAGCATTTATCAGAACATCGGCACGGATTTTGAAAATGTGCTCATCAATCCCGCCATTCAGGAATGCGTAAAAAGCGTCACCGCCCAGTTCACTGCCGAGGAGCTCATCACCGAACGCCAGAAGGTAGGCGACCTGATGCGCGAGGCGCTGGCCGAAAAAATCGGCCCCTATGGCTTTGACATCGAGGTATTCAACATCACCAGCTTTGAGTTCAGCGAGGAATTCAACGCCGCCATCGAGGCCAAGCAGACCGCCCAGCAGAACGCGCTGAAAGCCGAGCAGGACCTGGCCCGCATCAAAGTGGAAGCTCAGCAGCAGATCGAACAGGCCCGTGCCGAGGCCGAGAGCTACCGGCTGAAAAATCAGGAGATCACCCAGGAAACACTTGCCATGGAATGGATCAACAAATGGGACGGCAAGCTGCCCAGCGTCGCTTCCGACGGCTCGATGATGTTCGATATTTCCGATATCATCGCCGCAGCCGGCTCCGGCAAAAGCGCCTCCGCTCCCTCAACATCCGTGGCTCCCTCAGCGCCGAGCGCCGCTTCCGCCGCAGCCGGTGAATGAGCATTTTGTCCTTCTCTCGAATACATTTTATTCAAAAACCGTCAATATGTGCAATTTTTGCCCGTCTGCCGCGTGCAGACGGGCATTTTTGTGCATTGACAACCGCGCGGCAGCCTTTATAATAAATACTATACACTTTATTTCGATAAAGTGATTTTGTATTTTGGAGGAAAAGGAATTATGGCACGAGTATACAATTTCAGCGCGGGCCCATCCATGCTGCCCGAATCCGTCCTGAGAACCGCTCAGGCAGAGATGCTTGAGTACGGGTCATCCGGCCAGAGCGTGATGGAGATGAGCCACCGCAGTTCTGTGTACGACGCCATCATCAAGGAGACCGAGGCCGCTCTGCGCCGCGTGCTCTGTATTCCGGATAATTATAAGGTGGGCTTCATTCAAGGCGGCGCGTCCACACAGTTCGCCATGGTGCCCATGAACCTGATGACCACCGGCGAGGCCGATTATCTTGTAACGGGCCAGTTCTCCGGCAAGGCCGCGAAGGAGGCCGAAAAATTCGGCAGGGTGAATGTGCCCGCCTCGTCCAAGGATAAAAACTTCACCTATATTCCGGACGTTGACGCCGTCGGATATTCCAAAAACGCCAGCTATATCCACATTTGTGAAAACAACACCATTTACGGCACGCGCTTTACAAAGCTGCCCCATGCGGACGGTGTGCCGCTGGTGGCCGATCTATCCAGCTGCATCCTCAGCCGTCCCACAGACGTCTCCCAATACGGGCTGATCTACTTCGGCGTGCAGAAAAATGTCGCGCCCGCGGGCATGGCTGTAGCCATCATCCGGGAAGACCTGATGGAAAACGCCCGCACGGATATCGCCCGGCCCGCCATGCTGGATTACAAAACGCTCATCGACGCCGAGAGCATGTACAACACGCCGCCCTGCTACATCATCTATATGATGGGCCTTGTGCTGAAATGGATCGAAACTGAAGTGGGCGGCCTTGCCAACATGGAGGCCCGCAACAACGCCAAGGCCAAGCTGCTGTACGATTATCTGGACGGCTCGTCTTTCTTCAGCAATCCCGTGAACAAGCCGGACCGCAGCATCATGAACGTCACATTCACCAGCCCCAGCCCGGAGCTGGACAAAAAATTCTGCGCCGAAGCCGCGGCTGCGGGCTTTGTCAACCTGAAGGGACACCGCAGCGTGGGCGGCATGCGCGCTTCTATTTATAATGCCATGCCCGCCGAAGGCGTGGAAAAGCTGGTGGAATTCATGAAGCAGTTCGAGGCGGATAACGCCTGACGCACAGCCGGAACAGGGGGAAACGAAAATGTACAATATCAAAACACTGAACAATATTTCGTCCAAGGGGCTGGAGCGCCTTTCCAGCAATCTGTTTGCCGTGGATGAGGAGGGCGCGCAGCCCGACGGCATTCTGGTGCGCAGCGCCGCCATGCAGGATATGGCGCTGCCGGAAAGCCTGCTGGGCATTGCACGGGCGGGCGCAGGCGTCAACAATATCCCGGTGGACAAATGCAGCGAGGCAGGCATCGTGGTGTTCAACACGCCGGGCGCCAACGCCAATGCGGTGAAGGAACTGGTACTGGGCGGACTGGTGCTGGCCAGCCGCAAGGTAGGCAAAGGCATGGAGTGGGCCAAAACGCTGGCCGGCCAGGGCGACGCCATCGGCAAGCTGGTGGAAAAGGGGAAAAGCCAATTTACCGGGCCGGAGCTTGCGGGCAAGACCCTGGGCGTCGTGGGCCTGGGCGCCATCGGCGTGAAGGTCGCCAATATGGCCACCCATCTGGGCATGGAGGTGCTGGGGTACGACCCGTACATCTCTGTGGAGGGTGCCTGGAGCCTTTCGCGCAGCGTGCGCCACTGCGTCAATTTGTCCGACCTCATCGCCCAGTGTGACTATATCACGCTGCACATTCCCGCCACGGCTGAAACAAAAGGCTTTGTGAACGACAGCCTCATTGCCCAAATGAAGCACGGCGTGCGCATCCTGAACTTTGCCCGGGGCGAGCTGGTGAATACGGCCGCCATGGTGAACGCGCTGAAAACGGGCCGCGTGGCCTGTTATGTGTGCGATTTTCCCAGCGAGGCGCTGCTTTCCGCGGAAGGCGCAGTGTGCATCCCGCACCTGGGCGCCTCCACACCGGAGAGCGAAGACAATTGTGCCGTGATGGCCGCGGATGAGCTGGGGGATTATCTGCTGAACGGCAACATCAAAAACAGTGTGAACTTTCCCTCGGTCTCCATGCCCCGTGCGGGCGGCAGCCGCATCTGCGTGGTACACCGCAATATCCCGGGCATCCTGGCCGCCATTACAGACGTGACCAGCAAGGCGGGGCTGAACATCGACAACATGACGAACAAATCCCGCGGGGATTATGCCTATACGATGCTGGACACCGGCGGCAGCGTCGGCACGGCCGACGCCGCCCGCCTGTTGGACGTGAGCGGTATCATCCGCGTGCGTGTGGTGTGACACAGCCGCTGCTAAAAAACGAAGAAAACAGACGCCCTGCGCGCCATTGGGCGCGCAGGGCGCTTCAGCTTGTCGAAAAAGCTGCGCTTTTGCGCCAAGCTGCCTACGAACAGGGCCTTTGGCCCCGTTCGCCGCGCACGGCGCGGGGCCATTTTAAATGAAAAAGGGGTTCACCACCCCTTTTTCAAGCTTTTTTCCCCGGACTTGTCTTTTACTTCTTTGCTTTTTTCGACAGTCTGACGCCCTGCGCGCCATTGGGCGCGCAGGGCGCTTTTTCTATTCCAGCTCAAACAACGCGTCCTCATAATCCTGCACATAATAGCGGATATTCGTGCGGCCCCGCCGGATGACGGTGTGCCCCTCCGCCTCCAGACGCGCACGTTGGGCCTCCGCGCCGCCCGGATATTTTGCGTTCAGCTCGCCGTCCGCTTTCAGCGTGCGCCAGTAAGGCGTTTCGTCCGTCTGCCGCTGGGCGCTGGCCCATGCCGAAATGGATACAAAAATGCCCGCAGTGATGGGGTCGGTAAAATCAGCGCCGTTTTTCCGGGCGAAATATTCCCGGATCTTCCCTACCGTGAGTACTTTTCCGAAAGGCACCCGCTTCATTACCGCGTCATAATCCGCCGCCGGGGCAAAGTACATCCGTGTTCCGCCGTATTTTTGCACTGTGGCCGCGTCCGTCACCAACTGTATCCTGGGCATATCCGTGGCCCTGTGCAGCATCGCGTTGAAATCTTTCTTATCCTCGTTCGCCATTGCGAAACCACCTCCTATGCCCTCAGCATACCGTATCGGAGCCGGACATGCAATGAGGCGGTTTGATTTTTACGGCAGAATTTCCACATAATAAAACACCGGGCAACAGCATGCGCCGCGGCCCGGTTTTGCCGAATGTTTCAGTCGCTCAGTGGCTGTTCAGCACGCGGTCGATGGTTTCCATCGCCCGCTCCGCGCTGGCGCCCGCCTTTTTCATCATCTTTTTCATTTCCTTCGGGTTTTTCTGAGCCACATACGCGCCCGCCGCGCCTACCGCGCCGCCGGCCAGCAGCCCTAAGGCCGCGCCCTTCATCATACTCTCTGTATTTTTGCGCATATTTATCCTCCTCTTTTTATTATCTTTTGTATGCATTGCCGCGGCTTGTGCCGCTTTATTGCTAGTATGCCCGCCGGTGCGCCAAAATGCGGGGGCAAATTTTTCCACTTGTTCATAAAACCCCCTCTTATTCCGGCAAAAAATATGCTATACTAAAGAATAACCGCAGGCCGCCGTCTGTGCGGCCCGGAGGAAAGGAGGGCCCGCATGCAAAAACAGCATACCGTTCTATGCATACAGGATCTCTCCTGTGTGGGACGGTGCAGCCTGGCCGTTGTGCTGCCCGCTCTGGCCGCCATGGGCGTGCAGCCCTGCGCGCTGCCCACGGCTCTGCTCTCCACCCACACCGGAGGGCTTGGCAGGCCTGCGCGCACAGATGAGAGCGGATTTATTTCCGCCGCACTGGCACACTATGCGCAGCTGGGCCTTGCATTTGACTGTGTATACAGCGGCTATCTTGCCGGCGCTGCACAGGTGGCGCTGGTGGAACAGGCCTTCCGCCAGGCTCCGGCGGCGCTGAAGCTGGTGGATCCTGTGATGGCGGACCACGGCAGGCCCTACGCCTCCATGACGCCTGAAATACGCGCCGCCGTCGCACAACTGTGCGGACAGGCGGATGTGATCGTCCCAAATGCAACAGAAGCCGCGCTCCTTCTGGAGGAGCTTCCCGGCCCGGCGGCGGACGGAACGCACGCCGCCCGCCATGCATCCCTTTTGCTGCAGCGCTTTCCCGCGCTGCGCTGCGCCGTGGTAACCGGCGGCGCTCTTTCGGACGGACAGCGGGGCAACGTGTGCGCTGTGCGCGGCAGGGCGCCCGTTTTCCTGCCCTATTCCCCCGTACCCCAAGATTATCCCGGCACGGGTGATCTGTTTGCCGCCGTGCTCACCGGCGGGCTGCTGCGTGGCTTTTCCGAAGCCGCCGCCATCCGTCTCGCCGCGCGTTTTGTGGCGCTGGCGGCTGAACAGACCCTTCACGCCGGAGCGGATCCCCGCTTCGGCGTGCGGTTCGAGCCGCTTCTCGGAACGCTTTCCCACTGGGCCGAAACGCCTGCACAGCCCTGTACGGACGCTGTTTTTCCGCTGTAAAAACACCAGACAGAAGGAGCGCAATCTCACCCATGAAACCGTTGAATATCGTGCTGGTCGAGCCGCAGATCCCCCAAAACACCGGCAACATCGCGCGCACCTGCGCGGCCACGGGCGCGCGGCTGCACATGGTGGGGCCGATGGGATTTACCGTGGATGACAAAAAGCTCAAACGTGCCGGGCTTGACTACTGGCACCTGCTTGATATAACATATTATGAAGGGCTGACGGATTTTTTTGCCCGCAATGAAGGTCCGTTTTACTATTTCACCACAAAGGCACCGCAGCGCTACACAGACGTCGCCTATCCCGACGGCGCGTACCTTGTATTCGGGCGCGAAGACGCGGGCCTGCCCGAAGCATTATTGGTAGAAAACCAGGAAGCCTGCGTGCGCCTTCCGATGATCCCGGACGCGCGCAGCCTGAATTTGTCAAACACGGTGGCTGTGGGCGTATACGAGGCCCTGCGCCAGCGTGATTTTGCGGGTCTGCTCGACACCGGGCGCCTGCGTGGATATGAATGGAAGTGAACAAGTGAGTAAAACAGCTGTTTTGACGGATTCCGCCAGCGACATCCCACGCGAGCTGGAAGAAAAATACGGCATTGATATCCTCCCGTTCAGCATCGTGGTGGACGGGCAGAGCTATACCGAACGCGTGGATTTCACCAACGAACAATATTACGAGATGCTCACCAAAGCCGAAGGCATCCCCAAAACATCGCAGATCACGATGCTGCGCTTTTTGGAAAAGTTTTGCGCGTATGCCGACGAAGGCTATACGGATGTGATCTTCGTGTCCATCAATTCGGCCGGTTCCAACACCTACAACGCGGCCTGCATGGCCGCCGAGAGCCTGCGCGACGAACGCCCCGGCTGCACGATGAACGTGCATGTGGTGGACAGCCACACCTATTCCATGACATACGGCTGGCACGTATGCGAGGCCGCGCGCAAGCTGCAGGCGGGCGCGGACGTAAAAAGCGTCGTGGAATATCTGGAGGACCAGCTGGCGCGTATGGAGATCATGCTCTCCATGTATACGCTGCGCTTTGTAAAAAAAAGCGGCCGTGTCTCTGCGGCAGCCGCATTCGCCGGCGAGCTGCTCGGCCTGCGCCCCATCATCCATATGGTGGACGACACCACCTCCACCATCGCCAAGGTGCGCGGCGACAGCGCCGTGATGCCCGGGCTCATCGTCCAGACCAAAAAACGGATGGCAGAGGGCACGCCTTATCTCATCGGCGCAACGGACGATGGCAACGCCAAAATGCTGGCCAAGATGTGCAAAAAAGAATTCGGTTATGCGCCGGCCGCCACTTTCCTGCTGGGAGCGGCCGTCGCCACGAACACAGGCCCCAATGCCGTGGCCATCGTATACCAGGGTGAAAAACGCCGCTGAACCATCCTTTTTTCCGGATGGACAAGCGTCCGCGCCCCATAAGAACATAAAAGGAGAACGTCCCAATGGGAAACCCCATCCTGTATATCGTGATTCCCTGTTACAATGAAGAGGCCGTGCTGCCCCTGACCAGCGGCATGTTCCTGAAAAAAATCAAAGACCTTGCCGCAGCGGGCAAGATATCGGACAAAAGCCGCATACTGTTCGTCAACGACGGTTCCAAGGATAAGACCTGGGACATCATCCGAAGCCTGGCTGAAGCGGACGAGCATTACAGGGGCGTCTGCCTTTCCCGTAACCGCGGCCATCAGAACGCTCTGCTGGCGGGCCTGATGACCGCCAAGGACCTGGCCGACGTGACCATTTCCATCGACTGCGACGGCCAGGACGACATCAACGCCATGGACGCGATGATCGACGAATACCTGGCGGGCATGGACGTGGTGTACGGCGTGCGCTCCAAGCGCGAGACGGACACCTGGTTCAAACGAACCACCGCCGAGGGCTTTTACAAAGTGATGAAGGCGCTGGGAGCGGATGTGGTGTTCAATCACGCCGATTACCGTCTGCTGAGCAAACGCGCGCTGGAGGGCCTGGCCGAGTTCCGGGAAGTGAACCTGTTCCTGCGCGGCCTTGTGCCGCTGGTGGGCTACCGCTGCTCCAGCGTATACTACGAGCGCGCCGAACGCATTGCGGGTGAAAGCCATTACCCGCTGAAGAAAATGCTTGCCTTTGCCTTCGACGGCATCACCAGCCTTTCGGTAAAGCCGCTGCGCCTCATCACACTGGCGGGCATGCTGGTCAGCGCCGTCAGCTTTGTCGCCATCATCGTCACGCTCATCACAAAGCTGGTGGGCTTTACGGTAACGGGCTGGACAAGCATGATCTGCGCCATTTACTTCCTGGGCGGCGTGCAGCTGCTGGGAATCGGCGTCATCGGGGAATATGTGGGCAAGATCTACAACGAAACAAAAGCGCGTCCACGCTTCATCATCAGCGAGACGACGTTTGAAAAGGAGAAGCCATGAGCAAGCAGGTCTGGAAAGGCTCGGCGCTCGTCGCGCCCGTGCCGCCCGCGCTGGTAAGCTGCGGTACGCTGGAGGCGCCGAACGTGCTGACGGTGGCGTGGACGGGCATGCTGCAGTCACAGCCGCCCAAAACCTATATCTCCGTGCGGCCGGAGCGGTACAGCCACGGCCTCATAACGGAAAGCCGGGAATTCGTGATCAACCTGCCCACCGCCGCGCTGGTGCGCGCCATCGACTATTGCGGCGTCCGAAGCGGGCGGGACGAAAGCAAATTCGAAGCCATGCACCTTACTGCGCTTGCCGCTTCGCAGCTTTCCTGCCCGTTGGTGGGCGAAAGCCCCGTGAACCTGGAATGCCGCGTGACAGACATTGTAAAGCTGGGCGGCTCCCATGATATGTTCATTGCGGACATCGTTGCCGTGAACGTGGACGAGGAGCTTCTGGACGAAAAGGGCAGGCTGCGCTTGGCCAAGGCGGGCCTGTGCACATATGCCCACGGCGAATATTTTGCACTGGGCAAAAAAATCGGCGATTTCGGTTTTTCCGTCAAGAAAAAGAAGAAAAAGCCCCAGTACGACAGGCGGAAATAAGGCCGTCCGCCTGTGCAAAGGCAATTCCCTGTTCACCTGAAAAGAAGCAAAAATGCGCCCCGGTACGGCTGAAAAGCGATACCGGGGCGCGTTTTATATGCATGCTTCAACCGCGCGGCGCCGTTTTTCCGCCGCCCGGAAAGCACAGGCGGAATTGAAGCGCCGCTTGCTTTGCGAAGGAAAACATTTCTGATGCAAAGCAGCGTTCGTTCCGCAGCTTTCAAACAAACACAAGCTGCACCAGCAGCATGTACAGTACCGTACCCACGCCCACGCTCAAAAGCGTGTTCTTTTTCCAAACATGCAGGCCCGCCGTCGCCGCCACGGCGATCAGCTCCGGCAGGCCGTAGGGCGCGGCCGCCGGCTGCACATCCTTCAAACAGTACACCACCAACAGGCCCATCACAGCACAGGGCAGCACCTTTCCCAGATATGCCACGATGCGCGGCGCCGGTTTCCCCTTGGGAAACAGCCAAAACGGCAGAAAACGTGTGAACACTGTACCCAGCGCGATTATCCCAATGGTGATCAGGCTTTGTGCCGTCGTCATCGTACCGCCCCCTTTTTGTCCAGTGCGGGCCGCATTACAAGCAGCAGCAATACAATAAGCGCCATCGCGGGCAGAATAAAATTCCCCGCCCCGAACAACGCGAGGCACAGCACCGATGCGCCCAGTCCCACCAGCGCCGGGCGGTGCTCTCTGTCTTCCATCCACTGGCCTGTAAAAATGGTAACGAAAAGCGCCGTCATCACAAACTCAATGCCCTTTGTACTGACAGTGAGCACGCGGCCCAGCAGCCCGCCCAGCGCGGACGCCGCCACCCAGTAAAATTGGTCCAGCAGGGACACCCAGAACATGAACCAGCCGCGGTCCACGCCTTCGGGCGGGCAGGCGGACACATTGACGGAGAACGTCTCGTCCGACATTGCAAATACCAGATACGGCGTTTTCTTTCCCGCGGCACGGTACGGCTCCAGCATGGATACGCCGTAGAACAGGTGCCGCGCGTTTACCATCAGCGTCAGAAAAAACGCGCCCGCAGGATCGAATGCCGCACCCAGCAGAGGCACCGCCGCATACTGCATGCTGCCCGCGTATACCACCAGGCTGATGAGCGCCGGATACCAGAACGGAAACCCCGCGCTCTGCATCAAAATGCCGTACGCCAGCCCCAAAAACGCATAGCCCGTCAGCACGGGCAGCGTGTGGGGAAACGCCGCCCGCAATGCTTTCCTCTTCATAATCTCTTGCCCTCCCCGGACCGCGCCAAACCGCGCCGCCCTTCGCATGTCCTTTTTCGGGCACATATTTGGAAATAATTATAGCACAGCGCGCAGGTTTGTGCTATACTATGCGTTGCGGCCCTGCGCCGCACAGCAGGCCGTTTTGCGCCGCGCTTTTACAGGCGCGAAACAGCCTGACGGGCAACTTAGAAGGCTGTGCCTTCCGTGGGATTTTGTGCCCGCCGCGCTTTTGCGCGGACCACCCCTCCGGCCCGGCGGCACCGGTGGGGTAAAATACTGCCGCTAAGGAAAACTGTACCATGAAAAAAACAAAAACCAGAACCATCGTCCGCTGCGCGCTCATTGCGTCGCTCTACACCGCTGTGAGCCTCGTGCTCGCCCCCATCGCCTTTGGCGCCGTACAGGCCCGTGTGAGCGAGGCCTTCACGCTGCTGCCCGTGCTTGTGCCGGACGCCGTTGTGGGCGTCACGCTGGGCTGTTTCCTCACGAACCTTGTGGGCGTGTTTACCGGGGCAAACGTGCTGGGCGCGCTGGACATCGTATTCGGTACCGCCGCCACGCTCACTGCCGCGCTGTGTACGCGCCGCCTTGCCCATGTGCGCCTCAGGGGCCTGCCCGTGGCCGCGGCTGTGCCGCCTGTGCTCATCAACGCCGTTGTCGTGGGCGCAGAGCTTGCGTGGGCGTTCGGCCCGCGCACCTTTGCGGGCTTTTTGCTTCAGGCCGGCGGTGTTGCGCTGGGGCAGCTCTTCTCCTGCTTCGCGCTGGGCCTGCCGCTGGTGCGCATCATTGAAAAAACGCCCGCGCTGCGGGCGTGGTTCCGGGATTGAACGTTTTTTCCGCTTGTTCCGCGACAAGAGCTTATCCTGTCGGCCCGTATGGCCGAACCGACGGCCCGCGGCTGTTTCGCATTTTTACCGACCAAGGAGTGAGACCATGCCTGTTTTCGACACGGTCCTGTGGGATTGGAACGGCACGCTGCTGGATGACGCCGCGCTGTGCTGCGAGCTTTTGAACACGATGCTTGCCCGCCACGGTTATGCGCCCGTGGGCAGCATGGAAGCCTACCGGCAGGTCTTCTGCTTTCCCATCGAGACCTATTACCGCCGGGCGGGGTTCGATTTTTCCCGTCATCCGTTCGCCGCACTTGCGGATGAATACATGCGGCTGTACACGCCCCGCAGCCTTGGCTGTCCACTGCAGCCGGATGCCTGCGCCGTGCTGGACGCGCTGCGTGCGCAGGGCATGCGCCAAGTGATGCTCTCCGCCTCCAAACGGGAGAATCTGCAGCAGCAGGTGGAGCATTTCGGCCTGCGTTCCCGTTTCGACACGCTGCTGGGCCTGTCGGACATCTATGCCAAAAGCAAAACGGAAGTGGGCCTGCGCTGGCTGCGGGAAAGCGGCGCGGACCCGGCCCGCATCATGATGGTCGGCGACAGCGAGCATGATTTTGAAGTGGCCCGTGCGCTGGGCGTACGCTGCGTGCTGTTTTCGGGCGGGCACCAGCCACGGGAAGTGCTGGCCGCAACGGGCGCACCTGTCATCGACGCGCTGGCGCAGCTTTTGCCTCTGCTGGCACAGCTTGCAGCAGAATAACCGAAAACGCCGCTGTCCGGGTCGATCCCCATCCGGACGGCGGCGTTTTTTGTGGCGCGCGGTGCGGCGGCGTGCTATACTGATGGTGTACCCGCCGCCCGCCGGGCGGCTCAGACGGAAAGGATGGGATAGGATGAACGAAGCTCTTGCTTATGTGGTTGCGCAGCGCATGGAGCGCACTGCCGCCGCGCTGCGAAAAAACAACATGGAGGCCTATTGCGTCAAAACGGCCGGCGAAGTGGTGCCTCTTGTCAAAACGCTGTTGGCGGAAGGCGCGACCGTTGGCGCGGGCGGCAGCATGACGCTGGAGGAATGCGGCGTGATGGATCTGCTGCGAAGCGGCGCATACCATTTTCTTGACCGTGGCGCTCCCGGCCTGACGCCGGAGGATATTGGGAAGATCTACCGGCAGATCTTTTCCGCCGACTGCTATTTTGCCTCCGCCAACGCCGTCACCGAGGCGGGCGAAATTTTGAATGTGGACGGCAACGCCAACCGCGTGGCCGCCATTACCTTCGGCCCCGCCAGCGTTATCCTCGTGGTGGGCTGCAACAAAATCGTGAAAGACCTTGCCGCCGCCGACGCCCGTGTCAAGGCCGTTGCCGCGCCGGCAAATGCCAAACGTCTTTCCTGCAAAACGCCCTGCGCCGTTACAGGCCAGTGCGAAAACTGCCAAAGCCCCGGCCGCATCTGCTGCACATACGTGCTGCACCGCTACCAGCGCGTGCCAGGCCGCATCAAGGTCATCCTCGTGGGCCAGGAGCTGGGCTACTGAACCCGAACCTCAGCGGCAAAAAGAGCGCGTGCTTTTCAGCACGCGCCCTTTCCTGTTTTCAATCAGTAACCTGCCCTGCCGTCTGCGCCACACCAAAACCTACCGAAATGGCAGGTGGGTGCCCTGCCGGAGTTTCACGCTCCCTTCCTCCGCTTGCGGCCAAGGCCGGGCGGGAGGTCTGCGATCCCCTCACATAGGACTCCGGGCTCCCTTTAAATGGTTAGTAGGATTAAATATATGGCGCATCAAATCGCACAGGGCAGGCTGCCTGCCGGTTTATTGGCCGCCGTTGAGGTCGATGTCGTACAACTCCTCCAAACGGCGCGCGAACATGTCGCTCACCTCGTAAAGCTCCTCATCGTCATCCACAACGTCCAGATATTCTTCGCCGTCCTCTTCGCCCACGCGCATGATGATGAGGTTTGCGTCCTCCTCCAACTGCTCCGTGGAATCCTCGGCATAGGGCACCACCGCCAGGTAGCGCTCGTCGTTGTAATCGGCGGCGTCGATCACTTCAAAGCTGAACTCCTTGCCGTCTTCATCCGTCAGGGTGATGAGGTCCGGGGAGTAATCGTCCAGTTGTTCGTCCTGAGGCATGGGAATGATCTCCTTCACTGCTCGTCGTTCCTGTTTCTGTTTTTATTGTACCCAATCCGGCGCCCGCCGTCAAGCATGCCCCGTAAATTTACAGTTCATTCACTTCTTTCCCTCCGGGTTTGTGATAAAATAATTTCAAAGCCAAAGCCCGCGCGCACATGCCGTGAACGCGCTTTGCGCTGCGGCCTGCAAGCTCCGTTCACACTGCCGCGCAGGGCGGCGGAGCGTAAAAAACATTCTTTTATCTTTATCCGGTATCCGGGCGTTTGCGCCCGGATACCGCCGCACAGGGGGAAACAGCCTTGACCAAACGTATCTTTATCACCTTTTGTGCCGCAGCCGCGTGCTGCGTGCTGCTGGGCGCCTGCGAAAGCGGGAGCCTCGCTGCCGCCGCGGGCAAGCGCACCCGTCCCGCAGACCTTGGCGAGCTCCAGTTCATCACGCCCGCCGAAGGCGACCCCATCGCTACGCTCTCCACAACGCTGGGCGATATTTCTTTTGTATTGTACCCGGATATCGCCCCCATGGCTGTGGAAAATTTTGTCGGTCTGGCCCAGCAGGGCTATTACAACGGCCTGTCCTTCCACCGGGTGATCGAGGGCTTTCTGGTCCAGACAGGCGACGCCACAGGTACCGGCGCAGGCGGCTCCACCATTTGGAACGGAAATTCTTATCCCAACGAGATCTCCGACCGTCTGCACCATTATGCCGGTGCCGTTGCCATGGCGCACGCCCCGGATGGTGCTTCGGGTAACCTGAGCCAGTTTTATATCGTGCAGAGCGCCCAGGATTCCGTGGATAAGACTCTGGCCAAAACGCTGACCGAGGCAGGTGTGCGCGAGGCCGTGGTAACCGCCTATCAGGCCGTGGGCGGCGCGCCTTATCTTGACAACCTGAACACCGTGTTCGGCCAGGTGTACGACGGCATGGACGTCGTGGACGCCATTGCCGCCGTGGAATACGGCGAAGACGACCGCCCGCTGGAAGACGTCATCGTCAACAGCGTTACCATCGGCACTTATTCCGCCGCGCAGAGCGGCAGCACGCCCGCATCCGGCGCATCCGGTTCCGACAGCGCCGCCTGAATCGCCCCATACAAACCTTACAAGGCGCGCTCCGCATTGCGGGGCGCGCCTTTTTACCGGCAGTTTTCCCGGTCACTCCCGGCAAAGCCTACTGCATTACTATTTTTTTTGCGCGAAATATGGTACACTATAAAGCATCGGGACAAGCGCTCTCTTGCGTCTGTGTGGAGGTACGGTGTGAAAAAGATACTCAAATTTCTGCTCTCCCGGACATTCCTGTTCGGGCTTCTGATCGCATGCCAGGTGGGGCTTTTTGCGGCGCTCATGCTGGTATTCAGCCGCGCGGGTACGGTGGCTTACATCATCCTCACGCTGGTCAGCGTGTTGGTGGTCATCGCCGTGATCGAACGCGACAACATCAATCCCGCTTACAAAATCATGTGGCTGCTCATTGTGGTGGCCCTGCCCGTTACAGGGGCGGTATTCTACCTGTGGTGGGGCAACCAGGGCGTCACCCCCAAAAACGCGCGTAAATTTGCAGACATCGAACGGGCCGCGTCCGCCGCCATGGTGCAGGACGATGCGGTAACAGAGGCCCTGTACGCCCGGGAGCCCGCTTTTCGCCGCAGCGTGGAATATCTGTCCCGCAACGCCTCGGCCCCTCTCTACTGCAACACGCAGAGCGAGTATTATCCCATGGGGCAGGATTTTTTCGCCCGTTTTCTGGAGGTCATCCGCGGCGCGAAGAAATATATCTTCATGGAATATTTTATCGTTGAAGAAGGCGAAATGTGGAACGAAACGCTGGCCGTGCTTAAGGAAAAAGCCGCCGCGGGCGTGGACGTGCGCCTGATCTACGACGGCTTCGGTTCCATGTTCACACTGCCCGGTGATTATGACGAAGAGATACGCCGCGCGGGCATCAAGTGCCATGTATTCAATGCGCTGCATTTTTCGCTGCATATCTCTGACTATAAAATGCTCAACCACCGAGACCACCGCAAGATCACCGTCGTGGACGGTGAAACAGCTTTCACCGGCGGGCTGAACTTTGCGGACGAGTACATCAACCGCAAGCAACGCTGCGGCGTGTGGAAGGATACGGGCCTGATGCTGAAAGGGCCGGGCGTTTATCCGCTTACCGTAACATTTTTGAAAATGTGGGACTTTGTGGCGGGCACCATCACCCCGTACACCGATTATATGCCCCTGGGCGAATACGAAGCGGACGGCTATGTGCAGCCCTATTGTGATTCTCCGCTGGACGCCGAAGCCGTGGCCGAAAGCGCGTATCTGAACGTGCTTCAGCACGCGCGGGATTATGTGTACATCGTTACGCCCTACCTGATCGTGGACAACGAGATGGTCACCGCGCTGTGCCTTGCAGCCAAAAGCGGCGTGGACGTGCGCATCCTCACGCCCGGTGTGCCGGATAAATGGTATGTGTATTATGTGACGCAGAGCTATTATCCGCGCCTGCTGGAAGCGGGTGTGCGCATTTATGAGTACACCCCCGGCTTCGTGCACGCAAAAATGTATGTCAGCGACGACCGCGAGGCCATTGTGGGCAGCGCCAACATGGATTACCGCAGCCTGTACCTGCACTTTGAAAACTGCTGCGCGTTTTACGGCGGCCACATGGTGCGGGACGTGCTGGAAGACGTGCGCGCCACGCTGGCTGAAAGCCATGAGGTAACGATGGCGGATGTGCTGCGCACGCCGCTGTACAAATGGCTGGCGCAGGTGTTCCTGCGCTTCTTCTCGCCGCTGATGTAAGGAGGACGGAATATGGATATTGTTATCATCGACGGGCAGGGAGGCGGCTTTGGCCGCGCGCTCATCGAGGCGCTGCGCGCGGGCGGCGTGACGCAGGAGATCGTGGCGGTGGGCACCAACGCGCTGGCCACCAGCGCCATGCTCCGGGCGGGTGCATCCGCCGGAGCCACGGGAGAAAACGCCGTGATCGTGAACGCCGCGCGGGCGCGTATTCTGGCGGGTCCCATCGGCCTTGTGATGGCAAACAGCATGCTGGGCGAATGCAGCCCGGCCATGGCCCGCGCCGTGGCGGAAAGCCCGGCTCACAAGGTGCTCATCCCCGTTGCCAAATGCGGGGCGCACATTGCGGGCCTTCCGGAAAAGCCGCTGGCCCAATACATAGCGGATGCCGCAGAGCTGATTCGCGGCCTGCTGTAAGGGCATGCCGCCCGGATGTGCGCCGGGCGGGCAAACAGCCCCGCAACAGAAAAGCACCCCCATCCGCGGATGGGGGGCTTTTGCGATTTACACGGCAAAATTGTCGAAATAGCCCTGGATAAGGATGATGGGGGTCCCCTTGTCGCCGGAGCCGGAGGTCAGGTCGCACAGGCTGCCGATCAGGTCTGTCAGGCGGCGGGGCGTGGTGCCCTGGCTGGACATTTGGCCCTTCAAATCCGCATTTTTGTGGGAGATGCTGTCCTTGATGGCGCTGGTCAGCGCATCGCCGGAAAGAGAGGCAAAATCGTTGTCCGCCAGATACTTCAGCTTCAGCTCATTGGGCTGGCCCTCCAGGCCGCTGGTGTATGCGGGGCTCACGACAGGGTCGGCCAACTCCCAGATCTTGCCCACGGGGTCCTTAAAGGCTCCGTCGCCGTACACCATGACCTCGATCTGTCTGCCCGTGGCGCTGCGCAGGCTCTGTGCAAGCGCGTCCACAAAGCTGCGGCAATCGCGCGGGAACAGCTTCACGCTTTCCTCCGTGGCCTTGTTTGAGCCCAGCAGGCCAAACTGCTCGTTGTACCCGCTGCCGTTCACCGGGGCCGTCATAAGGTCGCTCAGCAGCAGCACCTTTTCCGCGCCCGCAGCCAGCAGGCGGCGCCTGGAGCGCTCGCGGGTGTGGATGTCGCAGCACAGCACATTCTTTGTATACGGCAGCACGGCGCGCACGTCGTTTCCGAACAGGAATACCGGCTCGCAGCCCTCCGCACGGAACAGGTCTCCGTAATACTCCACATAATCCACGCCGGTGAAGGGATGCTTCTCATAGCCGAACAGCTCGCGGTATTTCGCCTCGTCCAGCACGTCGCTCCAGGGGTTTACGCCCTTTTCATCCAGCAGGTCCTCGTCGAACAGATGGTTTCCCACCTCGTCGGAGGGATAGCTCATAAGGATATACACTTTTTTAAAAGCCTTTGCAATGCCTTTCAGGCAGATGGCAATGCGGTTGCGGCTGAGGATGGGAAATGTGAGCGCCACCGTATCGGCGCCGAATTTTGCGCGGCAGTCGGCGGCGATGTCCTCCACACCGGCGTAGTTTCCCCTGGCTGCGTGCCACAACAGCCTCTGTAACAGCCACGATATCGCGGTCATGGAAGGTGAGGCCCTGCTCTTCACCGCAGGCGAGGATGGCGTCGGTGACGATTTTGACCAGATTCGTCGCCCTCACGGACGACCGGGCAGCGTACGCCGCGCGAAGTGGTGCCAACAGTTCTCATTTGTACTAACCCCTCTTTTATTGATGTAAAATTGCAACACAAAAAACGGCCTTGCCTCAAGGCCGTTTTATATTATATCCCAAACTGTACTGTGCGCACAATAGCAATTTGCAAAATCAGCAGAAATACTCATCTTCCGGGCGAATCCGGCGTTCAGCCGTTTGAACGGCCATAGAAAACCGGAAAAACGGGGCGAACGCCTGCAACAGCGGCAGCCTCCCCGTTTTTCCGGCGGCATGTTCCTAAGGCGGCGGTCACAGCCGGGAATGCACCTTGTGTGCAAGCGCGGAATACCGCTTGGCCATATCCCGTATCGAAAACGCCTCCGTGTTCTTCAGATAAGTATCCATACGGTCGTGAAAGCACTCGTACAGCTCCGGGGCGATCGCGCTCTTGCCCAAAACCGCGCCCAGAATGCTGCCTGCGGAGGCGGCGGTACAGTCGCTGTCAAGGCCCATCGCAACAGTCTGGGACAGTCCCCGCATCAGGTCTCCCTCCGCCAGCTTGAGGCCAAACACGATCAGACACAGGTTGTTGTTGGTGTGAACGGCATGCATTCCCGCGAACCGTTCATCCACCAGCCGGCGCGCATCGCCGTGGCCGCGCACCGCGCCGCAATGCTCCAGCGCCCAGGCAAGGTCCCGGTAAAGCAGGCACTCCCGTGGGATCTCCGCCATGCCGGCCCGCACGGCGTCCAGGGGGTCGCTCACAGCAAAAGCCGCACTCTGTGCCGCCGCCAGGAACATCTCTCCGTAAATACCGTTGCGCCTGTGGCTCAGGCGGGCGTCGCGCCAGGCCATTTCTGCCGCCAGCTCCGGCAGGCCGGCCGCTGCCCAGCCAAATCCGTCAGAACGGATGGCGGCGCCGATCCACTGGCAGAACGGATTGTCCCTGTCCGCAGCCTCCCGCGCCGGCACGCCTTTTTTCATGTTGTCCAAAGCGGCCTGCTCCGCCGTACAGGCAACGGGAAGATATTTTTTCCATGCCTCCCCAACGTCCTCGGTCGTAAAATCAGGCCCGTATTCTTCCAAAATCAGCAGCGCAAGCTGTGTATAGGCCAGGTCGTCATCTACCGGAGCGGACCGGAGCGCGCATTTCCGGTATTCGCCGCGCTGACGGCCGTAGCAGTTCCAAAGCTCCGGATTTTGCACTTCTTCCCAATAGGAAACCGGCGGGAAGGGCTTGCCGATGTACTCGCTCCATGCACGCATGCTTTCCACCGAGAGCCCTTCTACGGGCACGCCCAGCAGGCAGCCAATGATGCGCCCCAGCAGCGCGCCCTCCAATTTGTCCATCCAGATATCCTCGGGCGGCAGCGCCTCCCACAGGCGGCGCTGCGCCGGTGCACGCAGCGCGCAGATGGCGTCCAGTTCGTTTGGTTCACAGGCAGACAGGGCGGCATCGTCCGGCAGCTCCTGCAGAAGCCGGACCGTACAGCGCATGGTCTCCGTCAATTGACCGATCAGTGCGGCGGCGCCTGTTTCCGCTCCCTGCTCGCATTTCAATCTGGCATATTCCCGCAGGGGTGTGCTCAGCGCGTCCAGCTGTGTGAAATCAGGGTATTTTACAATGGGGTCCATATCAAAACACCTTTCGCAGTAAATAGCCGGGCAGCCGACAGAAAAAGGCTGTTTTCCCTTAGTCGGGAATGCCCGGTTCTTCCTTCAGTACAATAAATATACAATAATAAACAGCCCAAATCTATGCAAAAAAAGGATAAAATCATGCAGTTTCGCGCAAGTCCCGCCCCCACTGCGCGCCTTGCAGAAAATTCCGCCGGAGCGGATAAAAAAGCCCTTTATGCCAACGCCGCGGCATAAAGGGCACGGGAGCGGCAACCTGCCAATCGGACGGAGATGAACCGGGCGCGCACTCAGGCAAGCGGTGCTTCCGGCTGCCGAACGCGCTTGTACAGCAGCTGCATGCGCTTTGTCAGAGCCTGCAGATCGGTCTCGTGAAAATTCCCCATTGTCGTGTGTATCGTATTATTGAACTGCGCATACCAGTGCTCAGGCAGGCCATCGGCGAAATAAGCGCCCAAAATGGAACCGCAGCTGCAGGCAAAGCTGTCTGAATCGTTCCCCTGCGCCACCTGCATGCCGATTCCCTCCTCAGCATCCCGGGCAAACTTCAGGGTATTGATGACTGTGCCGATCTCCTGTACGACCTGCCCCGCTCCAAACGCGCCGTATTCGGTATGGACCGCGTTATAACCATCTTCGAAAGAAGCGGCGTCATCCACCATGCGCAGGCAGTTGGAAGCCTGTTCGTAAAATCTGCTGCGCTGGGGAACATACTGCAGCGCGGTGACGACGATCTCCTTCCAATTTTCCGCAGTAAACGCGGCGGCAATTGCCGCCGCAACAAACATTGCACTGTATACGCCGGTTTTCCGGTGTGTAAAGGATGCGTCACGGAATGCGAGCCGTGCGGCAAGCTCCGGGTCGCCGGGACACGCATAGCCATAGGCATCCGCACGAATCATTGCACCGCAAAGCTCCTGGCCCGGATTCAGCCGCACCGCCCAATCGTCCATATCATAAGGCAGATCGGGCGCCAAAACCGCAAGGCCGGCGCGCAGCAATACCGTCCTCTCGGGGCCCCAGCACAAATAGATCGGAAGGTTCTCCAGCCAAAGCTGACGCATGTCCTCGTGCGAAAAATCCTTCCCCCGCTTTTCAAGCAGCAGCATGCCCATGATGGTATAGGTGATGTCGTCATCGGACGCGGCATAGCGCACTCTTCCTCTGGTCGTTTCCACCCAGGATGGGTTCCGCCTCCCCCACGCCGTAAGCATCGCATCGCTCACATAATCCCGCAGAGGCCATTCTCCGCTTGCCTGCGCGGCGGCGCGGATGTCCTCGAGGCCGCCGTAGGGAGCCTCCTCCAGGGGCTTGCCCAGGATACATGCGCAAACCGAAGTCAGGAATGCGGAGCGGACGCGCGCCTCGATCTCCCCATCGGAAAGCAGGCGGGACGCTTCCCGCCTGCGCGTTGGGTCACACGCCGCCATCACGCTTTCCAGGTCATCCGGCTCCTCGTACGGCCAATCCTGCCGTATGGGCGCCTCTTTGATACGCTGTGAAAGCGCCAGCAGCGCGTCACAGCTGCCGGACGCCTTCCCCAGAAGAGGCCGCAGCGCTTCCACATCGTATCCCTGCTTCCGGCGTTCTTCCAATTCCGCCGCAACGATGCGGCCGAGTATCTCCTTCATACTTTTCCCTCCGATTTTGTCCGCCGGGCCTCTTTTTCGAGCCGCGGAAATCATTGCTGTTTTTCCCCATATCCCCATGCAGCACGGCGCGCCTGATAATATTGTAAATACCGGGCATACAATTCTTTTGCGGGCTCCCCTCCCAGAGAAAAGCGGGAGGCCGGATGGTTCATCAGCCCCGTATACTGGTAGCCGTAGCACTGCTCCAGAGCGTCATATTGACGGATCTCACGAAGCAGCGCTTCCATCGTCTTGGGTACAAGCCCATCCTCAAAGGGCTCCCGGAACATCTCCATATCCACCCACATGTGCGTGCCGCATTCGTCGCAGATCTGCTTCATCTGCACGACATTCAGATGTTCCGGATCGCGCGCAAAAGCAAACGGGATCAAAATATCAATAAAGGGCAGGATGGTTTTCCATTCCTCCGCATAAAGATGGAACCGTACATTATTGGGCGCAAAAGCCACCGGTTTTGTGGGAGCAAGTTCCTGTACAAAAGTACGGAACTCGCGAAAGAACACGGCAAGCTCCTTCCAGCGCTCTGCGGAGTGCGGCATGTACGAATAATACAGGTCTCCCATGATCTCTTCTGAAACATACCAGCCATAGAAGGACGCATGGCCTCCATACCGCTGAAAGAGCTCCCGTGCAACGCGCCTGTGCCACTCCAGCGACTGTTCCGAAAAAATCAAACCAGGCGAACAGGCCCACACCCAGCAGCACATGCATCCCACACCGGTCAGCGGCCCGCAGCACCGCCTCAATGGGGTCCCGCGCGGCAAGCGGCATTCTTCCGGGATAGAGCCCGGAAGGATAAAATGCCCGGCCGTCATAGCTCCCGCAGGTCATCTCATGGCGGCCCACATAATGGGAGGAATCAAATACATTCTGGATCACAACGCCCCGTATTCCAAGAAGGGACATCTCCTCGATATGCCGTTCGAAATCCTCGTCCCGCATTTTTTTGAGTTCCGAATTAAAGAACACCGCTTCCTGTTCGCTCCAGTGGCAGATGGATATCCAGCAGCCGTCGATCAGGCCTGTGGCGGGCACACTGCCGGGAACGACCTGATACGGCGCCGAGCTTGTCTCCACCTCCTTCTCTCCCCTGTAAAACCGGAAGCGCAGCTCCACATCGCCCACAGCCCCTTCAGGCTGTAACGAAACACCGATGTTTTTCCCGGCGTCAGCTTCCGCGTGCAGCCCAACAATATGCATCCGCCCCGTAGCACGTCGATCTGCAGGGCATCCGCCTCATGGGAAAATACGCGAAATTCCGGCTGGACCTGTTCGGATACGCGCACCGCCGGGATCACTGTGACTGTGTTCATGCCATTCGCCTCTTTCTTCCGTCATCCGGCGGCGCTTCCCGGCAGCCCTTTTTTCCATGGACGCGCCGTGCCAATGCCTGTCAAAGCGCCGCGGCTCCTGTTCCCCGTAAGCTCTCCAGCGGTTCCCCCTGCGCCGCGCTGAAATCCAATACTTCCCTCCATGTGGGAATGCTTGCCGAAGCGCCTTCCCGGCTTACTGCAAGCGCAGCCGCCATACTTGCGCAGCGCAGGCATTTTCCCGGGTCAAACCCGCGGATCATACCTGCCAGAAAATACCCTGTGAATGTATCTCCCGCGGCCGTTGTGTCCACGGCCTTCACAGGATATGCCCTCTGGCGGAGCAGCACGCCGCCCTTACGGTACAGCGCGCCCTCGCCTCCCACGGTAAGAACGACAGCCGCGCGGGGAAACGTTCCGCAAGCGCCGCCAAAACCGCTTCGTTTTCGTTTGCCGGAGTGCCCGACAAAAGCCCTCCCTCCGTCTCGTTGACGAACAGCACGTCCGCCAGTGCAAGCACATCCTGTGTCAGGGAAGCGTCTATGGGCGAAGGATTGAACGCGACCGTCATTCCCTTTTCTCTGGCCTGTTCCATTGCATAACGGACACAGGATGTTTCATTCTGAAGCAGCAGCAGATCACCGGGGCCGTAGTCCTTTAAAAAAGCGTCCACATCCTGCGGCCGGGTCATCCGGTTTGCCCCACCGTACACGATGATACAATTCTGTCCCGCACAGGACTGGATCACGGCATGCCCGCTCACCGTTTCCAGAACGCGCAGATACGTCGTGCCGGCGCCCTCAGCCTTGAGCAGCGCGTGAAATTCCGTCGTCTCCCGCCCCACTGCTCCGGCATGCTCCACAAAGATACCCGCCCTTGCCAGCGCGACAGACTGGTTCAGCCCCTTTCCTCCTAAAAACTGGTTCTGTTCCTGTGCGCTGATGGTCTCTCCCTCGCGCACAAAGTGCGCGACTTTATACACCTTATCCAGGTTGAGAGAGCCAAAGTTCAATATTTTCACGACAGTTCCTTCTTTCCTATCAATTTGTCCGCTCCGCAGAGCGCCCTTTTGCCGCACGGTAAAAGGCAGATTCAATACCACTCCGGCGGGACGGGCGCGCCGCTGCCGAAAAGATCCGGGTCTTTTTTCAGCAGCTCCAGCGTAACGGCCAGCAGGTCTTTGCCGCGGAACAAAAGGCATTCGGCATTGCCGAACGGGACGCGCCGCAGTACATTCCTGTGAAACATTACCGGTTCAAGCTTGACGTAATGGTCCGAATTGGCGTTTTGATGGCGGCGGGACGGCACGGAAAGCAGCCGCCCGCTTTGATCGCGCACAAACAGCGGATGATGCTCTGCCGTAAGGCGGCCGGGCACGTTTGCGATCTCCTCGATGCAGTGTACGCTGGTGTTGCAGGCAAACGTGACCCCCACCATCATCACCTGCGCATTTTGCCGCAGCAGCTCGCCGTAACAGGAGCCGGGCGCACAGGGCGTATCGAACCGCTCCTGCCCTTCTGCAAACGCCTGTGCCCGGGGCCCGTAAACGCACAGCGAATGCGTGGGGTGCAGCGTCCGCACCACGCCCTCCCGCCGCCGGAACAGGTCCGGCAGAAGCCCGACGCAGGGCTTTGTTTCCCGCACGTCAAACACGGGGTTTTCATCGTTGACATTGCTCCAGGTGTGACAGGGAACGATCAGCAATCCATTTTTCATGTATTCCATCAAAGCGTCCAGCACCGTGTCGGCGCCGTTTTCCACGGGGCCGATCTTTTCATTGAAAAATGGCACAGCAGCATGCCGTGCGGGTCTATACCCGCACGGTCCAGGTCCTCAAGCAAAGCGGCTTTCGTGATCATGCGTCATTCTCCTGTATCTGTCTTTTCCTTAGTACCTTCTGCGCGGAGCACTTCTTCCAGCCGGACATGCAGCCGGATGTAAAAGATTCCGTCCCACTGGAATTGCAGCGTGTCCACAATGGGACGGCGGCCGCGTATCCCGGCCGTAAACTTCTCGTCCAGAAGCGCTTGCAGCCCATGCCTGAAATATTCCACCGCATCCCTGTAATGCCGCCCTAGCGCATAAGGGTCCACCGTGCCCGCAGTCTCCACAAGGTACCTGTGCAGCACATTGGATTGATACAGCCAGTCGCTGGCAAGACGGCTCGCCATGAACTCCTCCGACCGCCGGAGCTGCTCCGGCCTGCCGCAAAAGCCATTGTAATAGCTCGCGATCACAAGCTGCGCCAGCACGACGCCAATGGTATTCTGCGCGGTGTTCCAGCCTCCCACAGCGGTCAGGTAATCATAGGTTCCGGTCAGCAGTCCCAATTCCATGCAGTCGTTTTCGCATCCATTGGCTACCGATACCTCCGCCAGGCCCACCGGACGGCCGTATTCCTCATGATAATAGCGCATATAACGGAAAAGCTCATTCAAATTCAGATGCGTGGAAAAGGTGAGGTCCTTTGTATATTGCTCGACGGATTCAATCATATGCTTTCCCGGGCTGTTTACAGCCAGCATGCAGTCGGAATCACCGGGCGCATCCAAAACTACGCCTCCCAGAGAGGTGATCTGCGCTTTTATTCCCTCCTGCAGCGGCCGGTCCTCATAGCGCGGCACAATAAACGGGCCGTACACGGAGGAATATCTTATGTAAATGCGCGGGCGGTAGTTTTTGATCTGGTTGAAAACACGGGCAAACAGCACGCTTCCCACCTCGTCGGCTCCCGGATATACGAGGACGCGGTCCGGCAGCCGAAGCTCGCGCACTCTCTTTGCAATGGCCATCTGGTCCAGCGCCGCGTACCCGTACTCGGCGGTATCGTCCTTTGGGACGGTAAGCACATCGAATACACCGTCCCGCACCAGGTCCACACACGCAAGATTGACCGCCCGGTCCACCGCGCGGCGCGCCAGAAAATCGGCCAGAACGCCGTCCGGTATCTCGCGCCGGAGCGCGGCGCATTCCCCGCGCTCCGCCTCATCCGCCTCTCCCCGCTCGGCCTTGTCCGTCAGGCATGCATAACGCCATATTTTTCTTCCGTATGACGCCCAGTAATCCGGGTCCTCCGCGTCGCTGTCATATGCCGCCACCCGCGCCACCAGATTGAACGCATGAATGGAAAGCTCCGGGTTTTTCCGCTTCAGCTCGGTGAACCGGGAGAGTGTTTCCATGCATGCCTCCAGGGGGCGGTGATGCGTTCGGGAATTGATGATATTGCCGTAAACCAGCGTATCCACGGAAAGGATGGCGTGGCTGCATTGCCCCGCATTCTCGAAAAGCCAGGCCCAGAGCGCGTCGATATCTGCCGGCTTTTTTTTGAAGCCCATCCGGCCGACGGGCGGTTCTACCAGAGCGACGTCCTCTGTCATGCCTGCCAGAAGCGCGGGGAATTCATAATTACAGGCACGTTCGTCCAGCGGAACATACAATATCCGATTCATAAAAGCACCCTTTCCGGCATCAGCCCTTTACACCCGTTACCGTGATGCCTTCGATAAAGTATTTTTGTGCAAAGAAAAACAGGACGATCATCGGGATCGTAAAAATAGCAGAAGCCGCCATCAGAATGCCCCACTGCACATAGTGCTGCTGCAAAAAAGCCTGCAGGCCAATGGAAAGCGTGTAGCTTTCCTGACGGTTCAGATACAGCATAGGACCCATAAAATCGGACCATGTGTTGATGAAAGTGAAAATAGCGACACTTGCCATTGCAGGTTTGCACAAAGGCAGCATGATCTGTGCAAAAATGCGCACCTCTCCGGCGCCGTCGATCTCCGCGGCTTCCAGCAGGGAATCCGGGATGCTCTTAAAGAACTGGCGAAGCAGAAAAATGTAGTATGCGCCGCCGAAAAACGCGGGCACCACCAGGGGCGCGATGCTGCCGATCAGCCCCAGCTTGTTCCATATCATATACAGCGGGATCAAAGTGACCTGATATGGGATCATCATCGTGGCCACGATGATCGGGAACAAATATTTTTTCCCGTTCCACCGCACCTTCGACATGGAATAGGCCACCATCGCGGAGGATATCACGGTTCCCACAACGCACAGCGCGGTGATGACGATGGTATTCCACGCATAGCGAAGGAACGGTATCTGCGTAACAGCCAGAATATAATTGTCGAAGTGCAGCTTTGTCGGAAAAATAGTACGCTGATAAACCTCTTCCATGGACTTCAGCGAAGTAAGCAGCGTCCATGCAAACGGTACCAGAAAGACGACGGACAGCGCCACAAGCAGAAACACCGTGACCGCCTTTCCGCACAGCTTGCGCCGCCTGATGTTTTTGTTCGCACGCGCGAGAGAAGCATTATTCTTCACCGTAGCTCACCCACCTATCCTGCGTTTTAAAAACGACTGCGGTCACAACGGCCACAACAATAAACAAGATCCAGGCCATCGCGGACGCTTTGCCCATTTTGAAAAGGTTGAATGCGTTCTGATACAGATACAGCGCATAAAACAGCAGGGAATTTTCAGCGCCGCCGCTGACCACGTTCAGACCGCCGCCCGTGGAACTTCCGATCATCAGATATGCTTGTGTGAAATACTGAAAATTGTTGATGATCCCCATGATCAGCTGGAAAAAGATCGCAGGAGAAATTCCGGGCAGAGTGATGTAAAAAAAGCGCTTCAGAGCATTTGCACCATCGATCTCGGCAGCCTCATACAAAGTGCGGGGCACGTCCTGCAGCGCCGCCAGAAAGATGATCATAATACTGCCGACACCCCACACGCCCATGATCAGCAGCGCAGGTTTCGTAAAACGCGGGTCGGTCAGCCAGTTGGGCTGGTACAGCCCCAGTTTCTGCAGGATGTTGTTCAAAAGGCCGTACTGCGGGTTCAAAATCCACAGCCACAGCATGGAGGATGCGACAAGCGGCACGATGCTGGGAAGATAAAAGAACGTTCGGAAAATGGGCATGGCACGCACCTTCTGGTTCAGAAGCACCGCCAGAAGCAGGCCTGCCACGAGGCACAGCGGCGTGCCCAGAACCGTCATATACAGCGTATTGCCCAGGCTTTTATAAAATTTTTCATCCTGAAACAGCGCCGAATAATTTTCAAGCCCTACAAATTTCGGCGTTTGGAACATGTTGAAGTCTGTCAGGCTGTAATACACCGACATGATGATGGGATACAGGCTGAACGCCAAAAAACCAATGATCCAGGGCAGCGCGAATAAAATACCCGCCGCCGTATGATTTCTACGTTTTGAAGCTCTGCTTTTGATGGCCCTGTGTTGAAGCATGATGATATCCACCTTTCAAGAAGCTATGCAATATAACATGTGTAAAGGGGCCTTTACATGCAAGGCCCCTTTACGAACAGTTAACTGTGCATTCGTTCCTACAGAACGAACCTGTTAACAAACAGCAAATATATGCGCACCACTACTTGAACAGTTCAGAGCCCTTATCATAGATGTTTTGCAGCGCCTGCTCCGGAGTCTGCTTGAGATTGAGCGCAAGCTCTACCTCTTCCTTGATGATCGTATTGTACTCGGTGCTCTGCGGCACGTTGGGCAGGGCAAACAGATTTGGGCTGGCGGCCAATTCGGCGAACACGTCGCTGTTGTAGCTGCCGTTTACAAACTCGTCGCTCTCCAGCTGTGACAACAGCGAAGGGAATCCTCCGTGGGACACGCTCTGAAGCATCGTTCCCTCCGGGCCGCAGATGAAGGTGAGGAAATCATAGGCGCCGTCCGGGTTTTTGCTGTTGCTGGGGATATAGAACATGGACGAGCTGGCAATGCCGCGTCCTTTCAGCTCTTCATGGCCTTCCGGATAAGGAATGAATGTGCAGCCGTAATCCACATCCACCTTAAAGGTATCGTTGATGTTGGCGCCAAGCCAGTTTCCGTCCACGCGGAAGGTCTGCTTTCCAGCCAGGAAGGGGTCGGTGGGGTCCAGATATTTGCCTGCGGAACCAAATTTGGCTACGTTTTCAACGCCGAATTTCTCACGGTACATCACCGCATATTTCAAAGCCATGAGGTTGCCTTCGTTGTCGGGCGACGCAGGCTTTCCGTTTTCATCGTACCAGCCGCCGCCCAGCGCCGCCGCAAAGTTGTCTGTATAATAAACAGAGGGAAAATCCGGATAGCCCATCACGTCAATCGTTCCATCCGGATTGAGCTTTGTGGTGTTGACGGCCATCTCATACATTTCTTCCATTGTTTTGGGTGGCTCGGTATAACCTGCTTCAGCCAGCAGCGTTTTATTGTAAAACAGCGCCATCAGGTTCATGCCGGCGGGCAGCGCGTAGGTTTTCCCCTCATATTTGCAGGCTTCCAGCGTGGAGGGAATGATGTCGGACAAGTCGGTATTGTTCTTGGCAATATAGTCATCCAGCGGGAGCATGATGCCTTTCGAAGCATAGGCGCCGATGTTGTTTGTAAAGTCATCCGTAATGTCGGGTCCGTCGCCGGATTGAATCGCTACCATGATCTTCTGAGAATCCGGTACGGAAAGGGCCTCCACATAATATTTATCGCTCTGCGCGTTGTAAGCCGCCACAGCGTCATCCAAGTATCCGGCTTCTACACCGGTCCACAGATGCCAAAGCACGACCTTCTCCTTCTCTGTTTCGGGAGCTGCAGGCTCTGCCTGTCCCTCTGACGAAGCAGACGGTGCGGAAGAACTGCCGTTGGCGCCGCCGCAGGCTGTCAGCATGCCGCAGAGCATCGCACCGGCGAGGCCCAGGGCCAACACTTTTTTGATCGACCTTTTTTTCATGAAACTCAACCTCCATTTTATATTTGAATCCGGCTTTCGCCGAATCAATTTTGAGGGTCGTGCTTTTCGCAGCCGAGCAAACATTTTTTGGTCTCCGGCCCTAGATATGTACTCCGCCGGATGCGAAAACATTCGTGCCGCACTGCGGCTCCTCTCCCGCTTCCCCGTCCTCACCCGTTTGGCGAAATGGATTTTTCCGACAAAAAGGTAATTTTTTCAGACTTGAGCGGTATCTTTTCAAATTCATTGCCATCCCAGCAAATTCAGTATACAATAGCTGATGAGGCAAATCCACGCAAAATGGAGGCAAAATTATGCAGATTCAATCAAGCTGCACAGAAAGCATCGCAGACAAGTTAAAAGTTCTGTACGAACATACCGTTTTTGAAAAAGGCGATCCATTCTTTTTATGGCCGCAGAATTCCCCCGGCAAAATGGACACCCACGCAAGGTATTTGCATTATCACAACGAACTTGAACTGGGCTGGTGCACGGAAGGCAGCGGGATATTTTTTGTGGAGGATAAGGTCATCCCATTTCAGGCTCCCTGTGCCTCGGTCATCTACCAGGGGCAGATCCATATCGCCCAGAGCAATCCCGATAAGCCCGCAAAATGGTATTTTATCAATGTCGATGAATGCATTCTCAGCGCCAAAGATGACGAATCCCTTACGGCGGGACATATCGGCGCCCCCATACTGGATGACTCCACTGCCGAGGGCCGCGATATCCTGACACTCGTTCAGATGGTGGTGGATGAATTGCAGGCCAAAAGGCCCGGCAGCCGCCAATGCGCAGAGTGGCTGGTGAGAAGCATTCTATACAAGCATGCACGTCTCTCCGACCACCGCCAGGTTGCCCCTTGGCGTCTTGCCGAAGTCTCACCTGCAGTGACCTATGTTTCCAACCATTATGCCGAGCCTTGCCCGATCGAAACGCTGGCACAGCTCTGCAATATGAGCGTATCGACCCTGCGTCGAAAATTTTACAGCGCATTGGAATGCGCGCCTTCCGATTATATCCACCGCGTCCGCATCGGAGCGGCAACGGTAATGCTTTCCGCCGAGAATAAATCGATACTGGAAATATGCCACCAAGTGGGCTATATGTCCCTGTCCAGCTTCAATCGCCAGTTTCGCAAGCTGACGGGCGAAAGCCCGCGCGAAATGCGCAACCGCATGCGAAAAAAGCAGACATCCCCCCTTCCGGAGTGAGCCGGTACAAAAGCTGCGCCCAAGCCATTCAGCTAAGGCAAAAGCATCTGTCTCCGGCGTTGCTCCCCATACGAAAAAGTGCGTTTCCCGTTTGGGAAACGCACTCATTTTTTCAAAGTCTCAGAGCGCCTGTAAACAGCATCGGCCGCTCAGCAGAGCGACTGTATACTCCATGCCGTAAGCCAGCGCGTCTTCGTCCAAGCGATACCGGGCATTATGATGGGGAGCATCGCTTCCCTTTTCCGGGTTTGCCGCGCCCAGCTCAAGGAAAAAACCCGGGCACACCTGGTCGTAATAGCAAAAATCGTCTCCCGGCGCAATCGGTGAAAGCTCATGCACCGCCTGCGTGCCAAAGGTTTGCGCAATCATATTTCGCGCCCAGCCGGTCAGCGCCGGATCGTTGCGGATGGAATCGTACCCGCGCACATATTCCACCTGCACATCCGCCCCTGCCGAGGCGGCAATGCCTTCGCTGATCTCGCGGATACGCCGCTCGGCAGTGGCGCGCACCCGCTCATCGTAGCTGCGCACCGAGCCGGTCAAATGCATGCTGCCGGGTATAATATTGTAGGCCGAGCCGGAATGGGCCTGGCATACCGAGAGCACCGCCGGGTCGCTGGGCCGAAGCGAGCGGGAAAGCACGGTCTGCAGCGCAAGGATGATCTGTGCGCCGGTCACAATAGGGTCTATGCATTCCTGCGGCATGCTGGAATGTCCGCCGCGGCCGGTGATCTCGATCTCAAAACGGTCCGTGGCCGAGGTGAGAACGCCGCTGCACACGCCGAAGCTGCCCGTGGGCAGCGTGCTTGTAAGATGCAGACCGAACACCTCGTCCACACCCTTCAGCACGCCGGCGCGGATGACTTCCACCGCACCGCCGGGAGGGGTCTCCTCCGCATGCTGAAAAATAAAGCGCAGTTCCCCGCACAGCTCCTCCCGCCGGCGGCACAGCAGCCGCACGGAATTCAGCAGGATAGCCGCATGCCCGTCATGGCCGCAGGCGTGCATCACGCCTTCATTGCAGGAGCGATAATCCAGCTCGTTTTCCTCGCGGATGGGCAGCGCGTCGATGTCCGCACGAATGGCGAGGCAGCGGCCGGGCCTTCCGGTGCGCAGTACCGCCATCACACTGGTGGGTGTAGGACGGCTGAGTTCCAGCCCTTCCAGTTCGCACAGCGCCTGCTCCAGATAATCCGCTGTCTTGTATTCCCGGAAAGACAGCTCGGCATGCCGGTGCAGCCAGCGTCTGTCCTCGATGCACTGCGGCAGAAGCTCCAATACCTGTTGATGCAGATTTTTCATAGCCAACGCCTCGATTTCTTGCAGTAATCAGAAAATAAAATACAGTACCATAAGCACGCCAAGCACCCAGGCGGGCCACTGCGGGACGTACTTCGCATCGCGGTTTACAAGCGCGCGGATGACGCTGACCACCAGATAAGTGAACATGCCCAGCGCGATGCCCGCGACATAGTCGCCTTTATAGGCAGTCACCAGAAGCATGACGGCCACAGGCAAAAATTCAGAGCCCGAAAAGTCTACGTCGCGCAGCGTTTCCAGCATGGAGATGCCCACCACGATCAGCGCGCTGCCGGTTGCCGCGCCGGGAATCATGAGGAACAACGGGCTGAACAGCATGCACAGCAGGAAGAAAAACGCGGTGCTCAGGTTGGAAAGACCCGTGCGGCTGCCGCTCTCAACCCCGGCGGCGCTCTCCGCAAAGCAGCTCACGGTGGTGATGCCGAACAGGCTCCCAGGATGGTAGCGCTGGAGTCCACCAGGAACACCTTGCCGAAGGCCGGGAAATTCCGTCCTCATCCAGCAGCCCCGCTTTGCCCGCCATGGCGAGGCCCGTGCCCAATGTGCCGAAGAAATCATTGATCAGCAGCATGATGATGAACGGAACAAAACTCAGTTTGAGGGCGCCGAGAATATCCACCTGGAACGCCACATTGCCGATGGATGCCAGCGCGCCACGGGTGAAGATGTTTTCGGGCAATACCGTAACGCCCATGGGGATACCGATGATCGTTGTAAGAACAATAGAGATCAGCAGTGCGCCCTTGATTTTATAGGTGCGGCCGTTGACCGTGATTTTGAGATACGTCAGCAGCAGGGCGATGGCCAAACCGATCAGCCCCAGCTGCACGCTTTTATCGCTGAAATTGATGAAGCTGCCATCCTCACCCGCAGCGGCCAGGCCGCTGGTATTCAGGCCAATGCTGGCAATCAGCAGGCCCACCGCACCGCCGATGCCAATCTTGATGTTTTTGGGCAGGCTCCGTGCAAACAGGTCGCGCAGTTTGAAAACAGAGATCAGCAAAAAGACGATGCCGGAAATTGCCACCGTGCCAAACGCCTGGCCGTAAGTAGCCTCGCCGCTGGCCACCATCCCGGCCACCAGGTTCGGGATAACAAGAACAGGCGCCAATGCGATGGGCGCGTTGGCGACCAGGCCCATGGCGATGCAGGAAATGGCCGTGATAAGCGCGGTGCACAGCAGCACACCCGTCAGGTCAATGCCCGGCACCGCGGACATCGCCCCGGTCATGTAGGCCAAAATATAGGCCATGGTGGCAAAGGTCGTGGCGCCGCCGATCAGCTCCGTGCCGATGGTGGAGCCTCGCTGGGAGATACGAAAGTACTTGTCCAGCTTGGTTTTCATACAGATTCCTCCAGTTTCTCAGTTGCTTTATTTATCCTGAACCGGCGCGGCCGCGCCGGTACCCGATACAAAACGATCAGATGCCAAACATCCGGCGGGCGTTTTCACGCGCAGCCAAAGCCACCTCCTGCGGGGTAACGTCTCCGCGTATCTGTGCGACAACTTCACATACGTCCGCAATCATATCCGAAGTCGCCCGTTTGCCTTCAAAGCGGGCGCTGGGTAAAAACGGAGCGTCCGTTTCCAGCAACAGCCGCTCCAACGGCATCTGCCGCACCACCTGGACCAGCTCCCCCGCATTGGAATAAGTGACAGCCGGACCGATTCCCAGCGAAAGGCCCATTTCCAGAAGCTGAAAGCCATATTCGGCACGGCTGAAAAAACGGTGGATCATCCCGGGGCATGGCAGTTCCGCCAACAGCCGGATGACGTCCTCATCCGCATCCCGGTCGTGGATGACCACAGGCATTCCCTTCCGGCGCGCCAGCTCCAGCTGGGCACGAAATACATTTTTTTGCGTCTCCCGCTGCGCGTATGTGGGACCTGCGCCATCCTCCAAATGGTAATCCAGTCCGATCTCTCCAACGGCCACACACCCGTCCTCCTCCGCCATATCGGAGATCTGCTCCAACCAGCCGGACGGCACGTTGTAGGCCTCCAACGGAAATACGCCTACACTGGCATATACTCCCTCGAACCGTTTCGCCAGGTCCAGTGAGCGCCGGGAGGACGGCACGCTCGAGCCCGAATTGACAATGGCGCACACGCCCGCTTCGCGCAAGGTACGCAGCACCTCGCCGCGGTCTGTGTCGAAGACGGCTTCATCGTAATGTGCGTGTACATCGGTGATGGAATGCAGCATAAAACAACCTCCTGCCCTGTTCAATAAATGCAAAAAATACGGCCGCCTGCCGCAAAGCATGACGACCACAGCTACAGCACCACGCCCCGCCGGAGCATAGTCCATCTATGGATGACATAGTACCCGGTTTACGGCTGGGTGTAGAAACTGCTCTCCCTATCAGAGCATTATATGCATTTTCAGGAAAACACTTTGAATTCCTGTAATAGCATACCAAAATATGAATTAAAATTCAACGGTATCCGACAAAAAACTCCAACTTTCCAGCATCGTCCTTTTGCCCTCCGGGTTCGTAAACAGCCGCGCCGGGAATGGATACGCAGTCTGTACACCGGCGCAGGCGCCAAGCAAAAGAGCCCGCCCGACCCCATAACCGCGCGGCAAACGCGGCGGACAGACTTCAGCGGATAACCTGCCGCTTTTTACAATTACACCGGCGGACTGTTGCCGGGCGCCGTCGGGAAATGCCTCACTCAAATATTCGACATTTTTGCGGTAGGCATCATCAGCACCTTGCCCGTACCACGGTACACATTTACAAGTCCCTCCCCGGAAGCCGCCGAACCGATCAGGCTCTTACCAGACCGCTCCACCGTAAATTCAAGGCCCGCGCTCCAGGCGATCGCGTAGTTCCCGTCGATCTTCAACACATCATTTTCCAATATGATCTCTACCAATTCTTCCTTGGGGCACTCTGCCTCGATGCAAAACGCACCACTGCCGTTCAAGCTCAGATTAAACAGCCCTTCGCCGCCGGCGACCGCCGAGGAGAAATTTGAGCGCATGACTGCTTTGTGTTTGAGGCTTGAGTCACAGGCAAGAAACAAGCCGTCGTCCAGCACCACAGAGCCGCCCCAATCGGCCGCATCCATCAGCAGGAGATGCTTATAGGTAGGTTCCAAAACAAGCATACCGCTGCCGGTATATTCCGGCTTGATCGCAGATTCCCCCGTTACCTTGCCCCGTACAGCTTTTCCGAAAAGGTCCCCAACGCCTTTGATTCCTGTGGTCGCGCTGACATTGCCCAGCATCCACTGCATGGCCCCGGCCTGGATGGTAATATTCGCATGATTCAAATCACATATGACCTGCCGCTTTTTTACGTTCATCTGAGCACAGTAAAAAGCCGTGACAGCCGAACCCGGCGTCACGCTCAGGTCCCTTTGGTATTCAATAACGGTGAAGGGCCCTTTTTGATCAAGTGTTTTAACGTCATCATTGTCGGTAAAATTGGATACGCGATACATATTTTTCCCTCTCTTCGTTGTTTTGTTGTCTACGGTTCCGCCGCACGCCGGCTCTCAAGAGTGCTTTAATCGAAAAGCCAGCTTACAGCCACAGCACTGTATTTGCACCCCTCCCTTTTACAGTGCGCGCCTTCCGATTTTCAGCATAACTTTTTTTACATCTTTTTTCAATAACGTACAGAATGTAAAATATTTTGAGTTCTTGACCAGAAAACCTGTAAACGGCCAATAACGCTATAGACCATATTTTCCACAAAACCTGCCGGAGCGCTTTATGGTATCCGCCAGAGACGCAGCTTCGCCTGCTGATGCTTCCGGAAACTGTTGAGCCCTCAAAACTGTTTGTCCTGATTTTTTGTGGCTGCCATGCAGTGTCCATGTTATAATAAGAAAAACGGGTCCGCTGCCCGTAAATCATCGAAACGAAGGTGGATACTATGTGCAAATATATCACACAAGGCAAAGCGGATGGAAACTCCTGCGGAGCTTTCACCTTGGCTTATTACGAATGGGAGATTTCCGGGCACGCCAAAGCTGAAGCCGCCGACAGGGCATACATATCTGCTCTGTATAACGACATTGTCTTTGGCTGCGCGATGCCAGGCTTTGAAAGCTATTCCAACCCCATGCTTATGATGCGCCGCTTGGCAAAGCAGGGCGCAAAACCAGTATTCCATCTCGGGGAAAACCCGCTGATCCGGCAAATGTTCGGTGTACTGAGTGCGGCCGCCAAGCAGGAAGTCGCACAAATGAAGATGTTGGGGATGCTCTGTGAAGCCGCGCTGGACGTGGAACAGGCGGCAGAATACGCCATCCTGGTGTGTCAAATGCTGGAAAATGGCGCGCCTGTAAACAAACTTCATTATGTTCTGATGAAAAAGAGCTGTGATAGGGAGCCGCTCATCCTGAACCCGTGGCACGGTGAAGCCCTCCCTCCGGCCCAACCTCTCACCCCCGGCGCATCTGTGGAACCAAGCCTTGTCTGGACAGGCGCAGCCATTGAAATTCTTCTTCCCGGCTGAACCGCAAGCGCAGCGGCAGGGAATCAAAAGTCTAAAATCGCAGAAAAAACCGGCTGCAATTTGAATTTACCACTTCTTTTCCTAATTGGTAAATTTGATCCGATTTTTCTGGTTTGATATCTTGTAAGGTAAAACGTTTCAATTCTACTTTAATAAAATTTCCAACGGAGTCAAAACTCAAATCGATTAGATACCGATCTGGATCATTATTCCAAGACAAGCACGCCAATGTATACTCTCTTTTTTGAGAATCGGAAGATTCTATTACGCCTTGTTGATCAACAAAGCATGTATATCTAAGAGAATTTTCACCTACACCTGCTGCGTGTATAGGAATTTCCCGTTTTATTTCTTTTTGTCTATTTAGAACATAGTCAACCTGATTACAAAAGTCATTTTTAACATCAGTGGAAAAATTCAAAAAGTAATTGGCGATGGATGAACGTCCTTCTATAAATTCAACTTCTAAATAATGAATAATCCTAAGAAATAAATCTGGGATATTAGGTAAAGGTTTCTTCGGAGATAATTGGGGATGATATAATTTGCAAAAATAATCATCTAAATCTTCACGATACCCAATAAAATTCCCAACAGATCCCGTGGGAATAATATCCGTTTGAAAACAATAGCAATTATGTTTAATATACATTCCCAAATGATCTAATTCATCATTTAACGCCAGCTTGGATTCTTGAGTAGCTAAACTTCTTTGTTGAAGAAAATGTAAAAAACATTAAAGGCGAATTGAAATATTCTCTATAAACCATCAAATCATCAACAGCAATACTTATAGCATTGCTTTTTAATTGCATAAAACGTAGTTTTTCAGCTTTGGCCGCAAACGCATTGATATTGTCTATTGTTACCGACATCATAAATATCGAAGATATTTTATCCATATCTATAACAGCTTTGACTTTATGATTTTCATTGTATAGTAACGGCTGGGATTTTCCTGTCAAATAATCTTTTGTTCGTTGACACTGCCAGTCAGCTTTTTCTATTAAAGACTTATATGATTTTATATGAGCGTCAAAATCCAAAATTGAGGGTATAGACAAAAGAGCCTGCCTTAACTTCTACAATTATAAGAACATCATCATATAAAACAATGAGATCATTTTCGGCAGCCTGTTTCATCGAATTATTGATCGGATAATAGTTTGAACGGTACGTTAAACAATGTGGTAGAAGCGATTGGAAAATATTTTCCACCATTTTTTCGCTGGCTACTTGCTGATTGTCCGACCATCTGTAATAAGGTCTTAAGCGAGTAATAGTTTTTTGAATTACTCTATAAAAATTATCAATAAATGAATAGTAGTCAAAGCAATAAGAAATGTTATTTATTCTGATAAACGGACGTTTAAATACTGGCAAATCTATAATAGGCCAGCCCGCAAAGGGAGAGTCATTAAAAGAATTTGTATTATCATTAAGTTTCCAAGACAGTTCTTTAATAAAGTTCTCTGGCCATTGTGTAACCTTAGCTACATCGCGCAATTGTGTCCCGAAAAATTTATTGTAAAAGTCCTCGCCTTCTTGCTTATGCTTAGCAAAAAAAGAATCTGAGTCTTCAACTGCATAATTCTGAAATTCTTCAAAAATATTCTGAAATTGATTAAGAGCATCCGCCTTTCCTTGAATCAACGAATATTGCAATTTGGAAATACCATTAATAATATCCTCCGTACCAATTCCAAATACATCTTTAAATATATCGTCGTGTTCTTTTAAAAGTTTCTTGTAGTATCCTATTTCGAATACTTGGTAGCGATTACCTCTTACTAAATGCATCATCTGTGCTTCAACTATACTTTTTAAAATGTCATCTTCTATCCCTGGAACTAAGTCTTCTAATTTTGCTCCCCAAAAAATATAGAAATTTTGTATAAGGGTGTGAAGGTCTTCGATATCTTTTAAAATTTCGTGAAACAAGGGGATCGGATCATCATCTGGATATTCAAGTGGATTACATGGGGCTGAAACTAAAACGCTTTGTATGTACTCAGTTGCTCTTGCAATGGGGATATCCTGAAAAGAGCCTTGTGATTCCGAAAACAAATTTACAAAAGTCAGTAGTCCCATGTCAGAAGAGAACGACAAAAGTCGAATAGGATCACATCTTAAGATTTTTTCTTTTATAGCAGAAATTTTCTCATTTACCTTTTGGATTTCCTCGAAATATTTTGACTTTAAATATGCAGTTAACTGTTTATGCTGATTTGATGACATATTATTTTTTAGCACGATATGTTTACCAAAAACGAGCTAATTCAGCTAAACCATTATTAAAGTACTCATCAGGAGCTATTCTTTTCATTGTTCTTCACCTACCTAATTCGACCATGACATAAAGCTAACAGTTATCTCGTGATTTGTACTTATAAATTTTCGATTTGTTCTTTGTCATAGCTCTGCTTTTTTATCTTCACCATTTACTTGTAATAAACTTTCATCCCACAATGGTTCATCTTCTGGAAAAACTTCATCGTGGGTTTTGAAATACGCCTCTCTAATTACATCTATCCAATGGTTAATATTTTGCATTTGAATGATCGTATCACTCTCTGGAAAAAGAGTAAAAAACATAGCAGAAATCTGAGCAAGAGAAATTGCAGAATGTTCTCCTGGTGTTGTAATTCCATAGTCACTTCGCCCTACGGGTATCATGGGATGAGTCCCCATATTGCAAAGCCTGCCAAATGTACCTTGAGGTGAAGCGTGAACAGTTTTATTTGCAAGGTCATATTGCCTTTTCCAAATGTCTGAATTAATATCGCAAGCTTTTTGTATATCATTAAATGTAATGTGTTCTTTCCTTGTTGAGAAGATTTTACTTTCTCTTGCCCATTCGTATCGATCATCGGTTTCTGATGCTTCATAAAACTTCTTTGCAACATTTTCTCCATATTGTATGATAAACGAGCTTATAATGGACAACTCATACATGGAGCGCCAGCGAGCATATGCTCCATCCGCAAATCCATTTTTCATCAAAGTAATTATTTCAAGAAATTCCTGCAAAGCCCGTCCGTGAATATGTTGCATTACGATGTATGTCCAGTATTTTGATTGGAATTGATCTTTAGGTAACGATTCAACATATTCTGAATATGACTCTGCGACTTCTAAAGTCATAATGTACATTGCTTCAGAAGCCACAAATGCACGATACCATTTTTTGCTCTTGGCGAGCTATAAATTCTTGTTCATCTGCCCGAAATCCCATAACTTCTTCAAACATAGTGGCTTTCATAAATGAAAAAGTATCTTTTTCTGCATCTTTCATCATATCATTAAACAGTTCTTGAATATCCAAGGACTTGAAATGATCCAAAATTTTTTAGCTTCCTCTTCTGTTTCGGCTTTACTTATTTCTTCTTCTAAAGTGGATTTTAGGGTTTTTGAAAAAAAAAAAAGTTCCGCAAGGCTTTCAGTCCGTGACATAATAATTTTCCTTTCACTCTTTCCATCACTTGATATCTGATTCAATTCTTAACTCATAAAATACTTCAGCACCTCATATCGAAATTGCATATTATTCCACATTTCAAAATCACAAGCAATGAAAGGGTGCGCCATTGTATCATAGTTTTTGCCCCGCTTGATTCAAGTCCGATAGCATTCACAGTTTCAATTCATCCTCTTTTGAGCCAGTGTATAGAACGGCGCTCGAACATTTTTCAGTAGCTTTTGAAAAACTTCCTCATTGAATTTCTTGTCGTTATTGCGCTCCCATTCTCCGAGAAACTCAATCGTATTTCTGCTGCGAAGCCAGCTTTGAATCAGATAACTCGGATTGTCCGGTTCAAACCTTCTTGCAATATCTGTCAGTGATATAGGCTCATTCGTCAAACGTAAATATTTGTGTACTGTGTATTCCAGAAATATATTATATTAATTATACTACAAATCGCCATTTTTCTCAACGAGAAAAGCAGGTACAACGAAAGACCGACAGCACATGGTCTGCAAACATTTCTCTGTACCTGCTTTATTAGACAAGAGACTGTGTAATCTCATATCCACCTACAAATCGGATACAGATTTCCTCTTTGGATAGGATAGTAATCTGTTCAATGATGCGGTAGGTTAGAGCATCGGAGTATTCATGAATGGTGATGTCATCCGCAGAAATCATCCGTATAATTTCCTGCACCTTGGAGGTTCTGTTTTTGTTTTGCTCAATGGCTTGTTCCGCACGCTTTTTTAGTTGTTTCAGTGAAAGAAGCTCATCATTAATCTGTTGGAGTTTTCTTCATCGTCAGCAAGGAGGAGTAGCCGATCAAACTCCCGATTCATTTCAGCTATTTTATTCTGTATGACGATAGGATCGGCACCTGTTTCTGTGACTGCGCAATTTACCAAGTGTTTTGTAAACAAGAGGTGACTTCTTCTTGATGGCTATTTAATAGAGCGTTAAGCCCTACCACTATATCCTTATGCAATGCATCTTCAGGAATACTGAGAGAGTCTTTGCAGAATTTCTTTCCGAATTCCAAGCGGCTGATACAGCGCCATACAATTTGCTTGCGTCCATGAATGTTCCAAGTCACCCGCCGGTAATAACAGCCGCAGTTTCCACATCCCAACCGTTCGGATAGTGCATATTGACTGGTGAATTTTCCCCGGTTGGTTTTAAATAGTGTCTACACAAGGTCAAGCCAAAACAGCACACCAAATAGCAATGCAACGAATTTGCACTGCAGCCAGAAAAGATGTTGTAGTTTTGGCATATCGAGTAGCAACGCCTCGCCAGCGTTTCAGGTGCAAAAAGCATTTTCCACCAGATGACGAAGCCGATACAAGTAACGGTCATACTCCCGCTGCTGCTTGCGATTTCGTTTAGCCGGAATGACGATATTCATTCCAGCATCAGCGGCATAAGCAATGATTTGATTGGTGTCATACCCACGATCGGCCAGTAATGTTTCCGCCGATATTCCATCAATCAAGTGAATAGCTTCTTTGCAATCAACTCAGGTACCCTCTGTGATAAGTACTCGGACCGGCATACCATTTGCATCCACGGCAAGGTGAATCTTGGTATTGAGCCCCTTTTGTACGGCTCATGTCCTGATTACCTCCCCGGGCTCCTGCCGCATGGGGATGCACCTTACAGTGACTGGCATCAATCATCAGCCATTCAAAGTCGGGCTCATCAACCAGAATTTCCAGCAGTTTTTCCCGGATTCCCTTGTCACGCCATCTGCGGAACCGCTGATACACGGTACCCCATTTCCCGTAGAACGGCGGTAAATCCCGCCACGGTGCTCCTGTGCGTAAAATCCAAAACACGCCATTGATAAATCGCCGGTTATCCTGTGCTATTCCACCCCACTGCCCTCGTTGTCCTGGCAGATGTGGCTCCAGAAGGCTCCATACCTCATCGCTGATGTCGTGGCGTTGTTGTTCATTGCTCATAGGAACTCCTCTTTCGGCTCTCTTGCTCCCATTATACCATGTCACTCGTGTAAACACTATTTAGAATGTTTCTGAGTGACGGGGCGTTTACTTTTTCTTCTTGCAATTTCTTCCTGAACTTGATGGAACATTTCTCTTGTGACAATAGCAGGGTGATTGTTTTCTATGTAATATTGAGGTGATTCCCCATTATTTTTCTGCGGTTTACCTTCTAAAAAATTAGCAGTAAAGGTTTTTGCAGCAGTACATCACCCATGTATTTCTCGTTTTGAAGAATGCGCAGAATAGCCTGCGTTGTCCATTCTTTTTCCCAGTAGCGGTAGGAAAGCCTTTAGATTCAAGTGTTTCTTTAATCTTGCTCAGGCTATCTCCATTTAAATAATTTTGAAACATCATCCGTATCGCATCGGCTTCCTCTGGAACTATTTCAGGTTGTCCATCTGTGCCCTTTCGGCAACCTAAAAAACTGGTATAGCGGAAGGAGAATTTTCCCTTTTTGTATCTCATTCGCTTTCCACGAGCGACATTAAGGCTGATAGATTCGCTTTCTGCCTGGGCAAAGGCACTCAGACAGGTTAAAATCATCTCGCTGGTCATATCCGCAGTATTGATTCCCTCTTTTTCAAAAATCACCGGAATATCAAGACTTTTCAGCATTCGAACATATTGAATGCATTCCAGTGTGTTTCGAGCAAATCGGGAAATAGATTTTGTCAGGATGAGGTCTATTTTCTTTTTCCTGCAGAGTTCTATCATCTCTAAAAACTGGGTACGTTTTTTTACATGAACACCGAAGATGCCGTCATCTGCAAAGATCTTAATCAATTTCCAATTGTCAGGGGAATTGATTTTATTATAACTAAATGAAAAGCCGTCTGATTTACAGTCATAAGCTGTACAAATAGTAATCTCTGTTTGGTGTTTATCTAAACCCGACAATATACTTCACGCCATTTTCGATAGAAAAATCGTATCTACCTCTATATTCCATTATAGCAGAAGCTGCTCAACCTCATATCCACCCACAAACCGTATTTGAATCTCCGTCTTTGATAAAACAGTTATTTGCTCAATAAGCCGGCAGGCCAGAACATCGGAATATTCGGTAATTTCCATATTCTCTGCTGAAAGCAATTCCATAATCTCCCGCACTTTGGCCATTCTGTCTCTGTTTTGTATATTTTGCTGCTCAGTATGCTTTGCCTCTTGCTTCAAAGAAAGTATTTCATTATTGACTTTCTGGAGTTTTTTCTCCAAGAAAACATTTTCTTCATCACCGATCAATAAAAGGAGACGGTCAAATTCACGATTCAGCTGATCCAATTTGTTTTGTACGGCAAGAGGACTTGTCGCTGCATCGTTGCACCAATAGTTTTCTATTGTTCCTTGTAAGTAACTTGCAAGTTCCTCCTGACGCCCATCCAACAGGCTTTGAATACTTTTTGACGATTGCTGCATGCAGTGCTTCTTCTGGAATGCTCGGGGAGTCTCCACAATATCTTTTGCCAAACTCAAACGGTTGATGCAGCGCCATACAATTTGCTTTCGGCCGTGAATATTCCATGTCACCCGACGATAATAACAGCCACAGGTTCCACAGACCAGGCGCTCAGAAAGTGCGTACTGACTGGTGAATTCCCCCGATTTGTTTTTGATTTCTTTTGGGATGCCGGTCTTTTTACTCTTTCTACGCGCAATTTCTTCCTGCACACGATGAAACACTTCTCTTGTGACGATAGCTGGATGGTTATTTTCAATGTAATACTGTGGTAGTTCTCCATTATTTTTTCTCGGCTTCCCCTCTAAAAAATTTGCTGTAAATGTTTTTTGCAGCAGAACGTCTCCCATATACTTTTCGTTCTGAAGGATCCGCAATATTGCCTGTGTGGTCCATTCTTTTTTGCCCGTTGCCGTAAGAATCCCTTTGTTTTCAAGAGCTTCCTTGATTTTAAACAGGCTGTCACCATTTAGATAGTTTTGAAACATCATCTGTATCGCATCTGCTTGCGCAGGTACGATCTCCGGTTGCCCATCAGCGCCCTTTCTATATCCTAAAAGTTTGTATAGCGGAAAGAAAACTTTCCTTGTTTGTACCCCATCCTTTTTCCTCTGGCTACGTTGAGACTGATCGATTCACTTTCTGCCTGTGCGAAGGAGCTCAGACATGTCAAAAGCATCTCGCTGGTCATATCGGCTGTATTGATTCCTTCTTTTTCGAAAACCACAGGGATTCCAAGGGCTTTTAGCATTCGAACATACTGAATGCATTCCAATGTGTTGCGCGCAAATCTCGAAATAGATTTTGTCAAAATTAAATCGATTTTCCCCTTTTTGCACAGTTCTATCATCTCTAAAAATTGCGTTCGATTTTTCACATGTACGCCAGAAATCCGTCATCCGCAAAAAATTCCTGCCAAAATCCAATTATCGTGAGAAGCAATTTTGTTTGTATAGTATTCAACTTGAATTTCAAAACTGCTTTGCTGCTCTTCTTCCTCTGTACTCACACGGCAGTAGGCTGCAACACGGAGGTTCTTTTTCAATTTCCGTGCATCTCGTAAAAATGGGTTTGCAGGGATTTCTCTTACCACTTTGGACTCCATACTCATTTTCCTTTTCGTTCAGGATAAATTTGCCCGTTGATAAAGCAAAGCTGGACTTCTCCCATAGGCGACAGCAAAATATTTTGTATGCTCTCTTTCACCAGTTCTGTATTGATTTCTTCCAACTCCGTACTCTGTTCATAAAGCTGATGCAATCTCAAGGTGTCCGGATCATACCGGAGCGTTTTCAAATTTTCAAACTGCGTTTGAGTCCTTTCAAAGATCAATGGTATAATTTCCTCTACTGTCGTGGTTCGGCATTCCATAGCACGGCATATGTTCTGTGTCAGTTTTCCGATCTGCAATGAAATACTGTTTTCCCGCTCCGATGTATTTTTAAAGATATCTGGATTCTGTATGCAATCGTTCATATACGAAAATACCGCTTCAATCAAAACTTCATTTTGTATCGGCCCTATCCGAATTCCGCAGAAATGACACCTCCAATATATCTTCCCGCGTGTACCAAGGTCTATTTTCAATTTTGAATGACAGCAGGCACAGGCCATATATTTGCGTATATCACCAATTCCTGAGAGTGGTGTTTGTGCTTTCTGTTGACGGAGTTTCAGAGCCTTTGTAAAAACATCTCGGTCGATCAACGCCGGGAATCCGTCTTGTCCACAGTACTTGGCATTTTCTAAAATTCTTCGCACCATATGCTTAGACCAAATTCCGCTTGTCTCACTATACGGAATGCCCTTCAACTGTAATTGGTTGGCGATGCTCTGCATCGTATCTCCATTCATGTACGAGATAAATATATTGGAAACCAGTTTGCTTTCTTTCGGATGAATTGTGATTTTCCCCTCTTGCATCTGGTAACCAAAGGAAAGATATCGTTGTTTTTCACGCTCTACCGCTCCTCCTTTAACAGCAGCCCGTTGAGCAGCTTAAATGAAAAACACTGTTGAGCGACCTCTATCTTCTCAATCATAGATAGAAAAATCTCCTCGTCAAATTGGGACAATGGCTCTGCTTTCTCCAGCAGAGCAAGGATATAATTTGTCTTCTCTAACACCTTATCCACATTACTTTTATCGGAAAACTGTTTGGCCTCACTGCGAAGTACATTCAGTTTTTGGCTGATCCGAGTTGTGCGCTCAATAAAAATCGAGTCGTCAATACATCCTCTTGTCCGAAGTCGGGCCAACGTGTGATGTTGCCTCATAAGTTCAACCATCTGTTTGTCAATTGACATCAAGCGTTCATCTGTCCCTTTCTTTGCTTTTAATCTTTCCAAGTCCGAAATCAACGGTTTAAAAATCTTCTCCTGATGTTCCGGCAGTTTATTGAACAGATGTAAAAATACCCGATAGACGCCTGCTTCTGAAACAGGCATCATCGGGCATTGCGCTTTATCTTTATAATATTTCCTGCAAATCCAGGTTCCAGATGCAGACCGCCTTTTAAAAACGGAACCGCAATCACTGCAAATCATTCTCTGGCTGAGAGGATATTCCTGCCGCAAGGAGCTTGTATGATTCTTTTCTTGGATGAGCTGCTGCGTCCTATCAAAATCCAGTCGGGAAATGATTGCGGGGTGGCTGTTTTCAATATAGTATTGGGGAAGTTGTCCAATGTTTTTTTGCAGCTGTAACGGCAACTCATCCGGAGTGAATTTTTTCTGGACCAATGCGTCGCCTACATACTTTTCGTTTGTAAGAATATATCGCACATGATAGACGTGCCATCCTTTGGATTCCCACCGCTTCGGTGATTTACGCCGATTAAGTTCATGCACCAATTCTTCAAGGCTCATGCCGGCCAGATAGCTACAAAAAATGAAATGCACGACTTCCGCCTCTGGTGGAAAAATCTCCAAGGTATTACCCTTTAATATATACCCATACGGCGCACGGCATGTCAGAAAATCTCCACTTTGCATTCTCTTTCGAATACTCCATTTTATATTCTTGGAGATTGAAAGTGATTCTTCTTTGTGCAGCCGACCCCAAAATACTGAGAAGCATTTCACTTCCCATATTTCCTGTATCAATGTTTTCTTTTTTCAAACTCTATTGCTACGCCCAATAACTTTAACTCCCGAGCGGTTTGGATACAGTCCAACGTATTACGGGCAAATCTTGAAATCGACTTAACGAGTATACGGTCTATTTTTCCGGCTCTGCAATCTTCGATCAAACGCTGGAAATCCGTGCGCTTGTCTGTAGCCGTGCCTGTAACAGCTTCATCTGCATATAATCCTGCAAACTCCCACTCATACTTTGATTGGATGTATTGAGTATAATACTCTACTTGTGTAATAAAAGAATTCAACTGATCAGCTGAGTTGCTGCTCACTCGGGCATAGGCAGCAACCCGTATTTTTTTCACCTGTTCGGGGAGCGGTGGTATGACTCTGACCTGCGGCACTTTTGTCACTTCCTTCCCTGCCGGACATCTTTTTGTCACACCAACATTATCATGATTGGGCCGGGATAGCTATTACAACAACCACTAAATATTGAGCCGCAAAACGCCGTACTTTTCGGCAACAGCAACATTTATCTGTTGGCAAATTTCCGGTGAAAGTATTTTTTGTTCCAGAAGTTTTTTCAACATAAAAAACGCCATGTAGTAACAAACTTCCGCAACGAGATATGCGGCAGGTGTGTTGTTTTTCGTGTCATTTGTCTCGTTCACCACGGAACTATCCCCCCTTTAGACATCGCCCGCTGTTGCAGCGGCTGCGACAACCCTTTGATGTACAGTTCATAACGCACATCGGCCTGTGTACAAATTAAAACAGCGGCGTGATCCTGCAAAAACTCCAGGACGCGCAGCACCGTACTGTATTCATGGCTCAGCCGGCCAACATCTTCTATCAGAATCCCATTGGCAAGCCCCTGCCGTACCGCGCTCTGTGCCTCCCGCAGTCCCATGCGGGCCAGCGTTCTGCCTGTGCTCATGTCCTGCGACGTTCCCACAACAGTCCAGTGGTTGCGTTCCGCATCGGACAGCAGCCCCCGCATCTGCTGAATCAAAACGCTGGGGCGAGATGAACTGCTGCGGGCATATGCCCAAAGTTTTAAATCATGCTTATTTGTCCCATTCTGTTGCTTCATTGTCAACGCTCCATATATATGTAAGGAAAGGCTTCTCACTGCTGAAAATATTCCGGCGTCTTCCGTTCCCGGATGAACCGGGCTACATCCTCTAAGCTGTCCGATAATCGGCACTTTGGTAGGGCTTCCAGCACAGCCGCATGGTACCGCTGCCCCTTGCCTGCCCGCCTGTCTAAAACCGCCACGACGCAGGTATCTGTTTCCGTGCGGATTGCCCGCCCAAATCCCTGTCGCAGCTTACTTTGCATGTCCGGCAGCACCACTGCACGGATATATTCCTGCACGCTGGGATACTGCTTCCGCTCCGCCTCACTGAGAGGGTCCGGCACGGGGAATGGCAACCGCGCAATCACCAGCAGCGACACCATATCTCCGGGAAAATCCATTCCTTCCCAACAAGGCCCCGCTGCAAACAGCACTGCATTGGAAAGGTTCTTGAACAGTCGGACGGCCTGATGTCCGTTCCGCCACGCCTCCAGCAATGGAAACGGCAGACGGTTCTGCAAATGCGTATGCACTTCTCCCATCAAGCTGTATGATGTGAACAATACCAATGCATGACCATGCGTGGCTATGAGCAATTCTTCAATGCGCCGGGCTAGGTGCTCCGCTTCTGTCCCGCTTCTGCTGTCCTGCATATCTTTCGGAATGTACAGCAGGCAATTCCGCTCATAATCAAACGGCGACAGCGCCACAAAATTTTTTTATTCTGCTACACTGTTCCAGCCCCATCATCTGTTCGGCCCGCGCAAAGTTACCGCCTGTTGCAAGCGTACCGGAGGTAAGGAGCGCCGGTCTGCCGGATGCCCACAGCGCCCGCGCAAGCTGCACGGGAGTTTCCCGGCTGGCCGCGCAGAGCGCCGGCGTACCAGAATGGCTATATTGAATGTACAGAACATACCACGGGTCCTGGTTTCGGAACAGTTCAAGCGTATCCCCCATTCCTTCCAGCCGGTGGAGCAGCCATCCCGGCAGGTACGGGGCAAGCTGAACGGCTGTTTGCCGCAGACAGGCGATGGCAGCGTCCATCGCGCGGGTGCGCTCCGAAGTGAGCTCAAATGCAACACTCGTTTCTTCCTGCTGATGCTCCGGGCGCGAAAGGCTTGCCATAAGCACCGCCTGCTTTTCAGCCAGCCGTTCTGATATGGAAACAAAGCGCTCTCTTCTCAGCGCTTCGCACACTCCGCGCATATCCTCCCACGATACGCTCCGGCTGTACATCTGGCGTGCCGCCTCCGGCAGCTTATGCGCTTCGTCCACCACCAGAACATGGTGTTCCTTTAAAAAAGAGGCCGCAGTTCCTGCTGACGGTGTACTGCGTCGGCCAGCAGATAATTGTGGTTGCAGATTTGAATCATAACTTTTGCACCGCGTGATTCCCTCAGATATTGCTGATACCGGCAAAAGTCCCGCATAGTACAGTTCCGCGGACACATGGGTGGTACACATACATGACGGCGGTCAAAGCCCGAAAGGCCCGGCGCCTCGTCCAGGTCATATGTTTTTTCCAAAATTTGAAAAGAAGCCGCCTGCCGTCTGCTGATATTTGTTTTTGTACGCACCTGTGCCATGCGCTCCGCAAGCCTTGCTTCGCATACAAACCGCTCTTTTCCTTTCCGTACTACTGCACAGATCGGGCATTCCAGTATCCCCGCCTGCAAAAACACACGCGATAAAAATGGGATGTACTCGTTCATGATCGCCCCTTGCAGAGCAATGCTGGATGTGGAGATCACCACTGTGCCCGGGAGATGTACAGGACGAAATCGCTGCCACAGCAGGCATGCTGTCAGATAGGCGTGTGTTTTCCCAATGCCTACGCCTGCATCACAGAGTGCGATTTTCCCTTCGAACAGCGTATCCAGCATTTCATGGCACAGCATGATCTGCGCTTCCCGTATCATAAGGCCGTGCTCGGGCAGCAGCGCCCGAAAAATGTGTTCCACCAGGGCATGTGCCTTTTCAAAAGACGTTTGTTGTTCCATACGGCATTTCTCCAGTCTCATCCGCCGTTGACGGCAAACGGATGCGGCGCAGAGCCTTACTCTGCGCCGCACGGATTTGACGTCAACGACAGTGTCGTTTTCATCTTCCTGATTTGGTTTTCTGTGCCGTATTTGCAGCTCGCCCCCCGCGCACATGGGAACACGGCAGGCGGGTCGATCGCTTACAACCGCTCGCTGGCTCCCCAAGGGTCTTACTGATTACAACCCAAGGTCGGCCACCCGGTCTGTTGTGCCAGGCAACTGGTGTGTCACATCCCTGCTCCATAGTCGTGGCGAAAAAGCCCGCTCCGGCTTTTTTTCGGGCCAAATGGTTCGCTCGGTGCAAACAGACAACACCGCTGTCCTTCAAAGAGGACACCAGCGCTGATGTCTGCACGTCGTGGCGTTTTCCCGGTGTCGCTCGTATGGACGGGAACGTACCTACCGTGCTGGTATACAGTTGTCAAGCTACAGGTGAACTGCGAATTTTTCGCCGTTCACTTAAATAGTGTTTACACGAGCGATATGGTATAATGGGAGCAAGAGATCCGAAAGAGGTGTTCCCATGAAGAATGAACAACAACGCCACGACATCAGCGATGCGGTATGGAGCCTGCTGGAGCCGCATCTGCCAGGACAACGAGGGCAGTGGGGTGGAATAGCCCAGGATAACCGGCGATTTATCAATGGCGTGTTTTGGATTTTACGCACAGGAGCACCGTGGCGGGATTTACCGCCGTTCTACGGGAAATGGGGTACCGTGTATCAGCGGTTCCGCAGATGGCGTGACAAGGGGATCTGGGAAAAACTGCTGGAAATTCTGGTTGATGAGCCTGATTTTGAATGGCTGATGATTGATGCCAGCCACTGTAAGGTGCATCCACATGCGGCAGGAGCCCGTGGCGGTAATCAGGACATGAGCCGTACAAAGGGGCTCAATACCAAGATTCACCTTGCCGTGGATGTAAATGGTATGCCGGTCCGAGTACTTATCACAGAGGGTACCCGAGCTGATTGCAAAGAAGCTATTCACTTGATTGATGGAATATCGGCGGAAACATTACTGGCCGATCGTGGGTATGACACCAATCAGATCATTGCTTATGCCGCTGATGCTGGAATGAATATCGTCATTCCAGCTAAGCGAAATCGCAAGCAGCAGCGGGAGTATGACCGTTACTTGTATCGGCTTCGTCATCTGGTGGAAAATGCTTTTTTGCACCTGAAACGTTGGCGAGGCATTGCTACTCGATATGCAAAAACTACAACATCTTTTCTGGCTGCTGTGCAAATTCGTTGCATTGCTATTTGGTGTACTGTTTTGACCTGATCTTGTGTAGACACTATTTAGTAGCCCAGGAAAAAGGGCAAAATATAACGCACCTCAAAAAAATATTTTTCCAACTTTTTTTCGCAGCCGATAAATGCGCATGCTGACCGCATACTTATCTAGGGAATCTCTGATTTAATCCGCGCTACCGCGCATGCGCGAGAGATGGTAAAATAACACCATCAAAACGATGGAGGAACAAGGAAATGAAGCAGGAAACATTTACGGACATCGAATACAGCTACCGCAAGAAGAAAACGAAGCGGGAGGAATTTCTGGAAATCATGGAGGAGATCATCCCGTGGGATGAATGGGTTGGCGTGATTGAACCCTACTACCCCAAGGGAAAGCGCGGTCGTCCGCCCATGGGGATCGAAAAGATGCTGCGGATGTACCTGCTTCAAATCTGGTTCAACCTGTCTGACCCGGCGACCGAAGATGCCATCTACGACAGCTATGCCATGCGAAAATTCACAGACATTGACTTTATGACGGAAACAGTGCCGGATGAAACAACGCTGTGCAAGTTCCGTCATCTTTTGAAACGAACGGCCTGAACAAGCTGTTTTTTGACGCGATCAACCGGGTAATGGTGCAAACCGGCCACATGATGAAAGGCGGCACCATCGTGGATGCGACCATCATCAATGCCCCCAGCTCTACGAAAAAATGCGGAGAAGAAGCGTGACCCTGAAATGCATCAGACCAAAAAGGGCAATGAGTGGAAATTCGGGATGAAATGCCACACCGGTGTGGATGCAGGCAGCGGCCTGGTTCATACCATTACGGTCACGGCGGCAAATGAGCATGACATCACACAGGCCGCCGCATTGATTCGCGAAGATGATGAAGTAGTATATGGGGATGCTGGGTATCTGGGAATCCACAAGCGCCCCTGAGGTAGCCTGCGACGAGCATTTATCCAGCATTGACTACCGCATTAACCGCCGTCCCGGAAAGCTGCCTCATGTATCTGACAATGCAATTGACTGGGAACGGTATATTGAGAACCGCAAGTCCTCGGTGCGCTGTAAGGTAGAGCATGCGTTCCGAATCATCAAGTGCCAGTTTGGCTATAAGAAAACGGTGTATCGCGGCCTGCTGAAAAACGCGAATCGGCTGTACGCTTTGTTTGCCTGTGCCAATTTATACGCCCTTGCCATGGCCGACATGGCCGTAAACGGTCACGCCATGGTTGGCACCCCAGTTTGCCATAACGCTGTACACATCGGTGAACGCACCCTGTCCGGTCAGGCGCGGGCAGAACCATGTGGTCGGCCAGGTCGGGTCGGTGCGTTTGTCGATAGTGTTGTGAATCTCGTCGGGCAGATCAGCCGTCCAACCCTCGGCAATTTG
>VOFE01000189.1_pt1 | contig 76000 bp, 79 predicted proteins | sample 5384071 | NCBI WGS metagenome assembly VOFE01 (sample SAMN12384724, study PRJNA508395) | human gut metagenome | isolation source: healthy gut D | host: Homo sapiens
TTTGATGTTAGGTATTTACAATAAAAAGTATTTTGTGATTAATAGAATTGGAAAGGGAAAAATTACATGGGCGCACCAGAAAATTTGAAGCGCGGCACGGTAGAGCTTTTGCTGCTTACGCTGCTGCAAACAGAAGATATGTATGGCTATCAGCTTTCGCAGAAACTGGATGAATTCAGCGAGGATTATTTGTGCTGCAGAAGCGTCTATGTATGTGATTTTTATACCGCATGCAGGAAAAAGGGGTACATTTCGGCCAGCCAGCAGCTTGTGGGGCGGCGCAGAACGCGCGTATATTACCATTTGGAAGAAAAGGGCAAAGGAATATTTTGAAGCAAGTGCGCAAGGAATATTTCAGTGTAAACCAAGGGCGTTTTTGAATGTTTTGCGCAAGTGCGGGAGGGCTTGGCAGAGGATGAACAGCTGTAGTTTGGAAAGGAATTGCGGCGCTATTACCGGGCCGTGCGCAGGCGGCTTATTTGCCCGTGCGCGCTGCGCAGGCAAACCTTGGAAAACCTGCAAAGCAACGTTGCAGAATATTTGGAAAGCCACCCCGGCGCCACCATGGCGAATGTTGAGGCACACTTTGGCACGGCAGAAAGCTTTGCGAACGATGTGCTGTGCACGCTGGAACCGCAGGAAATACGCAGCTATGCCCGAAGTGGAAGCTGGTGCGCATTTTGAGTGGTGGGGGCTGTGGCGGCCGCGCTGATATGGTTTGCGACAATTTGTGCTTCAGGCCATTTATGCCTATAAAGAGCCGCCTGTTGTTATCACCATTGGAGCACCTGCTGAAGGTAAGTTCTATGCCCTCATGATGCAGAGGGTATAATTATAAAAACGAGATCAACGTGAAAAGCTATTGGCTGTGAATTAGCAATTAACGTATTGTTTACCAATGGGCGGGTTTGCCGCGCTGGCAAGAGGCCCGGAATATGAAGGATGATAAACCAGACCGCGAATATTTGGCAGACGCAATGCCGGTGACGGTGACACCTTACAATCCCACCATGACCAACGCGGCCTGACGCGGGAAAAATGCCGCTGCAAACAGGCTGTAAATGGGCAGCTTGGCCGAGCAGCTCATAAACAGGTGAGCAGGATGGTCATTTTTCGGTCACGCTCCGAGGGAGGGTGCGGCTGGCCATCACACCGGGCACTGTACAGCCAAAGCCGATGAGCATAGGCACGATGCTGCGGCCCGAAAGACCGATGCGGCGGAGCAGTTTGTCCATGACGAACGCCACACGGGCCATGTAGCCGGAATCTTCCAGAATGGAAAGGAAGAAAAACAATGTTACGATAATGGGCAGGAAGCTGAGCACGCTGCCCACGCCTGTAAAGATGCCGTCGATGACCAGTGAGTGCACCGCCGGGTTGACTTCCCATGCCGTAAGGGCGTTATCCGTCAAGGTGGTCAGCCGGTCAATTCCCGCTGCCAGCAGGTCCTGCAGGCCGGAACCGATGACGCCGAACGTCAGATAGAACACCAGCGCCATGATGCCCACAAAGGCCGGGATGGCCGTATATTTGCCGGTGAGGATCCGGTCAATGCGGTTGCTGCGGAGCTGCTCCTTGCTCTGATGGGGCTTGACAACGGTCTGAGCCACCAGCTGGTGGATAAAGTGGAACCGCATATCCGCAATGGCAGCGGCCCGGTCCAGCCCGCGCTCCTGCTCCATCTGGAGGATGATGTGCTCGATCATTTCTTTTTCGTTCTGATCCAGCTGCAGGGCCTCCTCAATGCGGTGGTCGCCCTCCACCAGCTTCGTGGCGGCAAAACGCACCGGGATGCCAGCTGTCTTGGCGTGGTCCTCAATGAGATGGATGATGCCATGGATGCAGCGGTGGACCGCACCGCCGTGGTCGTCCTCGCCACAGAAATCCAGCCGGCCTGGGCGTTCCTGATACTTTGCCACATGGATGGCATGGTCTACCAGCTCATCCACACCCTCGTTCTTGGCCGCGGAGATGGGCACCACCGGGATGCCCAGCATGGCCTCCATCTGGTTGATGCGGATGGTACCGCCATTTCCGCGCACCTCATCCATCATATTAAGTGCAAGCACCATGGGGGTATCCAGCTCCATGAGCTGCATCGTTAAGTACAGGTTCCGTTCAATGTTGGTGGCATCCACGATGTTGATATAATAGTAAAGCTCCTGCTCGGCGGGGACTTCGTGAACCGAAGAATCCTTGGACGCGCGGGGGCTTTTTCTGCGGCGGAACCGCAAAAGCTGACACAAAAAGGGAGTGACAGTGCGTGGAGGGCGATCCTCGAGGGCGATCATGCCCGCAAAAAATTGAACAGCGCTTCGCGCACCGCCGTTTTCTGATCTCTGCGGCTGTGCGTTTCGGCGCGGAAAGCAGGGATATTGTATGATTTCGATTTATCTTACCGACGATGGCAAGCTGCGCGAGCTGGAGCAGATCGTGCCCGGCGCGTGGGTGCATCTGTGCGCGCCCACCGAGGAAGAAGTGGCAACCGTGTGTGCCAAGCTGTGCGTCGAGCCGGACCTCGTGCGCGCCGCGCTCGACGAGGAAGAACGCAGCCGCATCGACTTTGAGGACGGCCATATGCTCGTGCTGGTGGATACGCCCACCGTCGAGGCCCAGCAGGGCCGCGGCTTTGTGTATTCCACGCTGCCGTTCGGCATCATCCTCACCGAGGAGAACATCATCACCGTATGCCTGAAGGAAAGCGCTCTGGCGCGGGCCTTCAGCGAAAGCCCGGTGAAGAATTTTTCCACCAAAAAGAAAAACCGCATGACGCTGCAGCTCTTGTACCGCAACGCCACGCTGTTCCTGTTCTATCTGCGCGAGGTGGATAAGGCCAGCAGCCGTGTGGAAAACGAACTCCATCTTTCGATGAAGAACAAGGAGCTCATTCAGATGCTGGGGCTGGAAAAAAGCCTAGTGTACTTTTCCACCTCGCTCAAGGGCAACGAGATCGTGCTGGAAAAGCTGCTGCGCATGGATTTTGTGAAGGATTATCCCGATGACACCGAGCTGCTGGAGGACGTTATCATTGAGAATAAGCAGGCCATCGAGATGAGTAATATTTACCGTGACATTTTGTCCGGCACCATGGACGCGTTCGCCTCCGTTATCTCCAACAACCTGAACATCGTAATGAAGGTGCTGGCAGCCGTTACCATCATTCTTACCATCCCGTCCATCATTTTCGGCCTTTGGGGTTCCAATGTGCCCGTTCCGTTTGAAAGCTCGCCCTACGGCTTTTTCGCCATCATTGGTATCGCTGCCCTTTGCACCGCCGTGGCCGTCGTGGTCATGGTGCGGAAAAAGTGGCTGTGACCGACATATTTCGATGTACAATACACGCCGCTGCCTGCATAATATGCGGGCGGCGGTTTTCTTTTTTGAAATGCCGCAGGGGGAATAAAAGAAACGCCCGGTCCTTTGTGCAAAAATAACAGGAAACGGAAAAGAATTTGAGCGACTTTGCGGGTTTTACAATTTTTTTGTACAAAATAGATAAAGATAGATGCTATTTTTGGCGTGACGTTGCATAATTGTACCAGAAAAGCCTTGAAAACTGTGGAAGAAATAGGTATTATTATAGGTAATAAAAGCTGTGGCGCCGCACATTTCATTCGTGCTTTAGCCGGAAGGGCCGGCGCCTTATGTGCCGCCTGCGGGGACAACGCCCTGCTGCGGCGGCGCGGCCCAGCCCGCGCCCGGAGAGAGGGAGGATGTTCAAAATGAAACAGAAAGCATCGCTTGCTGACGTACCGGTGTACTTATTCAAGCAGGGGAATAACTTCGAGAGCCAGCGTTTTTTCGGCGCGCATTTTGAGAACGTGGGCGAGACCGAAGGCGTGATGTTCCGTGTTTGGGCGCCGCGCGCCAAGGCCGTCTCCGTGGTGGGGGATTTCAACAGCTGGATCCCCTCGGCCACTCCGATGAAAAATATCGATCCCCAGGGAGGCATCTGGGAGCGTTTCGTCCCCGGCATTCGGCAGTTTGATATCTACAAATACTGCGTCACTACACCGGCGGACGAGCTGGTATTCAAAGCAGACCCGTACGCCTTCCATGCGGAAACACGCCCCGCGAACTGCAGCAAGGTGTACGCGCTGGAGGATTGCTACAACTGGACGGATGACGCATGGCAGAAGCGCGCTGCCGCACGGGACCCTCTGGACCGTCCCATGAACATTTATGAGATGCACGCGGGCAGTTGGCGGACCTATCCGGACGGGAACCCCTTTGACTACCGGGCGCTTGCGCGGGAGCTTGTTCCCTACCTGACGGACATGGGCTATACCCACGTGGAGCTGATGCCCCTGATGGAATATCCTTTCGACGGGAGCTGGGGCTATCAGGTGACGGGCTATTTCGCCCCCACCAGCCGCTACGGCACGCCGGCGGATTTCAAGGCATTTGTGGATGAATGCCATCGGGCCGGCATCGGCGTCATTATGGACTGGGTACCCGCCCACTTCCCGAAAGACCAATTCGGGCTGTACCAGTTCGACGGCACCAACTGTTATGAGGATCAGAACCCGCTGCGCGCCGAGCACAAGGAATGGGGCACGATGGTGTTCGATTACGCCCGGCCCGAGGTACAGAGCTTTTTGATCTCCAACGCGCTGTTCTGGCTGACGGAGTATCACATCGACGGCCTGCGTGTAGATGCCGTGGCCAGCATGCTGTACCTAGATTACAACCGGCGCGACGGCGAATGGCAGCCAAACGTCAACGGCGACAACAAGAACCTGGAGGCCGTTGCTTTTTTGCAGAAGCTGAACACCGCCGTGCTGGAACGTAAACCCGGCGCGCTGCTCATCGCGGAGGAGAGCACCGCGTGGCCGCTGGTGTCCCATCCCGCCAGTGAGGGAGGCCTGGGCTTCAACTTCAAGTGGAACATGGGCTGGATGAACGACATGCTCAGCTATATGAGCACGGACCCGCTGTTCCGCGCAGGCAACCACAATAAGGTGACGTTCAGCTTTTTCTACGCGTTCAGCGAACATTTCGTGCTGCCCATCAGCCACGACGAGGTGGTGCATGGCAAATGCAGCCTCATCAACAAAATGCCGGGCGACTACGAGCAGAAGTTTGCGGGGCTGCGCGCATTTTATGGTTATATGATGGCGCACCCCGGCAAAAAACTGCTGTTCATGGGACAGGAATTTGCCCAGTTCATCGAATGGAATGAGAACCAGCAGCTGGACTGGATGCTGCTGGGCTACGACCGTCACGCACAGATGCAGGAATATGTGCGCAGGCTGAATCATCTGTATCAGGAAACCCCTGCGCTGTGGGAAGAGGACTTCTCCTGGGAGGGCTTCCAGTGGATCGTCCCGGACGATTCGTCCCAAAACGTCGTGGTATTCCTGCGACGGGATAAAAAAGGCGGCGAGGTCATCGCGGTGTGCAACTTTGCGCCCGTGCTGCGCCCGGACTATAAATTCGGCGTGCCCCGCGCGGGGCAGTATGCAGAGCTGATCAATTCCGACGCGGAGGAATTCGGCGGCACGGGACAGCACAACGCGCCGGTGCGCGCGAAGAAGCAGCCCATGCACGGCTTTGATTACAGCATCTCGCTGCGCGTGCCGCCCATGAGCGCCGTCATTCTGCGTACGCCGGCGGCAAAGCCCGCAAAAGCGGACGGGCCGGCGCCGAAAAAAGCCGCCGCCCGTGGCGCAAGGGCGAAGCCCGCAAGAAAAACCGCGGCGCGCAAAACCACCGGCAAACAGGCGAAGGACGCATAGGCGTTCCCGCCTTTTGTTCCCGGCGCGCCCAGCGCGGCGGGGAGCCAACATAAAATCGGGCGCCGCGTTCCCGGCGCCGGCAAGGGGAGAAAAACATGAAAGAATGCATCGCCATGCTGCTGGCTGGCGGTCAGGGCTCACGGTTGTACGCCCTCACCAAAAAGCTGGCAAAGCCCGCCGTTCCGTTCGGCGGCAAGTACCGCATCATTGATTTCCCGCTCTCCAACTGCGTTAATTCCGGCATCGACACAGTCGGTATCCTGACGCAGTACCAGCCGCTGGTGCTCAACGAGTACATCGGCAACGGCCAGCCGTGGGACCTTGACCGGCTGTACGGCGGCGTGCATGTGCTGCCGCCCTACCAGAAGGCCACCGGCTCTGATTGGTACAAGGGCACGGCCAACGCAATTTACCAGAACATCAACTTCATTGAACGCTACGACCCCGAGTACGTGCTCATCCTGTCGGGCGACCATATCTATAAAATGGATTACGGCAAGATGCTGGAATTCCACAAGGACAGCAATGCCGACTGTACCATCGCCGTGCTGGAGGTGCCCTGGGAGGAGGCGTCCCGCTTCGGCATCATGACGGCGGACGAGAACAACGTCATCACCAAGTTCGAGGAGAAGCCGAAGGAGCCGAAATCCAATCTTGCTTCCATGGGTATCTATATCTTTACCTGGGAGAAGCTGCGCAAATATCTGACCGAGGACGAAGCCGATAAAACATCCTCCAATGATTTCGGCAAAAACATCATTCCCAATATGCTGGCGGACCAGCAGCGTATGGTTGCGTACCCCTTTGAGGGCTACTGGAAGGACGTGGGCACCATCGACAGCCTGTGGGAAGCCAATATGGACCTGTTGGACCCCAATGTTCCGCTGGATGTATGGGATCCGGAATGGAAGATCTATTCCCGTACCTCCGGCCGTCCGGGCCACTACATCGGCACCGGCGCGCTGGTTGACAATGCGATGCTCACCGAGGGCTGCTCGGTGGAAGGCACCGTTGCAAACAGCGTTCTGTTTGCAGGGGCCCGTGTGGAAAAGGACGCCATGGTGGAATCCACCATCCTGATGCCCGGCGCTGTCGTAGAAGAGGGCGCCGAGGTGTATTATTCCATCATCGCCGAAAACGTCACCATTAAAAAGGGCGCCGTCGTGGGCGCACGGCCCGAAAATGTGGAGGATAAATCCAAATGGGGCGTCGCCGTTGTGGGCGAAGGTGTCACCATCGGTGAAAACGCCAGGGTGGGGCCCAAGGCCATGCTGGAAAAAGACGTACAGGACGGTGAGAAGTTATGGTAAACATCAACGCGCTGGGGATCATTTTCCCCAATACCTATGACGAGCTGGTGCCGCAGCTCGTAAAGCACCGCACCATGGCTTCCGTGCCGTTCGGCGGGCGCTACCGCATGATCGACTTCACGCTTTCCGGTATGGTGAACGCCGGCATCGAGAACGTCACCGTTATCGCAAAGAAGAATTATCATTCCCTGATGGACCATCTCGGCTCCGGTCGTGAGTGGGACCTGGTTCGTAAGCGCGGCGGCCTGAACATCGTGCCGCCCTACGCGCAGTCTCAGAGCAAGGTGTACCACGGCCGCGTGGAAGCACTGTACAGCATTGTGAACTTCCTGGCCGAACAAAAGGAAAAATACGTTGTCATCAGCGACTGCAACGTGGCCTCTGACCTCAATTTTGCTCATCTCATCGACGCGCATGTGAAGAGCGGTGCCAATGTAACGATGGTATATGAGCGCGCGGAGATCGCAAAGCCCATCACCACGGATAACTATACGTTTACGATGGACGATGCAGGCCGTGTGACGGAGATCCGCTGGAACGATTACCGCATGGGCGTGCAGAACCTTTCCATGGGCGTCATCGTGATGGACCGCGAGGAGCTCATTGCCATGGTAAAGGATGCGGCTGTGCAGAACCGCATGTACCTGGAGCGGGATATTCTGGGCCCCAGTTTGAAGATCCTGCATGTGCAGGGTTATGAATACAGCGGCTACCGTGCACGCATCTATGACATCAAGAGCTACTTTGACGAGAATATGCGCCTGCTGTGCCCGGAAAATGTAGCGCAGCTGTTCCCCACCGAGCGCCCTGTATACACCAAGGTGCGCGACGAGGCCCCTGTGCGCTACGCCATGGACTGCCAGGTACACCGCTGCATCGTGGCGGACGGCTGCATCATTGAGGGCGAGGTGGAAAATTGCGTGCTGTTCCGCGGCGTAAAAGTGAGCAAGGGTGCGAAGGTGAAAAACTGCGTGCTGATGCAGGGGACCACTGTGGAACCGGGCGTCACGCTGGATTACATCGTCACCGACAAGAATGTGACCATCACCGCCGACAAGCACCTGCGCGGGAATGAATCGTTCCCGGTGTATGTAGAGAAAAACACCGTCGTGTAAACAGGCCGGGAGCGGGGCGGGCAGTGCTGCCCGCCCCGCTTGCATCGGCATTGATGCAGAAAAGGAGATGTTTCCATGAACGTTTTGTTCTGTGCCAGCGAGGCGGCCCCGTTTGCCGCGTCGGGCGGTCTGGGCGACGTTGCGGGCAGCCTGCCCCGCGCCATCCGCAACCGCAAGGTGGCGTGCCGTGTGGTAATGCCGCTTTACGGCGACATGAAGCAGGAATATCGCGAAAAACTAACCTATATCACAAATTTTACGGTTCCCGTAGGCTGGCGCAACCAGTATTGCGGCTTGTTTGAATTGACGCACAACGGCGTAAAATATTACTTTTTGGACAATGAATACTATTTTAAACGAACTGGATTGTACGGCTTTTTACGATGACGGCGAGCGGTTTGCGTTTTTCTCCCGCGCCATTCTGGAGATGCTGTTTCATGTGGACTTCGTCCCCGACGTCATCCACGCCAACGATTGGCAGACGGCGCTGGTGCCCGTATATCTGAACCTGTATTACCGACATCTGGAGCAGTACCGCAGCATCAAAACCGTGTTCACGATCCATAACATCCAGTATCAGGGCAAATACGGCATGGAGATCCTGGAGGATACGCTGGCCATTGGACGGCAGGACGCGCACCTGGTGGAGTATGACGGCTGCGTCAACTTCATGAAGGGCGCCATCGAGTGCGCGGACAAGGTGACGACGGTTTCGCCCAGCTATGCAGGCGAGATACTTGACCCCTGGTACAGCCACGGTCTGGATGACCTGCTGCGCCAGAAGCAGTATAAGCTGTGCGGCATCCTCAATGGTATCGACGTCAAAAGCTACGACCCGGCTGCGGATCCCAATCTTGCGGCAAACTTCGACGCGAACAGTTTTGCGGAGAACAAGCCCAAGTGCAAAAAAGAGCTGCAGGAGATTTTCGGTCTGCACGATTGGCCTGTTCCGGTGGTGGCCATGGTCACGCGGCTGGTGGGCCACAAGGGCGTGGACCTGGTTCGCCATGTGGCGCAGGACATCGTCAACAGCGGCCTGCAGCTTGTGGTACTGGGCTCGGGCGAAGCGGCTTACGAGAGCTTTTTCAGCGAACTGGCGGCCCGCAATCCGGGCGCAGTGGGCGTGAAGATTGCATTTGTGCCCTCGCTGGCCCGCAAAATATACGCAGGCGCGGATATGTTCCTTATGCCGTCAAAATCCGAGCCCTGCGGCTTGTCCCAGATGGTGGCGCTGCGTTACGGCACAATCCCCATCGTGCGCGAGACGGGCGGCCTGCGGGATTCCATCCACGATTCCGGCGACGGCTGGGGCAACGGCTTCACATTCCGCAGTTACAATGCCCACGACATGCTGAATGCGGTGCTGCGCGCAAAAACGGGGTATGAATATCCCGACGGTTGGCAGCAGCTTGTAAAGCGCGCCATGGAGTGCGATTTCAGCTGGAGCGCCAGTGCCAAGCAGTATGTAGAGATGTACCAGCAGGTGTGCCAGCTCTGGTGACGCTGCTTCAGGCTGTAAAGAGGCAAGTTTTTGCACACGGTTTTGCAGGAAGTCAAGCCCACCCCTAAGAGAGGTGGCTTGAAGCGCGGCCTAGAAGGCCGAAAAACAAGCCAGCGCCTAAATGACGCTGGCCTCCGCCAAAGCACGAACAGGAATGCAGAACGCCCCGGAACGGACTGCCGTTCCGGGGCGCAGACTATCGAAAAAGGCAGAGAAGGAAAAGAAGCGTCCGGGGAAAAAGCTTGAAAAAGGGGTGGTGAACCCCTTTTTCATTTAAAATAACCCCGCGCCGTGCGCGGCGAACGGGGCCGCAGGCCCTGTTCGTAGGCAGCTTGGCGCAAAAGCGCAGCTTTTTCGACAAGCTGCGCCCCGGAACGGACTGCCGTTCCGGGGCGTTCTGTATGTTGGGAGGCCAGGGGCTGCTTGAAAAATCAAAAAAGTTGTCTTCCCCAACAGGAATCGGCGTTTACTGCGCTGAAAATCCTCGGAATACAGCAGGTATTCCTGCGCTTTTGGCCTTGTAACTGCTCGATCTTTGCGGGAAATACAGTCTTTCCTCTGTTTCAAACATCCCCTACTCCACGTTTTTTTCGTCACATAAACCGTAAATGGGCGTTTTGCCGAAGGTGCGGGCCCACAGACGGTCGCCATAGCTGTAATGCCACCACTCCTCGCTGTAATTCACAAAACCCGCGGCGGTCATCATATTATAGAGGAGCCGCCGTGTGTTGCGGAAGGCTTCCGCCTCTCCGGCCATTCCGTTGGTCTCGAAATATGCGGTTTGGGCAAGATTCGTAAAATCGTCGAACTCTGTGCCCATAGGCAGCGGCCTGCCCCGATAGCAAAGCGTCAGATCCAGTGCGCCGCCGGTGGCATGAGGAGCCGGCCGGGCAGGGTTGGGGTGGGGCAGCGCAACAAAGTCGTCCACTGCGGCGGCAAGCTGCTCCGGCGTATATTCAGGATGGCTGCGGCGCACCAGGGCAGAATACTCCTTGTACAGCGCCTGCTGTACAGCCAGCGGACGATAAGCGTCGAAAATCAGCAGGCTATAGTCCTCCGGCAAAAAGCCAAGCGCCTGCTGCAGCAGCGGCACGACCCCTCGCGTACCCAACAGCCTTGCGGCGCACAGGCGATGCCTGCTGCCCGGTAGCTGGCTGCATAGCGGATACGCGCGTCCAGCCCGTCGATGCGCACCAGGGATTCGCCGTTATCCCGGGGACGGGGACAGGCGGGCAGACTTTCGCTGCGCACGCGCGGTACTGGAGCGTAAAAATTGATGCCAGCCATTTTCATCATCTTCCTTGCCGTATATCATTTATGTGTTTTTCGCTCCTATATTTTAGCACTGTAAATATGGGATGTAAAATACAATTTATGTAAAGCCAAAAATCTAAACGCTTTTTTTTTTGACGGTAAAACAAGCATAAAATGGCGATTTTCCGTCTGGAAACGATTCCAAAAATCTCCTATTATAAAAGAAATAATTGAAAATATGTACAAAAGCAGCTTCTTCGAAAATGTAGATTTGTTGAATAGTGAGAAAGAAGGAACAAAGTACCAGCATTGGTAGATTTTCACAAGACAAACGTATAAATTTGTGCTATAATGCCAAATGTAAGGATAGGGGAAGCGTTCCATAAATTAGATGGGACACCTTACGGCACGGGCAAGAGCCTGTTTGTTACAGAAAGGAAAAGCGTTATGGTAAAGCAAATCAAAATTTCAAACTTCACAGAGGTTAAAAACATCATGAATGCCGCGACCCATTGTGTGGATGAGATCGGTGTGCACGATGGAAAGGGCAGCATTGCCGACGCGAAAAGTATTCTGGGGCTGATGAGCCTGGATTATACGCATCCGGTGATGCTTGTGAGCGAAAACGAAAAAGAGCTGCAGCGCGTTTACGAAGCCATCAGCTGAAAACGTGTGAAACAGACAAAAGAGGCGTGCCTTTACAGGCGCGCCTCTTTTGTTATTCTCCGTCCCTGCGGTATTCAATCACATCCGACACCGGGCAATCCAAAATAAAGCACAGGGTATCCAGTGTTTTCAGCGTGATGGTCTCGCCGTGCTTCATGCGGTGCAGGGTATTGGCCGAAACGCCGTGCTTGAAGATCAACTGGTATTCTGTGATGTTTTTCCGGTACAGCGTGCGGTAAAACGGCTCGTAGCTGATCATTCCCCCCACCTCTTGCTTCACTTTATCATACTCAAATCATTGACTATACTAAATATATTGAGTATAATGAACGCAGAATACACAAAAAGCTCCGGCAGGGGTTGACTGAGGGGTATTTTAGAAGCGCGCGGACGATGCCGTTTCGGCTCCCGGGCCCGTACTTGAAGATTGAGACGGATGGAGCCTGTGCAAGGGCTGTGAGAAGCAGCTCGGAGAGCCTGTCCGGGAGGAGGGCTGATATGTGAAACAGCGGTTTGTGGGTCTTGCTGCGGCGCTGGCGCTGTGCTGCACGGTGAGCGGCGCAATGCTGGAGCGTGCTGTCTGCTGCCCGGCGCCGCCGGGGCTGGCACACATAGAGAAGCAATTCCAAACAATGGTGGGAATGGAAAAGGGGACGGAAATTGGCTTTACAGTTATCAGATGCTTTCCGCTCCGAAATATGCGGTATGTGCCACAGCGGTGCGCACCGGAGGCTCCGGCAGGCGTGAGTCTGTGCGGGTGCTGTGGCGGCTGGAGAACGGCGTCTGGCGTTTGGTGTATGCGGTCCGCAGAGAGCAGATCGCATCCTCGGCAATACAAGATGAGGCGGGACAAGGCGGATGAACGGAAAAACGGATGTTTTTCCGGGGCTCATTCTACCGCAAGCGGTCTCGCGCAGCGGGGTATGCACTGCGTGGCGAATGCGGATGGGAAACTCGGAAGAATATTTAGATGCCGCAGCGATGGGATGCCAAAAGCCAAAAACGCCTCCGGGACCTGTCGTGGTCCCGGAGGCGTTTTGTGTTGGTTAAAATCTGTTTGCGGCAATAACAGCTGTATTTCCCGCCAACTCCCGTGAGGCTGCGTTACTCCTGCCAGTACGGCGTGGGAGAACCCGTCTGTACGGGAGAAGCCTTTGGTGCAGCGGGCTGCTGAACAGGAGGAACTGCAGCGCCGGTTTGCTGTGTGGGCTGCTGAGCGGGAGCAGCAACGGTCTGCGGCGAAGCTTCCCGCACTGCCGCAGATATTGGCTGTGCCGCAGGCGCGGTTTGCCGCTGTACGGCTTGCGCCTGCTGGATCTGCTCCTGTGTGATGGCTGTAAACGGCATCGTAGAGCGGGGCGGATGCACAAAGTTGCGTGAAGGCGGAGGCGGCGCAGGCCAGGAGATCGGCTTCACATTCAGCTTTACGCGCTGGTCGCCCTCGGGCTGCTGCACGGTGGGCTGCGGCGTGGGTGCCGGCTGAGGGGGAGGCGCGGGAACCTGCACAGGCGCCGGAACCGGCTCTGCTTCCGGTTGGGGCGCAGGTTGCTGCTTACGCCGGCCGAACAGGCCCAGAAAACCGCGTTTTTCTTTGCGCGGAGCCTTTTCCTGTGCCGGAGCGGCCTGTGCGACACGCGCGGGTTCATTGAAGGCGGCATTGGGTGCTGCAGCCGTCCAGGTGGTTTCTGGCGTAGGCGCAGCAAGCTGCTGCGGTACCGGTTCAGCAGGAATATCAAACTGGATGGGCGTCCATGCTACCCACTGGTTTGTACCGGGCTGTTCGGCTTTCGACGGCTGGGGAGCGCATTGAGAAGGTACCGCCTGAGGTGCGGGCTGAGCAGTCTGGGATGCCTGAGCTCGCTGCGTCTCCTGAGCCAGACGTGCTTCTTCAGCCTGGCGCGCAACAGCAGCAAGCTGAGCCTCTTCGGCGGCACGGCTCTCGGCAGAGCGGCGGGCTTCCTGTGCATGGCGGGCGGCTTGCAGGCGCATGGCGTTCGCTTCTGCGCGGCGGGCGGCCTCAGTGTCCGCCGTCGGTTCCGGAAACACAGGCGCTGGCTGCGCCTGTTCGTTCAGCTTTTCATCCTGTGCGGCAACATAAATGTCAACATCGGGGTGTGCTTCGTGCAGGGCTTTCAGTCCTTCGGGGGCGGCAATCAGGCCAATGAACTTGATGTGCTTGGCACCGCGCTTTTTGATCTGGCCAATGGCGTCAATGGCGCTACCGCCGGTAGCCAGCATGGGATCCAGAACAAAAACATCGCGCTCGGCAATATCCTTGGGCAGCTTGCAATAATATTCCACAGGCTCCAGGGTCTCCTCGTTGCGGTACAGGCCAATGTGGCCGACCTTGGCGGCGGGGATCAGGGTCAGCATGCCGTCGACCATGCCGAGACCTGCGCGCAGGATGGGAACCAGCGCCAGCTTGCGGCCGGCCAGCACATGGGTGCGGGCGAGGGCAACCGGGGTTTCCACTTCAACTTCCTCGGTGGGCAGGTCGCGGGTGGCCTCATAGCACAGCAGGGTGGCAATTTCGCTGACCAGATCACGGAACTCTTTGGTGCCGGTGTTGCGGTCACGCATCAGGCTGATTTTGTGCTGGATCAGGGGATGGTCTACAATTTTAACAACGCTCATGGCAGATTCTCCTTACAATATGAAAATTCATCGGATACAATGCAAAGCCTGGTCCCAGGCGGGGTACAACAGTGGGGGAGCCTTAAAGGGTTTCCAGCGCCATCATCTTGTCAATGCGCTTCTGGTGGCGGCCGCCCTCAAATTCGTGGTCCAAAAAGGCGTCAACGATCTGGCAGGCGAGGCCGGGGCCCACAACGCGGCCGCCCAGGCACAGGGTATTGGCGTTGTTGTGGCGGCGGGTGTACTCAGCGCTGAACGAGCCCGATGCGAAGGCCCGTGAAGCTGCCCGGCCCGGCAGCGGCGGCGAACACGTCTATTTCCGCGGGAGAAAGCCCTGCGGCGTCAAAGGCGTTTTTGCACAGGCAAAGCAGCGTTTCGCTGTGTGTATGGCCCGTAGCCAGATAACATTCATAAATCAGCCGGCTGTCCCGCAGTATGGCAATGCCGGCGGTCTTTCCCGCAGAATCCAGGCCAAAGATCGTCAAAGCTGAGCCCCCTCGATGGTGATGCGGCGGCGGTGCTCGTCCAGCACTGCGATGTCCACATGAACAGCGGGTTCGCCCGCCACGAGCGGCGCGACGTTTTCGCTCCACTCTGCGGCAACCACCGCGCCGTCGTCCAGATAATCAAAAAAGCCCGTTGCCTGAAGGTCCTCCATGGTGGAGATACGGTACATGTCGAAATGGGCGAAGGGCTGAGGGCCGCGGTATACGTTCACGATGGCGAACGTGGGGCTGGAGACCTCGTCGGTGCAGCCCAGCCCGCGGGCGATGCCCTCGCAGAAGGCTGTTTTCCCCGCGCCGAGCCCTCCGGTAAACAGCACCAGGGAGCCGCTGCGCAGCACCTTGGCCAGGCGCTCGCCCAGCGCTGCCGTTTCGGCTCTGCTGCCTGTTTCGTATACCGCCATGGCGCGCCTCCTGCATGCTGTTTGTATCAAAGTGCGCGCAGGTGCGCGCATTTATAGCATATTATATACCAAAAGTGGGGTTTCTGTAAAGTGCGCGGCGCACGATATGGACTGGAAATCCCGCCCGGGAGGGGCTTTCGGAGAAATTGGAACGACAAAAAACGGCAGCGGAGGCCCGCTGCCGTGGAGAGGGGCCGCCCGAAAACGCGTTTTGTGAACGCGGCGCACCGGACGGCCGGAAGAGAGGGAAAACGCGCGGGGCGTTATTCCGCCCGGCGCGCCTGCGGCTCGCTGCCGAACAGGCTGGGAATGGCGCACAGCGCGGCGATACCAACCACGGTATATACCGCGCGGGAGAGCAAACTTGCGCTGCCGCCCAGCAGCCAGGCCACGGCGTCGAAGCTGAACAGGCCGATGAGGCCCCAGTTGATGCCGCCGATGATGATGAGAATAACGCAGATCTTATAGAAGATATTCATGGGAACACATCCTTTCTGCGCTTAGTTTGAGCGGCAAAAAGGGAAATATGCGCGCCGGACCCTGTGCGGTGCGTCCTTTGCGTGATTTGTGCGTTCCGGGGGCTGTTCGGCCGAAAGGAAAGCGGGGCGGCGGCACTTCCGTCCTGTTCCACGAACTGGGAACATAGCCTGGGAAGCCATTTATATAGGCAGCGGATGAGACCATCATTCGGTTGTTTTGAAAGCCGTATTCAACGAGCGCGACCAAATTGCTATACCCCATGGTTTTGAAATACCAGGGGAAATACGACGGCGGCAATCTGCCCAGCAAAATAGAAAATTGTGTTTGGCCACATATGCATTTGAGATTTCTTCAGGAGTTACACCATATCGAAGCAATGTATCAAAATAATACATCAGAACGTCGCTCATTTCCTCGACAAACGCCTCACGGACAGAGGCTTCCCGCATAATCGCCGAATCGCCTTTTTTCTTGATAATAGCAATACATTCGCCCATTTCTTCCATCATCCACAGTTCAGCAAAAATTCCTGCCGAATTTTGCTTGATCCATGGGAGACCAGGTATCCTTGTGCTGTCCCACAAATTCATCTGCATACGCATCATATCTGATATTTTTATATCTGCCATAGCGCACCTCACAGTATTTATTGTGCATCGGCCTTTGGCTGGCGCAGACGTATAAGATTTTATAGCTGCGGCAAAACCGAATATAAATCATTTCAAATTCAAAGGTCCCGATTGATGGGTTTATGGAAAGAATATCATTCCAGCGTCTGGCGCAAGCCTTTGCCCAAAGCGCTGGAATGCATCCCAGTGCCCAAGCTGCATTTTTATAAAAAAGCCGCCCCGCAGAGGGGCGGCACAGAGAAAGTTCAGTTTTTCAGCGCCTGCAGCGGAGCGGGGATGCGTCCGCCGCGGTTGACGAACACCGACGGCGAGAACGTGCTCACGGGCAGGATGGGCGCATAGCCCAAAAGGCCGCCGAAGTCCAGCACGTCGCCCTCCTTGCAGCCGATGGCCGGGATAACGCGCACGGCCGTCGTTTTGGTGTTCACCATGCCGATGGCGGCCTCGTCCGCGATGAGCGCCGAGATGACGGCGGCGTCCGTCTCACCCGGGATGACGACCATGTCGATGCCCACGCTGCACACGGCCGTCATGGCTTCCAGCTTTTCAATGGATAGGCTGCCGCGCTCCACGGCTTTGATCATGCCGTCGTCCTCGGACACAGGGATGAACGCGCCGGAAAGCCCGCCAACGTGGTTCGAGGCCATCACGCCGCCCTTTTTTACCGCGTCGTTCAGCATGGCCAGCGTGGCCGTCGTGCCGCAGCAGCCGCAGCTCTCCAGCCCGATTTCTTCCAGAATATTCGCCACGGAATCGCCGGGCGCGGGCGTGGGCGCAAGTGAAAGGTCCACGATGCCGAAGGGCACGCCCAGCCGCTCGCTGGCAAGGTTGCCCACAAGCTGGCCCATGCGTGTGATTTTGAACGCCGTGCGTTTGATCAGCTCGGCCACGGTGTCCAGCGAAGCGTCCTTGGGCAGCTGGGCCAGAGCCGCACGCACCGCGCCCGGGCCGGAGACGCCCACGTGGATAACGCAGTCCGGCTCGCCCGGGCCGTGGAACGCGCCCGCCATGAAGGGGTTGTCCTCCGGCGCGTTGCAGAATACGACAAGCTTTGCCGCGCCCGCGCACATTTTATCCCGCGTGCGCGCCGCGGCTTCCTTGATGACGGGCCCCATCATCTTGACGGCGTCCATGTTGATGCCGCTCTTGGTGGAGCCGACGTTGATGCTGCTGCAGACGTAGTCCGTACAGGCCAGCGCCTCCGGGATGCTGCGGATGAGGCGCTCGTCGCCCGCGGAAAAGCCTTTGTGCACCAGCGCGCCGAAGCCGCCGATAAAGTTGACGCCCACGGCCTTGGCCGCAGCGTCCAGCGTTTTGGCATACCACACCGGGTCCGCGTCCGGCGCGCTGGCCAGCAGCATGGCGATGGGCGTTACCGAGATGCGCTTGTTTACGATGGGCATGCCGTAGGTGGCTGAGATGTCCTCGGCTGTTTTGACAAGGTCCTTTGCTTTTTCGGTGATCTTGCGGTAGATCTTTTCGCAGGCTTTTCGGCCGTCCGGGTCCGCACAGTCCAGCAGGGAGATGCCCATGGTCACGGTGCGCACGTCCAGATGCTCGTCCGTGATCATCTGGATGGTCTCGAGAATATCGTTCGTGTTCAACATATGCGCTCCATCTCCTTAAATACGGTGCATGGCGTCATAGATTTCCTGCCGGGTGCAGCGCACATCCACGCCCAGCTCGTCGCCCTTCTGCTTCATCTTCTCTGCAAAGGCCGTAAAATCCATCGAGCAGCTGGACACATCCACCAGCATGATCATGGCGAAGGTGCCGCGCAGGATGCGCTGCGTCACTTCCTCCACGTTTACATTGGCCTCGGCGCACGCGGTGCATACCTGTGCAAGAATGCCTACTTTGTCGTTGCCCACGACAGTGATAACAGCTTCCATTTTATTCCCTCTCCTCCGTTGTGCCCGCGCCGTCGGGGCGCGGCGTCCGCAGGCGGGCCCGTCCGGCCCGCGGTCTGTTTTACCAGTATAACAAAAAAATCCGCCGGGGAAAAGAGCCGAAACCGCCGAAATCCCGGCTCCGTGCGCGGTGTGTTTTGTGCGGATGTTTACTTTCGGCGCCGGATTTACTATAATGTACCTAATATCGCCTAATAAATATCGCCTCATAAATGAAGAGGCGAGATGTACAGCGAAGAAAGAGGGGAACATCCATGGAAAAGATACTCAAGATCCTGGAGGAAAACGCCCGTATCAGCCTTGAGGATATCGCCACGATGGTGGAGAGCACGCCCGAGGAGTGGCGAAGCAGATCGACGCGTACCAGCAGGCCCACGTCATCAACGGCTACAAGGCGCTGATCGACTGGGACAAGGCCGGAGCCGACCGGGTGCAGGCCATCATCGAGCTGCGCGTTTCGCCCAAGCGGGACTGCGGCTTTGACGAGGTTGCGGCCAACATCGCCCGCTTTGACGAGGTGGACAGCGTGATGCTGATGAGCGGCGGGTACGACCTTTCGCTGGTGATGAGCGGCAAGAGCTTTCAGGACATTGCATTGTTCGTGGCAAAGCGGCTGAGCCCGCTGGACGACGTGCTGAGCACGGCCACGCATTTCGTGCTGCGCACCTATAAAAAAGACGGCGTGCTGTACGGCCTGGAACCCACCGACGAACGGGAGCTGCTGTGATGGATTATGCAAAGATCATTTCCGCCGCCGCGCGCGACATGCGTCCCTCGGGCATCCGCAAATTTTTTGACATTGCGGCCGAGATGAAGGACTGCATCTCGCTGGGCGTGGGCGAGCCGGATTTTAAAACGCCCTGGACGGTGCGCGACGCGGGCATCCGCAGCCTGGAAAAAGGGCGCACCTGGTACACGAGCAATTCGGGCCTGGCGGAGCTGCGGGAAGAGACCTGCAATTACCTTTCCCGCCGCATGGGCCTTTCCTACACGCCCGGGGAAACCGTCGTTACCGTGGGCGGCTCCGAGGCCATCGATATGTGCATCCGCGCGCTGGTGAACCCCGGCGACGAAGTCATCATCCCGGAGCCGTGCTTTGTCTGCTATTACCCCATCACCACACTGACGGGCGGCGTGCCCGTGCCGCTGCCGCTGAAAGCGGAAAACGGCTTTAAGCTGACGGCGCAGGAGCTGGAGGCGGCCATCACGCCGCGCACAAAGCTCATCATCTTCCCGTTCCCGTGCAATCCCACGGGGGCCGTGATGCGCCGGGAGGACCTGGAACCCATCGCGGCGCTGCTGCGGGATAAGGACATCATCGTTCTGTCGGATGAGATCTATGCCGAGCTGACCTACGGCGGCGAGCGCCATGTGAGCATCGCCTCGCTACCGGGCATGAAGGAACGCACCGTTGTGGTGAACGGTTTTTCCAAGGCCTATGCCATGACGGGCTGGCGTCTGGGCTATGCCTGCGGGCCGGAGCCGATCATCAAGGTAATGACGAAGATCCACCAGTCCGCCATCATGTGCGCGCCCACCACCAGCCAGTACGCGGCCGTGACGGCTCTGCGCCGCTGCGACGCGGATATCGAGGCCATGCGCAGCGAGTATGACATGCGTCGCCGCTTCCTCGTGAGCAGCCTGAACCGCATGGGCCTGGACTGCTTCGAGCCGGAGGGGGCGTTTTATGCCTTTCCCTCCATTCGGAAAACGGGCCTTTCCAGCGAGGAATTCTGCGAAAAGCTGCTGTTCGGCAAAAAGGTGGCCGTGGTGCCGGGCAACGCCTTCGGCGATTCCGGCGAAGGGCATGTGCGCATCAGCTATTCGTATTCCATCGGCCATTTGTCCGAGGCGCTGCACCGCATCGAGCTGTTTTTGCAGGAGCTGGGCGTGTAAGCGATGGGGAAGGAAGTACATTGTTATTCCGTGCCGGACTATGCGTCCGCGGCGCTGGCCGCGGCCGTGGAGGACATTTTTGCCCAAAGCGCGGCCGCCCGGGCGCTGGGCCCGCGCAGCCGCGTGCTTGTGAAGCCGAACCTGGTGGCGAAACACGCGCCCGAAAAGGCCGTCACCACCCACCCCGCCGTGCTGGACGCCGTGTGTGCGGCGCTGCGGCGGCGTGGCGTTGAAAGCATCACCGTGGCGGATTCCCCCGGCGGGCTGTACAACCCCGCTGTGATGAAGAGCATCTATAAGGCCAGCGGCCTGCTGGCGGTGTGCGAGCGCCACGGCGCGCTGGCCTACACGGCGTGCGAGGCAGCGCCGCGTAAAACGGACGGCGTGCGGGTGAAGGAGTTCAGCCTGCTGCGCCCCGTTCTGGAGGCGGATTTCATCATCGACCTGCCCAAGGTCAAGACCCATGTGATGACGGGCATGTCCTGCGCGGTGAAAAATCTGTTCGGCACGGTGCCGGGCCTGCAGAAAGCCGAATTCCATATGCGTTTCCCGGAAAAGGAGCCGTTTGGAGAAATGCTGGTGGACCTGTGCGAGACCGTGCGGCCGCAGCTTATCATTGCCGACGGCGTGCTGGCTATGGAGGGCGACGGCCCCGCGGGCGGCACGCCCCGGGCGCTGGGGCTGGTGCTGGGCGGAGAGGACGCGTATGCGGTGGACCTTGCTGTGTGCCGCCTGATGGGGATGCCCGCGATGCGGGTGCCGTACCTTGCCGCCGCCCATGCCCGCGGCTTGTGCGAGGCGGCACTGGAGGAAGCGCTGCTGCGCGGCGACACGCAGGCGGCAGCGCCCGTAGCGGACTATAAACTGCCCGCGGGCTTTGCAGACATCAGCTTTGCCGACAAGGCGCCCCGGGCGCTGCGCTGGGCCGTTCCGGGCGTGGAAAAGTGGCTTGCCCCGCGCCCGAAGATCCACCGGAGCAAATGCATCGGCTGCGGCAAGTGCGCCGAGATATGCCCAGGGCACACCATCACAGTGGAAGACGGAAAGGCGCATATCGTGCCGAGGGCCTGCATCCGCTGTTTTTGCTGCCACGAGATGTGCCCCGCAAAGGCCATCGATGTGAAGCGGGCTGGGATATTCAATCTGTAGACGGAAAGAGGCAGAAATGAAAAAAGGAATTTCAACAGCTGTTTTGCTTTCGGCGCTCCGGCTGCTCACGCTGGCGGCCGTATTTCTGCTGCAGTGCTTTTGGGGCGGCATGCTGTTCGACTGGAATTACAGAGAGCCGCTGCTTTTCCTCGCCTGCCTTTTTGCGGGGATGGTGCTGTTGGGGATTTTCAGGATCATTGAACTGCTGGAACAGCGGTAAAGGGAGGTCGTTTTCATGCGCAGCGTCACCGTGCTTGCACCCGCAAAGCTGAATCTCACGCTGGACGTGACGGGGACCCGGCCGGACGGCTATCACACGCTGGATATGATCATGCAGGCTGTCAGCCTGCGGGAGCGCGTCACTTTGCGCAGAAGCAGGGGACTTTCGCTTTCGCTGCCCGGCTCCCGCGTGCCGGCCAACGAGCACAACACCGCCTATAAAGCGGCGCTGGCGTTTTTCCACGGCACGGGCCTCCTGGCGGGCGCGGCCATCACGGTGGAAAAGCATGTGCCCGTGCGCGCGGGTATGGCGGGCGGCAGCGCCGACGCCGCCGCCGTTCTGGTGGGGCTGAACGAGCTGTACGGCGCGCGCCTTTCCGCGGCAGAGCTGTGCGCGCTGGGCGCGCAGGTGGGCGCGGACGTGCCGTTTTCCATTGTGGGCGGCACGGCCCGGGTTACCGGTGTGGGCGATATCTTGGAGCCGCTGAAGCCCTGCCCGCCCTGCTTTTTTACGGTATGTATGCCCGCGGGCGGCATTTCCACGCCGCAGGCATATGCAAGGTACGACCGCATTGGTACCGACGTGCGTCCGGACAGCGCGGCTGCGGCGGCCGCCATCGCACGGGGCGATTTGGCGGGCCTGTGCGCGCAGATGAAGAACGCGCTGGAATATTCCAGCGCCAGCGCCGCGACAAAGCCCATCTGCGAAACGCTGCGCGCCCACGGCGCGTTGGCAGCGCTGATGACTGGCAGTGGGGCGGCGGTGTTCGGCGTGTTTGCAGACGAGGCCCCGGCCCAGGCCGCGAAAGCGGCGCTGCTGCGGGTTTACCCACAGTGCTGGGTGCTGCGGCCGGAGGCGAAAGGTGCGCGCGTCGTGGGGCGCGGATGAGGATTAAACGCTGTGGAACCGAAAAACAGGAGGCGCTGTGCCATGGAAACAGAACGCAAGCTGGATGTATTGGCCGATATTGCGCGGGCGCTGAACCAAAGCGGCGTCACCTGGGCCGTGGGCGGTTCCCTGCTGCTGTATTTTAAGGGGAAAACGGGCGTGTTCCGCGACATTGACCTGATGGTCTGTGAAACGGATGTGGAAAAGCTGAAGCAGGCGATGCTGCCGCTGGGCGCGCCGGCTCCGTCCGACCCGAACGCACAGTATAGGACGCGCTGCTTCCTGGAATTCACCGTCCGCGGCGTGGATGTGGACGTGATGGCGGGGTTCGTCATCTTGGAAAACGGACAGGAACACGACTGCGCGCTGAAGCCGGAGCAGGTGGCGGAGCATATCCTTGTACGCGGCGAAGATATCCCGCTGCAATCTCTGGAGGACTGGCGCAGATATTACGCATGGATGGGCCGGACATCCAAGGTGGCGATGATAGACGGAAAAACAATGCGGTGAGAGCGGAGCAGCGGCCCCGTCCGGCAGTGCGCCGGACGGGGCCGCTTTGCGGCAGACGCCGGACCGCGCCCAAAGGGGTTGCAAATCCGGGCCGGGCATCGTACAATAGAGTGGCGCGGGGCGCTGTGCTGCCGCGCAAATTGAAACGACAAAGGAGGAAGCGTCTTTGGAACCCGTTGGACGAAGTATGGGATTGCCCGGCAGACAACCGGATCAGACACCACCGGCGGCCGCAGGGCGCTTCGGGCCTGTTTTCTGACGCTCTTTTTTGGGGCGCAGAGCGGGCTGTGCGCGCTGCACGCCCGCATTTGCGTGTTTTGGTTTTGTTTGCCGCGGCGGCGGGCCTCTGGTGCCTGCTTCCGCGGCTTTTTGTCCGGGCAGGCACCCCGTGTTCGTCCTCCGACACACAGGAAGAAGGAGGAAACACAAATGGATCGGCAGTATGATTTTGCAGCGCTGGAGGCGCTGCTGAAAAAACGTTCCTTTAAGGCTCTGCGCGAGGCCCTGCTGGAGCTGAACGAAGTGGATATTGCAGAATTTCTGGGACTGCTGAACGGTGAGGAGGCCGTGCTGGCTTTCCGCACGCTGCCCAAGGGCGTGGCGGCCGACGTGTTCGCAGAGCTGGAGCCGGAGATGCAGCAGCTCATCGTCGCTGCGGCGACGGATGCGGAATTGGCCGTCATCGTGGAGGACCTGTACGTGGACGACGCGGTGGATATGCTGGAGGACATGCCCGCCAATGTGGTCAAGCGCATCCTGAAGAACGCCACACCGGAGATGCGCGGTTTGATCAACCAGTTCCTCAAGTATCCCGAGCATTCCGCCGGCAGCATTATGACGGCGGAATTTACAGATCTGCGCCCCACGATGACGGTGGAGCAGGCCATTGAGCACATCCGCCGCACCGGAGAGGACCGGGAGACCGTCTACACCTGCTATGTGGTTGGCCCCCGCCGCAGGCTGCTGGGCGTGGTGACGGTGCGCAGCCTGCTGCTGGCGCGGGACAGCCAGCTCGTCAGCGATGTGATGGAGGACGGCGTCATCTCCGTCGCCACCGGGACGGACCAGGAGGAGGCCGTGCGGCTGCTGCAGCGGTACGGCTTCCTGTCGTTGCCCGTGGTGGACGCGGAAGGACGTTTGGTGGGCATCGTCACCGTGGATGACGCGGTGGACGTGATGGAGCAGGAGGCCACCGAGGACTTCGAGAAGATGGCCGCCATGGCCCCATCGGAGAAGCCGTATCTGAAAACGGGCGTGTTTTCCCTGGCAAGGCACCGCATCGTATGGCTGCTGGTGCTGATGATCTCCGGCATGATCACAGGCGGTATCCTGGGTCGGTATGAGGCGGCCATTGCCGCGATGCCGCTGCTCGTCACGTTTATTCCCATGCTTACGGATACCGGCGGCAACGCGGGCAGCCAGAGCAGCACGCTGGTCATCCGCGGCCTTGCGGTGAACGAGATTACCCTGCGGGATTTTCCCCGGGTGCTGTGGAAGGAGCTGCGTGTCAGCCTGCTGGTGGGCGTGGTGCTCAGCGCGGTGAATTTTGTTCGGCTGATCCTCACCTATCCCGGCAGCGAGATGGTGGCCCTCACTGTGGCGCTGACGATGCTGTGCACCGTGATTGTGGCAAAAACCATCGGCGGCGTGCTGCCGCTCATTGCAAAGGCCTGCCGGATGGACCCGGCCATCATGGCCTCGCCGCTCATCACCACCATTGTGGACGCGGTGTCGCTTGTGATCTATTTTGCCGTGGCGCACCGGCTGCTGCCGCTGTGACGCGCCGGCAAAGCCGCCGCCCCGTGTCCGGGAGCGGCGGCTTTTTCATGCCGGCAGGCAAAACCGCCGTAAAAATGTGAAATCTTTGTTTTGCGGGAATGCTGGGAATAATTGGCGTAAGGTCTGTCCACACTTCGGCCATAGGGAGTGTGAATACCGATGAGATTACTTAAAAAATGCAAGACACTGCGCGCAGCGCTGGGCGGACGCCTTGCCCGCATGGGGCGCCGGGGCCGGTGGGAGCTTTCCGTCCTGCTGGGGCTGGCGCTGGCGCTGAGCCTGAGCAGCTTTACCCGGTTTTCCGCCGCATGTGCGGGTGTACGGGAGGATACGCTGCGCCTGCATATATTGGCCAACTCCGATTCAGAGGCGGACCAGGAACTGAAGCTGGCGGTGCGGGATGCGATCCTTCAGGCGGAGGGCGGCATGTTCGCTGCCGAACGGACAAAGGAAGGGGCGCTGCGCGCCGCCGGGGCGGATCTGGAGGCCATCCGCGCTGTGGCCCAGCGCACGGTGCGTGCCCGCGGATACAGCTACCCTATAGCGGTTCGGCTGGAGAATATGTATTTTTCCACTCGGGAATATGACGGCTTCACGCTGCCCGCCGGGCGCTACGACGCCGTGCGGGTGGAGATCGGCGCGCATGCCGGGAAAAACTGGTTCTGCGTGCTGTTTCCGCCCATGTGCGTTCCCGCGGCAACATCCGACGGCGGGCAGGACATGTCGGCTTATTCCGGTGCGGAGCAGCAGGCTGTGTGCAGTTCTTATAAGGTCGGCTTTGCGGCTGTGGAATGGCTGGAGGGGCTGAAGGAAAGCCTGTCCGGCCAGGGGGTGCGGACGCTGGCCGAGGCGGACGGGCAGGCGGAACAGGACGACGAAGCACAAGAGGAGCCGGACGGGGCGGAACAGGACGCGCGGCGGGCGGAAAAAGAGAACGCCTCCCGCGCAGGGACGGAGCATTCCGGCGGGCGGACGGTCACAACGGCAGATCGCACACAGGCGCAAGCTGCACGTACAGAGGACTGAAGCGATCGGCCATATAGTCGGGCACGCTGGGGGCGGCACCGGGCGGGCACAGCGGCAGGCACAGGGAAAAGCACGCGCCGCGCTCCGGCGCGCTACCTGCCAGCAGGCGGCCGCCGTAGGCGCGGGCATAGCGCCGTGCAACCTCAAGCCCAAGGCCCAGGCCGCGGTCCCCGGCGGAGGGCGCGCATCCCGGGCCGTTGTCGGCCACAGTGAGAAGCAGCGTTTCCCCGCGCCGCGCCGCACGCACGGATATTGCGGGCCGCTCGCCGCCATACTGCACCGCGTTGGCCAGCAAATTACCCAGTGCGGCGGCAAACAGCCGCGCATCTCCCATGGCCCACAGAGGCGCCCGAGGCCATTCGGGCACGAACACCGCGCTGCGGCACACACCCGCCGCGCCGCTGACGTAGGCCGCGGCCAGCGCTGTAACGCACACCGGCTGCGGGTGGGGCGGTGCGGTGCAGAGCGCGGCGTGAGCGGCCAGGTTTTCGGCGGTGCGCAGCGTGCGGTAGGCCGCGCGGGCGATGCCGTCCAGCGTGGCTTCGCCGCCGCCGGGGCCGCCCGCCGCCGCACGGCGGGCCGCGGGCAGCAGGGCCAGAAGGTCGGCTGTATCCTCACGCAGATGCGCCGCAAGAAGCGCGCTGTTTGGCGTCGGGGCCATGGGAATCCTCCTTTCCGCATGCGCGCCGCAGGGAGCTGGAGGCGGCGCGCAGGGTCAAACTGCACATAGTGTATGAAGTTTGCACGCCGCTATGTATGGATTGTTACAAAAGTGTAAGAAGTTCGTGTTTTCGGCGTTAAACTTTTATCAAACTCTTGCAGTCCGGCGGCTTTTGGGGTACAATAAGTGATAGTCTTACGGGCAAAATACAGCGCCGCAGGGTGCGGCGCACACCGTGCCTGAATATAAGGAGGATGTACTAATATGGCAGTAAAAGTTGCAATCAATGGCTTTGGCCGCATTGGCCGCCTGGCGTTCCGCCAGATGTTCGGCGCCGAGGGTTACGAGATCGTCGCGATCAACGACCTCACCAGCCCGAAAATGCTTGCCCACCTGCTGAAATATGACACCGCGCAGGGCCGTTACGAGGGCCACACCGTCGAGTCCGACGAGACTTCCATCACCGTGGATGGCAAGAAGATCGAGATCCTGGCCGAGAAAGACCCGGCGAACCTCCCCTGGGGCAAGATCGGCGTTGACGTTGTGCTGGAGTGCACCGGCTTCTTCGCTTCCAAGGCCAAATCCCAGGCCCACATCGACGCGGGCGCCAAGAAGGTCGTCATTTCCGCTCCGGCCGGCAACGACCTGCCCACCATCGTTTACAGCGTGAATGAGAACACCCTGACGGCTGAGGACACCATCATCTCCGCCGCTTCCTGCACCACCAACTGCCTGGCGCCGATGGCCAAGGCCCTCAACGACGCCTATCCCATCCAGAGCGGCATCATGACGACCGTTCACGCCTACACCGGTGACCAGATGATCCTGGACGGCCCGCACCGCAAGGGTGATTTGCGCCGCGCCCGCGCCGGCGCCGCCAACATCGTGCCCAACAGCACCGGTGCCGCCAAGGCCATCGGCCTGGTGATCCCCGAGCTGAACGGCAAGCTCATCGGCTCCGCCCAGCGCGTGCCTGTTCCCACCGGCTCCACCACCATTCTGGTGGCCGTCGTCAAGGGCAAGGACGTAACGAAGGAGAGCATCAACGCCGCTATGAAGGCAGCCTCCTCCGAGAGCTTCGGCTACAACACCGACGAGATCGTCTCCTCCGACGTCATCGGCATCCGCTACGGCAGCCTGTTCGACGCCACGCAGACGATGGTCACCAAGCTCGACGACGATACCTATCAGGTGCAGGTCGTGTCTTGGTACGACAACGAGAACAGCTACACCAGCCAGATGGTCCGCACCATCAAGTATTTCGCTGAGCTGGCGTAACCCATGTTTTCCGGCGCTCCCGCTTCTCAAACGAGGCGGGGGCGTTTTTTGTTCTTTGTATCTGCAGCATTTACAGCTTTTTCACACAAAACACACACTGCCGCCTAAAAAGTGGCAGGAATCACGGTTGAACAACGGGGACAAACAGGGTATAATATTTTGTATATTGGGGAACTTTTGGTATCCGTAAAAATGAGCCGGAAAGGAGGGCGCACATGGAGCAGCGGCACATGCAGGAAAAGAGCCGCGGCGCGGCGCGCGCTGATGTGGACGCCCGTGCCCGGGCCATTCAGGAGCAGATCATCCATATCCCGCGTCCGGCGCAGCCCGGCAATGCGCGCCCGGCCGCCCAAAGCACGGCCGGACACCCTTCGGGCGCACAGCAGCGTCCTCCTCAAGCGGCACGCCCCCGGGATGACGCTTGCGCCCAGCGGCGGCGCGCAGCGCCCGCTCCGGCACACACAGCGCCCCGCGGGCAGGCTGCGGGCGGACGCCACTATGCCGCAAAGCCGCGCAAACGCAGGCGCGCGCCAGGCGGCGGTATGTTCTTTGCCTGTGTGGCCGTTGTTATCCTGAGCCTTTCGTGGGTCATCACCACGCTCATAGAGCTGCCCGCCGAGCGCGCGGCGGCCAGCAGCTTGGCTGCTTTGTCGGCTTCTCAGGCTGCTTCCTCTCAGGCAGACGGCAGCGTGGCGCAGACAGGGGAAGCGGTGCTTGGCCCTGTACAGCAAACAGACGCTTCGTATACGCAGCCTTCCGCTTCACTGGTGGCGCTGCCGGAGGCGGGCCGTGTGGATATGAGCTACTTTGACGATGCGCTGTTCATCGGCGATTCGCTGACGCGGGGCTTCCAGGAATATTCCAGCGGCATCCCCAACGCGAAATACGCCGCTTATCTGGGCGCGGGCCCCAAGCAGTTCATGGAGGGCCTTGTGGAAAACATCAGCGGCCAGCAGGTGGCCGCCATAGATGAGATCTTGGCCGCGGCGCCTAAAAAGGTGTATATTCTGCTGGGCACCAATTCCATGGCTACGCTTACCGATGAGGCATTCCTGAAGTATTACAACGATTTCCTTGACTTCCTGCTGCCGCAGCTGCCGCAAGATACGGTGTATTACATCCAGGGCATCCCGCCTGTCTCGGCGGAAAAGATGGCCGGGGACGAAAACTTTTCAGTGGAACGCATCCGGGGGCTGAACGAAAACCTGGCGAAAATAGCTTATGACAGGGATCTGCATTATCTGGACCTGTTCTCCGCTCTGGCCGACGAAAACGGCGCGCTTCGGGCGGATATTGCTTCGGGCAGCATCCATCTGAACAACGAAGGCTACAATGTATGGCGGGAGTTCCTTGTGACACATACGGCGTACAGCAAGGAGAATCCGTACCTGCCCGGCTCACCTTATTACACGGCCCCGGCGGCCTGACGAAAACACGGCACACGCGTGGACGGCGGAAAACGCCCTGTGGGAGGGACTGGCCTTGGCAGAGAGCACGTTCAAACTGTATAGCAAACGCCGCCGAAGCCGGGCGCTTCTGGCACAGGCGGGCCTTGGCGTGCTCATTGTGGCGCTGCTGTTCGGTATTTCCTATGCTGCGGTAAGGATCATTTACGGCCAGCCGCTGCTGCGCGCGCGTGCCGCCGTGTCCGCCGCGCCGCCGGCACAGCCCGGCGGGGTCCCCGCGCCGGAGCCTGCACTGGAAAGCCAGCCGCATGCGCCGTCCGTGACAGCGGCCGTATCCGTGCAGGCGTGGAACACCGAAACCCCTGTGGAGCGCACGCTGGATGCCGATGTGACGGCCAGTGACGCCCGCCTTCTGGCCGTACCGGAAAACGGGCGTGTATCCGATGACTATTTCCGCGATGCGCTGTTCATCGGGGATTCCGTTACACAGGGCTTCGCATGGTATCCGGAATACAGGGACTGGATGCGTGTGTGCGCCTACAAGGGCGTGAACCCCCAGAGCATCCTGCAAAACTATGTGGGCCAGCGGGCCGATGGCACCAAAATCGAGATGTGGGACGAGATCAACGTCCAGCAGGATGTAGCGAACATCTATATCCTTCTGGGAGCGAACGCGCTGCTGCAGCAGACGGACGAGGGCTTTTTGAAATTTTACGGCGAATTGCTGGACAAATTGCGGGTGCGTTTCCCGGATACGCCCATCTATGTGCAGAGCATCACTCCAACGACACAGGAATACGGCGAGAAGAAACCGCAGCTAGAACGGGAGCATCTGAAGCTTATCAACAACGCCATCGCCAAGCTGGCCGTGAGCAAAGGGCTTTATTATGTGGACCTGTGGGAAGTGATGGCGGACGAGAACGGTTACCTGCGGGCGGACCTGGCAGGGAGCGACGGCCTGCACCTGCTCGACGGCTCCAAATACCGCCCGTGGCTGGATTACCTTGCCGCACACACCATATACAGCGCGCACAACGCGCAGTTCGCCCTGGCGGACGGGGGCGCATACCGTTAGCACGCCCGCAAATATCCTTTGGAGGCACCAATTTGGCAAACAATATCAAGCCGTACAAAGTGCACAGCAAACGCCGCCGCAACCAGACGCTTCTGGTGCAGGCGGGTCTTGGCGTACTCATTGTGGCGCTTTTGTTCGGCATTTCCTATTCGTCGGTGAAGATCATCCACGGCCAGCCTGTGTTCCCGGTGCGCGGCGCGCAGCAGGACGGGGGCCCGCCATCGTCCGAAAGCACGCCGCCTGCGCCGGAAAGCGTATCTACGCCCTCCGGCGGCGGTGCGCAGGAGGTGGGCGGCCGACCGGAGGCAGCGGCGCCCGTGCAGGCTTGGAACACGGAAGTGCCTGTGGAGCGCACGCTGGAAAGCGACGTTACTGCCAGCGATTCCCGCCTGTTGGCCGTGCCTGCCAACGGCAGGCTGAGTACGGAGTATTTCCGCACGGCGCTGTTCATCGGGGATTCCCTGTCCCAGGGCTTTGCGCTGTATGCACCCACGCGGGATGTGGCAACAGTATGCGCGTATAAGAGCACCAGCCCCAATCAGGTGCTGCAAAATTTTGTGGGCCAGCGGCCGGACGGCTCGCGCATTGAGATGTGGGACGACATCAAGGTGCAGTCGCCAAGCAATATCTATGTGCTGTACGGCACCAACGCGCTCATCAGCCAGTCGGATGAAGCGTTCCTGAAATATTACAGCGATCTGCTCGACAAGCTGCGGGAGCGGTTCGCGGGCGTGCCCATTTATGTGCAGAGCATCACGCCCACCACGGCCGAACAGGGTGTAAAGCAGCCGCCGCTGGAGAACGGCCACATCCGTCTTATCAATAACGCCATCGCCAAGCTGGCCGTGAGCAAGGGCCTTTATTATCTGGACGCACAGGAGGCTCTGGCAGACGCAGACGGAAACCTGCGCGGGGACTATGTGGGAACCTACGACGGCATTCACATGAACCCCACCGGCTATGCGGCCTGGGCGGATTATATCCTGACTCACACCGTATACAGCGATTACAACAAGCAGTTCGTGACGGAGGGGCCGTATGCCTGACGCACCGGCCCCGGTGAAAGATAACAGCAGGGCCCCGGCTGAAAAGCCGGGGCCCTGCTGTATCTGCTGTGAGCCGCTGTCAATCGTGCAAAAGGTTGAGCGTGATCTCGTATTTGCTGTCCACTGAATACTTCTCCGGTGCGCTGGCCTTGTATTTGTTCAGCGCGGCAGTGGATTTCACCGGGTTCTGCAGCGTGCCGGCGCCCGCCACGCAGCCGCCCGGGCAGGCCATGCCCTCGAGCAGGTAGCCGTTCAGCTTGCCTGCCTTGGCCAGCATCAGCATTTTTTTGCATTCCTGCAGGCCCTGGGCGGCCATCACCTTTACCTCGCGGTCCGGGTCCATCTTGTGGATGGCGTTCACCACCGCGTTCGCCACGCCGCCGGAAACCGCAAACCCGCGGCCGTCGGCGGTGGCCTCCACCAGCTCGGGCCCGGCGGCCACTTCGGAGAACTTGATGGCCTTCGCCTCAAACATGCCCATCACTTCTTCAAACGTGAGCACGAAGTCCACGTCGCTGCGGATGGTGCGGCGGCTGGCTTCCAGCTTTTTGGCGGCGCACGGCCCGATGAAAACGACCTTGCAGTTTTTGTGCTCTTTTTTCAGCAGGCGGGCCGTCAGCACCATGGGCGTCATGGCCATGGAGATATAGGGCGCAAAATCCGGGAACAGCTTTTTTCGCCATCACGCTCCAGGCCGGGCAGCAGGACGTGGCCATAAACGGCTGCTGCTCGGGCACCTCGCGCATAAAATCCTTGGCTTCTTCAATGGTACACAGGTCCGCGCCGATGGCGACCTCCACCACATCGTCAAAGCCCAGGAGCTTCATGGATGGCTTCAGCTTTTCAGGCGTCATGTCCGGGCCGAACTGGCCCACAAAGGCCGGAGCCACGGCGGCGATGACACGGTCGCCCTGGTTGATGGACTGGATGACCTGGAAGATCTGGCTTTTGTCCGCGATGGCGCCGAAAGGACAGTTTACAAGGCACATGCCGCAGGAAACGCACTTGTCGTAATCGATCTTGGCGCGGCCCAGCTCGTCAGAGCCGATGGCATCCATGCCGCAGGCCTTGGCGCAGGGGCGTTCCATCTTATGGATGGCGCCGTAGGGGCATACGTTGGCGCACTGCCCGCACTTGACGCACTTGCTCTGGTCGATAACGCTTTTGCCGTGCACGATGGACACCGCGCCCTTGGGACATACTTCCACGCAGGGATGCGCCAGGCAGCCCTGGCACATATCCGTCACGTGAAAAGATTTTTCCGGGCAGGCGTTGCAGGCAAATTTGATGATATTGATGAGGGGCGGCTCGTAGTATTTCTCCGGCCGGGCGGCCTCCTCGATACCGGTGGAAAGGGGCGCGTGCTCGTCGATGGGGCGCAGCGGCAAACCCATGGACAGGCGCAGGCGCTCGCCCACGATGGCGCGCTCCAGAAAGATACTGTCGCGGTATTTGCTCACCTCGCCCGGCAAAATCTTGTACGGCAGCTCCTCGACGCGGCTGTAATCGCCGCCTTCGTATGCCATACGGGCCACCTCGGTGAATACCTGGCGGCGGATGTCGGTAACGGAAGAATAAATACCACGCATGTGTGAAAACTCCTTTATCAATCAGGTGTGGACAGACTGTTACAAAAGTATCATACCATAGTGCAAAAAGCCGCGCAAGTGCGCGCCGTGACAAAGTTCTTTGCTCCGCACAAAAAAATAGTGGTACATCTGCCCAGCGCCGGGCGGATGCCCCTCGGGGGCTTCTTGTAAAGGCCGGGCGAAGGGCATATAATACGGGAGTGGTATGATTTTCCGGCGCGGCATGCGCCGGCTGTGAGAAAAGGAGAACCCTGTTTTGATTTTGGAACTTTTACTGGACGCGCTGCTGGACAGCGTGAAAATGCTGCCCTTTCTGTTCGCGGCGTACTGGCTGATCGAATATGTGGAGCACCGCCACTCGGAGGGCATCGAAAAAGCACTGGCGGGCGGCGGGCGCTTTGGCTTTGTGCCGGGCGCCGTACTGGGCCTGCTGCCCCAGTGCGGGTTTTCGGCCATGGCGGCAAACCTGTACGCCAGCAAGGTGGTCACGCTGGGTACCCTGCTGGCGGTGTTCCTTGCCACGTCCGACGAGGCGGTGCCGCTGCTCATCGCAAACCCGGAACACTGGCGGTCGCTGGCGCTGATCCTCGGCATCAAGCTGGCTGTGGCGCTTGCCGCGGGCTTCTGCATTGATTTTGTGTTCAAAAGGCTGATTCCTCAGAGCGTGCGCGGCGGCTACACAGGCAGCAGCAGCGCTGTGGACTGCCACGAGCACGAGGAACGGGACGGCATCCTGGCGGCGGCGCTCAAGCACACGCTGCACATCTTTTTGTTCATTTTGCTGTTCAACATTGCTTTGGGCGCGCTGGTGGCTCTGGTGGGCGAGGAGGCCATAGGGGCATTCCTGGCGGCCAGCGGCCCGTGGCAGCCTGTGCTGGCCGGGCTTGTGGGGCTCATTCCCAACTGTGTGTCCTCGGTCCTCATCACCCAGCTGTATGCCGCGGGCCAGCTTTCGCTGGGAGGCGTGGTGGCGGGGTTGTGCACGGGCGCAGGCGTGGGGCTGGCGGTGCTGCTGCGCGCCAACAAAAACGCCAAACAGAATTTGTTTATCGTGGCGCTGCTGTACGGCATCGGCGTGGCGGCGGGCCTGGTTTGCAGCCTGTTTGCATAGCAAAATCAAAAAGCACCCCGCCGTGCGGCGGGGTGCTTTTTGCGCGGTGCGGGCAAGAGACAGGGAAAGGCCGTGCGCCATACAATTTCCGCCAATTGCCGAATGACATGGCGGACCGTTTGTGGTATAATATGTCTGGTTGGTGAATGCGAGCCGCAGGCGAAGCATGAGCCTGGCGGCATAGATACCATGTTTCTTAGTGAACACGAGCGGTACGCGAAGTGCGCGATGGGAAACATAGTTTGCCTGGAGCAACGGAAAATCCGGCGCGCCTCAAAGCGCGTGCGGCAAATAAAGGCGTGTCCCCCGGTGCGGGCGGTTTTGGTCCGCTGTGCCGCCGGCGGGCCGCTGCGGAGGGAAACGATATGCTGGATGTGGCCGTCATCGGCTGCGGCATCGTGGGCGCAAACGTGGCCTATTTGCTGTCGCAGCACAAACTGCGCGCGGCGGTGTTTGAAAAGGAGAACGACGTCTCCATGGGCACCACACGCGCCAACAGCGCCATCGTGCACGCGGGGTACGACCCTGAACCGGGCACCGCCATGGCGCGGCTGAATGTGCGGGGAAGTGCGCTGACGAAAGAGCAGTGCGCTGCGTTCGACGTCAAATACCGCCAGATCGGCAGCCTGGTGCTGGCTTTTTCCGATGAGGAAATGGCAACCGTGCGCCGCCTGTACGAAAACGGTGTGGCGAACGGCGTGCCCGGCGTGCGCGTGCTGACGCGGGAGGAAACGCTGGCCATGGAGCCGAATCTTTCCGATGCGGTGTGCGGCGCGCTGTATGCGCCCAGTGCGGCCATTGTGGAGCCGTGGGATCTGGCGCTGGCGCTGGCCGAGGCCGCCGTAGAAAACGGCGTGGAACTCCATTTGGAAACAGCTGTGACAGGCGCGGAGAAAATCAGCGGCGGCTGGCGGCTGCATACTGCAAAAGGCGATTTTGAAGCCCGTGCCGTGGTGAACGCGGCGGGCGTGGAGGCGGACCTGGTGGCCGCGATGGCGGGTGAACCGGGCTTTACCACGATTCCCAGCCGAGGTGAATACTACCTTCTGGACAAAAGCCAAGGCTATGTGGTGAACCACGTTGTTTTCCAGTGTCCCAACCGCGACGGTAAGGGTGTGCTCGTTTCGCCTACGGTTCACTACAACCTTATCGTCGGCCCCAATGCGGAGCCCAGCGGCCGCGAGGACGTTTCCACACAGGCGGACGCGCTGGCATTCGTGCGGGAAAAGGCCGTCAAGAGCGTGCCGGGCGTAAACTTCCGGGAAAATATCCGCAATTTTGCGGGCGTGCGCGCCAATACCGACCAAAGCGATTTTATCATTGGGGAGACCGCGCCCGGCTTCATCACGCTGGGCGGCATCAAAAGCCCGGGCCTTTCCAGCGCGCCGGCGATTGCGGAGGACGCGCTGGCGCTGGTTGCGGGCGCGGGCGTGACGCTGGAGAAAAAGGAGAGCTTCGTCCACACCCGCACCAAAAAACGATTCAACGAAATGACGCCGCAGCAGAAGGCGGAGGCCATCCGGGAAAATCCGCTGTACGGCCGTGTCATCTGCCGGTGCGAAACCGTGACGGAGGGCGAGATCGTGGACGCGCTGCACCGCCCCATCCCGCCGCGCACCATCGACGGCGTAAAACGCCGCTGCACCGCGGGCATGGGCCGCTGCCAGGGCGGCTTCTGCGGTCCCCGGGTGCATGAGATCATTGCGCGGGAGCTTGGCATCCCCCAGCAGGACGTCCTGAAGGACAGGGCCGGCAGCTATATCATCACCGGCACCACGAAGGAAGGGGGCCTGCATCATGGAGAATAACCGGTACGACGTCATCGTCATCGGCGCAGGCCCCGCCGGGCTGGCGGCGGCCGAGGCCGCGCACAAGGGCGGCGCGGGCCGCATCCTGCTCCTGGAGCGCGACAACACGCTGGGCGGCATCCTCAACCAGTGCATCCACAACGGCTTCGGCCTGCATTATTTTAAAGAAGAGCTCACGGGCCCCGAGTACGCGGGCCGCTTCATCGAGCTGGTGCGCAAGACGAACATAGAGGTAAAGACGGACACGATGGTGCTGGCCGTCACGCCGGAAAAACGCGTCCACGCCGTCAATGAAAAGGATGGCTACATTGTGCTGGAGGCCGCGTCCATCGTGCTGTGCATGGGCTGCCGCGAACGCACGCGCGGCGCCATTTCCATCCCGGGCGCGCGCCCGGCGGGCGTATTCACCGCGGGCGCGGCCCAGCGGTATCTGAACATTGAGGGCTATATGGTGGGCCGCCGCGTGGTGATTCTGGGCTCCGGCGACATCGGCCTGATCATGGCGCGCCGCATGACGCTGGAGGGCGCGAAGGTGCTGGCCTGCGTGGAGGTGATGCCTTATTCCGGCGGTTTGACGCGCAACATCGTGCAGTGCCTGCACGATTATAATATCCCGCTGTATTTGTCCCACACGGTGACGAAGATCGAGGGGGAGGGCCGCCTGACGGGCGTGACCGTGCAGAAGGTGGATGAAAATCGCGCTCCCGTCCCCGGCACGGAGATGCATTTCGACTGCGACACGCTGCTTTTGAGCGTGGGGCTCATTCCGGAAAACGAGCTTTCGGGCGGCGCGGGCGTGGAGATGGACCGGCGCCACAACGGCCCCATGGTGTATGAAAACATGGAGACCAGCGTGCCGGGCATCTTCGCGGCGGGCAACGTGGTGCATGTACATGACCTTGTGGATTTTGTCACGGGCGAGAGCCAGCGCGCGGGCGCGGCCGCGGCCCGGTTCGCACGGCAGGGTCCTGCGCCTGAGGGGCGCGTGCTGGAGGTGGAAAACGGTGCGTCCGTCACCTATACGGTGCCCGGAAAGATCCGCCTGGCCAATGTGGATAAAGCCGTGGAGATATTTTTCCGTGTGAACCGCGTGTGCGGCAATTCCGTTATCCGCGTGGCGGCAGGCAGCGAACAGCTGGCGGCATACAAGCGCGAGCATCTGGCCCCCGGCGAGATGGAGCGCATCAGCGTGCCGAGGGCACTGCTGGAAAAGGCGGACGGCTGCATCACCGTCAGCGTGGAGGAGGCATGAGAAATGGCGAATATCATTTGTATCGTGTGCCCCAAGGGCTGCCGCCTGACGGTGGATGAAAACACGCTGGCTGTGACGGGGAACGGCTGCCCGCGGGGCGCGGAGTACGGCAAAAACGAGCTGACGCACCCGGTGCGTGTGGTGACGAGCACCGTGCGTGTGGAGGGCGCGGATATCTGCCGCTGCCCGGTGAAAACCGCGGGCAGCGTGCCCAAGGAGAAAATGTTTGCCGTGATGGACGCGCTGGACGGCGTATGCCTGCACGCGCCTGTGCATTGCGGAGACGTGGTGCTGGCGGACGTGTGCGGCACGGGCGTGGACGTCGTGGCTACGCGGGAGCTGCCGGCGGCGGAATAAGGGGAAAATAAAAAAGGGGAGGGCCTAAGCCCCTCCCTTTTTGTATGTAGAAAACCACTCGCTGGGTGAATTATACTATCAAGTGCAACACTTTAGGGAAACAAAAAGAAGTTCATACAGAACCCTGGTAGAATGGAGTTACCACACAACGAAACCACCGGAGGGAACTGTATGAACTATCATCATCTTACCATAGAAGAGCGCAGTTGTATACGGAAATATTATGTGGATGGGTTGAGTTATCGAGAGATTGCCCGGCTGATTGGGAGGGATGTGAGTACGGTGTCGCGGGAGATACGGCGGAACTGCACCCACATGTATGACATTCCGACCTACTACCCACATACAGCTCAGAAGAAGTATCTGCTGCGTCGTTCCTACTGCCACCGGGGGATGTTCCATTCACAGGAAGTGATCGATTACATAGAGGAAAAGCTGCGGGCGACCTGGTCGCCGGAGCAGATCGCCTGTACCCCGTGCGAACTGAAGATGCCAAGCTGGCGTACCATCTACCGGTGGATCTACGAGAAATACCTGGTAAATGGCAATCTGAAAGTACTGCGCCACAAGGGAAAGAGCCACGGAGTGAAAGAAACGCGAGGGAAATACAGTAAGGGAAAGTCGATCCGCAAGAGGGACAAGTCGGTATACAGCCGCCAGGAAGCCGGGCATTGGGAAGCGGATACGGTGGTGAGCGGCCAGGGCAAAAGCAAAGCCTGCTTTGCCACCCTGGCGGAGCGCAAGACCCGGTTTTACATTGCCATGAAGATGTCGGACCGACGGGCGGAGACCATGGAGAACGCCATTGTCGCTGCATTGTCCGCTTTCCCTCCGCAACTGGTCAAGACCATTACCTGCGACCGGGGCACAGAGTTCGCCAACTGGCGCCGCATTGAAGAACGATTGCATTGCGAGGTCTATTTTGCCGACCCATATTGTGCCTGGCAGAAAGGTACAAACGAGAATCTGAACGGCCTGCTCCGGGAGTTTTATCCCAAGGGCAGGAACCTTTCCCGTGTTGCTCCCGCCACTCTAAAACGAAACCTGGCGTTGATCAACGCCAGGCCTCGCAAAGTTCTGTACTTCCGTTCTGCTCAGGAATTATGGGACTTCGAACTCAACTCCTGTTGCACTTAGTTTGACAATTCACTGCAGTAAAAACCACTCGCTGGGCGAGCGGTACAAAAGAAGGATAATGCTGACGATGAAAATCCCTGTGACAGGATAGGGAAGTGCGGCCGGCCAACTGCACAAACGAAAAAACAGGGCGGGCCGTTCAGATGAATAATTTATCGGATACAGGCTGGAATTGCAAATATCATATTACGGTTGCGTCAAAATATCGCAGGAAAGCCTTTTGCGGAGAAAAAAAGGCGGGAATTCTGGCGCAGAGGATATTACGCAAACACAGCAGGAAAGAATGCGATAAAAATCGTGGAGCGCGTCGAACATCAGATGAAGAAAGGCAGAGCAGGAGAGCTGCCGACGATGCTGAAATAAGCCCGCTTGCGGGCCGCCGGCAGTAAAATTTCCGTGGCCGGCGGACCCTGCCTGCGCCATCTGGCGCGTATGCTGGCAATATAGGGCTTTGCCCGGATATGCCCCCCGACTTTGCCGGGGGGACTTCGCCGGGACAGCAGACGGCGTTACCGGTATTGCGGCAGCCAGCTGCCGTGGGCCTCGATCAGGTCATCGACCAAGCGGATGATGTCGTCCAGGGAGAGCTCGGCGGCGGTGTGCGGCTCCAGCATGGCGGCATGATAGATGTGCTCGCGCTTTTTCGTCGCGGCGGCCTCAATGGTGAGCAGATGTACATTGACATGCGTCTGGTTCATGGCCGCGAGCTGTACGGGCAGCCTGCCCACATAACACGGGGCTACGCCGGCGCCGTCCACCAGACAGGGCACTTCCACGCAGGCCTCACGGGGAAGATTTTCAATCAGCCCGCCTGTGTTGAGCACGTTGCCGCCCAGCTTATAGGGGCGGCCCGTAACCATAGCCTCGATAATGCGTGATGCGTATTCCTTTGAACGCTCGTGGGGCAGCACGCCCTTGCTGCTGAGGTCCGCGTATTCCTTATCCCACTCGGCAATCTGCCGGATGCAGCGGCGGGGATACTCGTCCAGTGGGATGTTGAAGCGGTCGATCAGCTCCGGATAACGCGCCTTGATATAAAATGGGTTGTATTCGGCGTTGTGTTCGCTGGACTCCGTACAGTAATAACCCAGTTTTTCAATGTAATCGAAGCGGACCATATCATGGTGCTTCTCGGAGGCGTTTTTCTCCTTTGCACGCCGGCGGATCTCAGGGTACAGATCGTTGCCGTCCCGGTCGCGGATGTCCAGCAGCCAGCCCATGTGATTGATGCCGGCGATCAGCTCCCGGCGTCCCTCCAGACGGTCGCTCATGCCGATGGCGTCCATCAGAGTTTTGCTGCACGTCTGTACGCTGTGACACAGGCCCAGCGTTTTCACACCTGTATAACGCAGCATATATCCCGTGAGCATGGACATGGGGTTGGTATAGTTCAGAAACCATGCGTTGGGGCATACCGCCTCCATATCACGGGCGAAATCCTCCAGCACGGGGATGGTGCGCAGTGCACGCATGATGCCGCCGATGCCAAGCGTATCGCCGATGGTCTGGCGCAGGCCGTATTTTTTAGGGATCTCGAAATCTGTGATGGTGCAGGGATCGTAGCCGCCCACCTGGATTGCGTTGATGACGAAATCCGCTCCGGAAAGCGCTTTCCGGCGGTTCTCTGCGCCCAGATAAGACGGATCGAAGCAGGGCAGCCGTTGCCCTTGTTGATGGCCTCCAGAATGGCTGCGCTCTGTTCCAGACGCTGGCCGTCGATGTCATACAGGGCGATCTCCATGCCCTTGAGCGCATCCGTGTAGATGCAGTCTCCCAAAACGTTGCGCAGAAAGACCGTGCTGCCTGCGCCCATAAATGTGATCTTTATCATTGTACCGCCTCCTTACACACAGTCTAGCAAAAAAATACGGGAAAGGGTATTGCAAACTGCGCTGTATTTTTGGCATAATGTGACTGATGGAAGGGCGGCGGGAGAAATGAAGGATACGCTTCTGGACAATCTGCACATGGCAGACATCAATCCGAGGATATGCGGAGTGGAGGCGTGTGCGCCGGGGCATTCCTTCGGCCCGGCGGTGCGGGAATACTTTCTTTTGCATTATGTTGTGCGCGGGAAGGGAATATTCCGCCGCGGGAAACGGGAGTACACACTGCAGGCGGGCGAAATATTCGTGATACGCCCCGGCGAGGTGACGTATTACGAGGCGGATATGCGCGCCCCGTGGGAATACATGTGGGCCGGATTTGACTGCGCGCCGCCCTTTGCGGCGCTGCTGGAGCAGGACGTGCTGCGCCTGCCCGGCGCGCTGCAAAATTTTTCGCGCATTGCAGGCTGCGGAGATATGCCTGCAAAGGAGTGGCGCATCTGCGCGCGGCTCTATGAGCTGTTTGCGGAGCTGGACGCGGCCCGCGGCCCGGCGCAGGGGCACGGCGGCAACTATGTGGGACAGGCTGTGAACTACATCGAATCGAATTATTCCCAGCCTATGCGGGTACAGGATATCGCCGCGGGGCTGGGCCTGAACCGCAGTTATTTTTGCAGGCTCTTCCGGCAGCAGACGGGCCTTTCTCCGCAAGAGTACATCGTGTCCTGCCGTCTGGCAAAAGCGGCGCAGTTCATGACGGAGCACGGCATGTCTCAGGAAGAAGCGGCGCGTCAGGCGGGATATCCGGATGTGTTTTCCTTTTCGCGCATGTTCCGGCGCAAATACGGCATGCCGCCCGGCCGTTATGCCGCGCGTGCCAGGCAAAAGCAGGGGGGATAGGCCGGGCGCGCTGCCTTTGCCACCAAACGCTGTCATGTGCGAAGAATATAGAACGGATCAAATAGAACAAAAACCATTGCGGTCCTGTCCATGCCTGATATTCAACAAATTCCGGCGGAGGCCTTTTTGTTGTCTTCATTTGCTTTGGTCGGAGAATTCCGCCGAAAGGACGGCGTACAGCCAGGCGTCCACAAAGCACCCATCTTTCCGGTAGCGTCGGCGCAGTATGCCCTCCCGGCGGAATCCGCATTTTTCCAGCACGCGCACAGAGGCCGCATTGCCCGCCAGTACTTCTGCACAGATGCGGTTGAACCCCGCCTGTGCGAAGCCAAAGCGCAGAACGGCCCCCAGGGCTTCAGGCATCAGCCCGGCGCCGCGGTACGCGGGTGAAAGAGCATAGGAGGTCTCGGCGCAGCAGTGCGCCTCATCCACGCCGTGCAGATTAACGACGCCGGCCAGCGTGCCGCTTTCGCGCAGCGTGACGGCCCACTGGAGAAAATTCGGCTCCGCGTAACGTCCCAGCCAGTTTTCCAGCCGCACCTGCGTTTCCTGCAGAGCAGCGCAGGGCTCCCAGGGCAGATACCGGCAGCAATCCTCCCGGCCGGCCCAGCCGTGAAAGACAGCGGGGGCGTCGCCGGGCAAAAAACGCCGCAGGACAAGGCGTCCGGTCTCCAGCGGCACGGTGCCTTGAAGCTTCATTTCAAATTTCCCCCTTTGCCGGTTGGAAGGATGGGCCGCGGCGCCCCGAAAAGGGGCGCCGCGGCGGTTTATGCCTCGAAGGCGTTCCGTGTGGCTTCTGCGCGGTACTGATGGGTGTACAGGCTGTAATAATATCCGCCCAGCGCCAGCAGCTCGTCGTGGGTGCCGGCCTCGGTGATGCGCCCGCCGCGGATGACAAGGATCTTGTCCGCGCTGCGGATGGTGGACAGGCGGTGCGCCACGATGAAGCTGGTGCGCCCCGTCAGCACCGTCTGGATGGCGTTCTGGATGAGCTGTTCCGTCTCGGTGTCGATGCTGCTGGTAGCCTCGTCCAGAACGAAGATGCGCGGGTCGGAGAGGACCACGCGGGCGAAGCACACAAGCTGCTTTTTTGCCCTGTGGAAAGGCGGCCGCCGCCCTCGCCCACCTCTGTGCCGTAGCCGTCGGGCAGGGCTTCGATGAAGCGGTCCGCCCGCACCATGGCGGCGGCGCGCTTCACCTCGTCCAATGTGGCGTCCTTGCGGCCGTAGCGGATGTTGTCCGCAATGCTGCCGCTGAACAGGTGCGGCGTCTGCAGCACATAGCCCAGCGCGGAGTGCAGCCAGAGCTGGCTGCGCTCCCGGTAGTCCACACCGTCGATGAGTACCTGGCCCGCGGTCGGCTCGTAAAAACGGCACACCAGGTTGACGATGGTGCTTTTGCCCGCGCCCGTCTCGCCCACCAGGGCGATGGTCTGGCCCGGCTCTACCTTTAAATTGAAATCGCGCAGCACGGTCTCGCCTGTTTTGTAGGCGAACGTGACGTCCCGGAACTCCACGCCGCCCGCGATGGGAGGCCAGTTCCCGCGCCGTGGCGCAAAAGCGGTGCCGTATTCGGCTTCCACCTCGGGGCTGTCTACGATATCCGGCTGGGTGTCCAGCAGGTCGATGACGCGCTCGGCGCTGGCCTGTGCGGACTGCATCTCGGCCAGAATGCGCGCCAGCTGCTGGATGGGGTCAAACAGCTGCGTCGTATAGCTGATGAAGGCCGCCAGCGTGCCGAAGCCCATGGCTCCGGCGAACACCAGGCTGCCGCCCCGGCTCAATGCCAGCGCTGTGGAAATACTGCCCAGCGCCATGACGAGCGGCATGAACAGCGCGCTCAGCAAAGCCGAGCGGATGCTGGCCGTGCGCATGGCGCCCGTCAGCTCCCGGAACTCGGCGGCACTGGCCTCCTCGCGCACGAGGGTCTTTGTGGTCATGGCGCCCATGATGCCCTCGTTGAACGCGCCTGTGATGCGGCTGTTCGTTTTGCGCACGGCGCGCTGGTATTTGAGGATACGTTTTTGGAAAAACACGCACAGCGCGGCCAGAACGGGCGTGATGCACAGCACCAGCAGACCCAGCTTCCAGTTCATGGCAAGCAGCACGGCCACGATGCCCACGGCGAACACACCCGCCCACATCAGGTCCACAAGGCTCCAGGCGATCATATCCGACAGCCGGGCGATATCACTCACCATGCGGGCCATCAGCCAGCCAACGGAGGTGGTGTCGTAAAAGCTGAACGAAAGCTGCTGGAGCTTTGCAAACGCATCCTGCCGGATGTCGTAGCTCATGTCCATTTCCAGCCGGCCCGCGCCGCGCACAAACAGGAACACGCCCAGGCTCTGGACGACGACCAGAGCGGCATATACAAGGCCGTACAGCCAAAGCCCCTCGGTGGTGCCGCCCTCGATGAAATGGTCGATGGCATAGCGGGAGAGCTGCGGATAGGCAAGGTCGATCCCCGCCACCACCAGCAGCACGAGCATCACGGAGACCACCGTGCGCCGGTGGCGCATGGCATAGGCGATCAGGCGTTTCCACAGCCGCAGGTCGATCTTCTGGTCGGCAGTGTCTCTTTTGTTTTCAAAATCATTCTGTGCCATTACGCCTCGCCTCCTTTCGGGGACGCCGCCTGCGGCAGCTCGTTCTGGATGGCGCACACGCGTCGGTACAGCCCCTCCTGCGCGGCCAGCGTGTCATGCGTGCCCATCTGCACCACGCGGCCTTTGTCCAGCACGAGGATCAGGTCCGACTTACGGATGGTTGCGATGCGGTGGCTGATGAGGAACATGGTGCCGTGGCGGCGGGAATGCAGCGCGTCGCGGATGGCGGCGTCCGTCTCAGCGTCTACGGCGGAAAGGGAATCGTCAAAGATCAGGACAGGGGTATCCTGCAGCAGCATGCGGGCGATGGCCACGCGCTGCTTTTGTCCGCCGGAAAGCGTCACGCCGCGCTCGCCGACCACGGTGTCGTAGCCCTCGGAGAAGCTCTCGATGACGTCATGTACCGAGGCCGTGCGCGCGGCGGCATATACGTCCGAAAGATCCGCGTCCGGCCGGGCGATGGCGATGTTTTCGCCGATGGTGCGGCTGTACAGGAACGGTTCCTGCAAAACGATGCCCACGTTGCGGCGCAGGTAATGGCGTTCGATGTCGTTGACGTCAACACCGGAAAGCGTGATGCGTCCGGCGGTGACGGGGTACAGCCGCTGCAGAAGCTGCACCAGGCTGGATTTGCCCGCGCCCGTGCTGCCGAGGATGCCAATGGTCTGGCCGGGCCGTACGGTGAACGAAACATGGGAAAGCACGGGCACGCCGTCGCCGTAATCGAAGCACACGTCCTCGAAAGCGACGCTGCCGTCGATCTGCGGCGTAAGGGCTTTGCCCGGCTCCGCTTCGGCGGGCACGGCAAGGATGTCCTCCAAACGGGACAGGGAAATATCCGCCTTGCCCAGATCCGCCAGAATGCGGCCCAGCTGGCGCATGGGGAACGTGAGCATGGAGGTGTAGGTGGTGAACAGCAGCACGTTGCCCAGGCTGAACCCGCCGTGCACGGCGAAATAGACGCCGCACACGCCGGAAAGCGCGATTTGAAGATAGCCGATCATGTCGGAGAGGCCCCAGTATGCGCCCATCAGGGTGGTGAGGTGCAGCGTGATATCGTGGTAAGCCTTGTTGCGCCGGGTGAATTTGTCCAGCTCAGAGCTTTCCTGTGCAAACGCGCGCACCACGCGCACGCCCGTCAGGTTTTCCTGCAGCGTGGTGGAAAGCGCGCCCTCGGCTTCATCCGAGCGTGTGAACTGCCGCTGCACGCCGCGGAAATAGAAGAAGCTGAACACCACAAGAATGGGCAGCAGGCAGGTGGATACGGCCGTCATCGCGCCGCTGATGGGCAGCATGATGGAAATGGCCGTGCACACCATCACCACGGTGCGCACCACCTCCATGGCCTGCATCTGCACAAAGCGGCGAACCGTCTCCACGTCGCTGGTGCAGCGCTGGACAAGGTCACCCGTCTGCACGCCCACATGATAGCTGTATGGCACGGCCTCCAGATGCGTGAACAGCCTGTCGCGCAGGCGCTTGGCCAGTCCCTCGCCCGCAAAGGCGATGCAGTGGCCGCGCAGATAGGTGAATACGCCGCCCAGCAGCGTCACCAGAACCACAAGCGAGGCCAGCACCCAGATGTGGCTCGAGAAATACGCCCGCCCGCCCATGCGCTGGAACAGAGCGGACAGAGCGGCGGGCAGCTCCGGCGTTTTGTCGCCGATGACGCTGTCCACCGTGAAGGAAACGACGAGCGGCGTGACGTAGGTGAGAAACGTGGCGCACAGCGTCGCCGCCACGCCCAGGATAAGATACCGCTTCACGCCGTGAAAAATGTCGCCCAGCAGCCTTCGCCGGAAGCCGCGGGGCCGGGGATGGGTCTGTTCGGGTTGCATGATTACTCCTTTGGCGTTCCCCGCTCCGCCGCTCACGGTGCGCGGGAGGGAGAAAGCGCCGGTGCTGGGGCGCAGCCGCACGCCCGGTGGATAATGCGTTCAGGCGCGCGGAAGGTAACGGCACTCCGCGCGCATTTATATAAACAGGCCGGCAAGCGGCACGCCTTTACAGCGCTTTTGCACCGGGTCTGGTGCAAAAGGCCGCCGGACAGCGCCTCCGGCTGCTGCATCTGCGATACAATTTGTAATAAAGCAATTTAATTCGACAAAAAGTACAGAAAAGAGGGAGCGGCGCGGGACGGCGCCGCCTGCCCTGCGGAACAGCAGGGCAACGCAGCGCACGCCCGGGCGCCACTCCCAAGCGTAACGATTCAATTGTAAGCCTCCGGAACACGTCCGCCCAAAAGGACGGCCCGCTCACCGGTCACGAGCGCAGGTCTTTATACTGCTCACAGGTACATTTTTTAAACTTTTTGCCGCTGCCGCAGGGACAGGGGTCATTGCGTCCCGGCTTGGCGATCTTCTTGGCCGGCTGCTTTTTCACGCTGCCGTCGTCCGCGCCGGATTCACCCGTGGGCTTTGCCACCTGTTCGCGCTGGAGAGGCTGCTCGGTGCGCAGCTCCATGGTGAGCAGCATGCGGGAGGTGTCCTCGCGGATGGACGCCACCATCTCGTCGAACATGTTGAAGCCCTCGATACGGTATTCCACCACCGGGTCGCGCTGGCCGTAGCTGCGCAGATAGATGCCCTTGCGCAGCTCGTCCATGGCGTCGATGTGCTCCATCCACTTGGTGTCCACGGTGCGCAGCAGCACGACGCGTTCAAACTCGCGCATCAAAGGCGAGCCGTAGCGTTTTTCCTTGTCCGCGCAGATGGCGTCGGCCCGGTCCGTCAGGACCTTCACAACGTCCTCCTGCTTCAGCTCGCCCAGAGCTTCGGGCGTGTAGCGGAAATCGCCGTCCTTGGCCAGCCAGCCGCGGTAGTGGCTACGCAGGCCGTCGAAATCCCAGTCGTCGGCAACTTCGCCCGCCAGAAACAGCTGGGCATTGGCCGCAATGGACTCGTGGATCATGGTGTGAACATTTTCGGATACATCCTCGCCGCGCAGTACCTTGCCGCGCTGGCCGTAGATGATCTCGCGCTGGCTGTTCATCACGTCGTCGAACTGCAGTACGTTTTTGCGGATGGAGAAGTTGCGGGCCTCCAGCTTTTTCTGGGCGTTCTCGATGGTGCCGGAGATCATCTTGTTCTCAATGGGCATGTCTTCCTCGACGCCTAGGGAATCCATGATGGTGCTGACGCGCTCGCCGCCGAACAGGCGCATGAGGTCGTCCTCCAAGCTGATGAAGAAGCGGCTGGCGCCGGGGTCGCCCTGGCGGCCGGCACGGCCGCGCAGCTGGTTGTCGATGCGGCGGCTCTCGTGGCGTTCGGTGCCGATGATGAACAGGCCGCCCGCGGCGCACACCTCGGCGGCTTCTTCCGCGATGACTTTTTTGTGCGCGGCCTCCAGATCGGCATAGCGCGCGCGCACCTTTAAAATTTCCGGGTCGGTGGTATCGGCGTGGCCGGTGCTCTCCACGATCAGTTCCTCGGAGAAGCCCTCCCTGCGCAGGTCGGCTTTGGCCATGTGCTCGGCGTTGCCGCCCAGCATGATGTCGGTGCCGCGGCCGGCCATATTTGTGGCGATGGTGACCGCGCCCTTTTTGCCCGCCTGCGCTACGATCTCGGCTTCCTTTTCGTGGTGCTTGGCGTTCAGAACCTCGTGCTTCACGCCGCGGCGGCTCAGCAGCTTGCTCAGCAGCTCGCTCTTTTCAATGGAAATGGTGCCCACCAGCACGGGCTGGCCCTTTTCATGGCACTCGATGATCTGCTCGATAACGGCGTTGAACTTGGCCGGTTCGGTTTTGTACACCACGTCGTTGTAGTCGGTGCGGGCCACGGGCTTGTTCGTGGGCACCTCCACCACCTGCAGGCCGTAGATTTCCTGAAACTCGGCGGCCTCTGTCTGGGCTGTGCCCGTCATGCCGGCCAGCTTGTCGTACATGCGGAAGAAGTTCTGGAAGGTGATGGTGGCCAGCGTGCGGCTTTCGCGCGCCACAGTGACGCCCTCTTTCGCCTCAATGGCCTGGTGCAGGCCCTCGTTGTAGCGGCGGCCCACCATCAAACGGCCGGTGAACTCGTCCACAATAATCACTTCGCCGTCGCGCACCACATAATCCACGTCCCGCTTCATCACGCCCCGCGCCTTGATGGCCTGGTTGATGTGATGCTGCAGCGTCATGTTCGCTCCGTCGGCCAGATTTTCAACATTGAAGTACTTTTCAGCCTTGGCAATGCCGCTGGCGGTAAGGGTGGCCGTCTTTTTCTTCTCGTCCACCACATAGTCGCCGTCCACCTGCTCGTCGTGGTCTTCCTTGTCGTCCAGCTCGGCCACGACGGTGGCCTTCAGGCCCTTGGCAAAATTATCGGCCAGCTTGTACAGATCGGTGCTTTTATCGCCCTCGCCGCTGATGATGAGCGGCGTGCGTGCTTCGTCGATGAGGATGGAGTCCACCTCGTCCACGATGGCGTAATAATGCCCGCGCTGCACCATCTGCTCTTTGTAGGTGACCATGTTGTCGCGCAGGTAATCGAAGCCGAATTCATTGTTGGTGCCGTAGGTGATGTCGGCATTGTAGGCGGCGCGGCGTTCCTCGCCTGTGACGCCGTGGATGATGAGCCCCACCGAAAGACCCAAAAATTTATACAGCTTTCCCATCCACTCGCTGTCGCGTTTGGCCAGGTAATCGTTCACGGTCACCACGTGCACGCCCTTGCCGGTCAGCGCGTTCAGGTATACGGGCAGGGTGGCGACAAGCGTTTTGCCCTCGCCGGTTTTCATCTCGGCGATGCAGGCGCGGTGCAGCACGATGCCGCCCACCACCTGTACGGGAAAGTGTTTCATGCCCAGCACGCGCCAGCTTGCCTCGCGGCATACGGCAAAGGCGTCGGGCAGAATGTCGTCCAGCGTTTCGCCCCCTGCCAGACGCTCCCGGAGCGCGGGCGTCATCGCCTGCAGCTCGCGGTCGGTCATGGCCTGGTACCGGGCCTCCAGCGCCAGCACCCTGTCCGCGATGGGCTGTATCTTCTTGAGCTCCTTCGTGGAAAAGGAGCCGAACAGTTTTTCAAAAAAAGACAAATTTTTCACTCACCTTCCGCGCGGCGCGCCGCCGCACAATTCCACTTTATAATACTACTTTATAGAATACGGTGTCAAACCAAACCGTCCAACTTCGTACAAACAAACGGTGAAGCTGCAAAAACCGTGCGCATCCGCGCGTTCGGACACAAAAAAGCGCCCGCGGATGCGGGCGCGCCAAAAGGTGAAACGGTTCACTTTTCGCCGAACATATTAAAGCGGAACAGCCTGCGCTGGTCCTCGGGGTCGGAGCACTCCAGCTTCGCCTCCGCGATGCTGCCGCCCTCGATCAGCTTGGTAAAGCCGATGAGCTGGCACAGCCTGCTTTTCAGGTTCAGGCGGTCGCCTTCGGGCGTTACCATAAACACATCGCCCTTGCAGGCGGCAAGAACCTCGTTGAATTCTTTCAGGTCGATATCATGCATATCAACAGATGCCATGACCGCATATCTCCTCTCACAATTCTATTTTCCACAACTTCCGTTTGACAGGCCGACGTTCCCCTGTCAACCACAGTATAGCATGTGAATCGTTAATGTCAACAAATTTATAGAAAACTTTTTGTAATATTATACAAAACGGAAGCGAAGACAGCGGCAACCGGGCAAAAGCGCACAATGGGGGAAAAAGTTTTGATTTTCGGCCCCACGCACTTGCAATGCAGCAGCGCTTTCTTTATAATATAGGATAGCGCAAATGTGAAATAACTGTCAAAAGAGAAACACAAAAGAACATCACAAAGGAGCATCACTATGACTTATTCTCATGAAGTAGAACGTATGTGTCCGCTCACGAAAGGCCCGAACCATGGGCCGGCCCCCATCCCGGAGGAGGGCCAGTGGGTAAAGGCATATCAGATCTCTGATATCAGCGGCCTGACCCACGGCGTGGGCTGGTGCGCTCCCCAGCAGGGCACCTGCAAGCTGACGCTGAACATCAAAAACGGCATCATTGAGGAGGCGCTGGTGGAGACCATCGGCTGCTCCGGCATGACCCACTCCGCCGCCATGGCGGGCGAAATTCTGCCCGGCAAGACCATTCTGGAGGCGCTGAACACCGACCTGGTGTGCGACGCCATCAACGTTGCAATGCGCGAACTGTTTTTGCAGATTGTGTACGGCCGCAGCCAGACCGCGTTCAGCGAGGACGGCCTGCCCGTGGGCGCCGGCCTGGAGGATCTGGGCAAGGGCCTGCGCAGCATGACGGGCACCATTTTCTCCACCAAGGCGAAGGGCGTGCGCTACCTGGAGCTGACCGAGGGGTATATCACAAAGGTCGCCGTCGACGAGAACGGCGAGGCCATCGGCTACCAGTTCGTCCGTCTGGGCAAAATGATGGAGGACATCCGCCACGGTGTGGACCCGAAAACCGCCTACGAGAAGAATATCGGCACCTACGGCCGCTTTGCGGACGCGCCGAAGTATATCGACCCGCGCGAAGAGTAAGAGAGGAGGAGAAGAACAATGGCTAAATTTGAAAGTCAAGAACGCCGCATGCCGAAAATCGAGGCATGCCTGAAAGCAAACGGCCTGGAGTCTCTGGACGCCTGCCGCGAGATGCTCCTCTCCAAGGGCATCGACGTTGACGCGATCGTGAAGGGCGTGCAGCCCATTTGCTTCGAGAACGCCGTGTGGGCCTACACCCTGGGCACCGCCATTGCCGTGAAGCGCGGCCTGAAGAGCGCCGCCGACTGCGCCGCCGCCATCGGCGAGGGCCTGGAGGCCTTCACCATCCCCGGCTCGGTGGCCGAACAGCGCGCCGTGGGCCTTGGCCACGGCAACCTGGGCGCCATGCTTCTGCGCGACGAGACCAAGTGCTTCGCCTTCCTGGCTGGCCACGAGAGCTTTGCCGCCGCCGAGGGCGCCATCGGCATTGCCCGCACCGCCAACAAGGCCCGCAAGGAGCCGCTGCGCGTCATCCTGAACGGCCTGGGCAAGGACGCCGCCTAGATCATCAGCCGCATCAACGGCTTCACCTATGTGGAGACGGATTACGACTTCAAGACCGGCGAGCTGAAGGTCGTGCGCGAGAAGGCTTTTTCCGACGGCGAACGCGCCGCGGTGAAGTGCTACGGCGCCAACGACGTGCTCGAGGGCGTTGCCATTATGAAGAAGGAGGGCGTTGAGGTGTCCATCACGGGCAACTCCACCAACCCCACCCGCTTCCAGCACCTGGTGGCCGGCACCTATAAAAAGTGGGCGATGGAGAACGGCAAAAAATACTTCTCGGTGGCCTCCGGCGGCGGCACCGGCCGCACCCTGCACCCGGACAACGTGGCCGCGGGCCCTGCTTCCTACGGCCTGACCGACTCGATGGGCCGCATGCACGGCGACGCCCAGTTCGCCGGCTCCTCCTCCGTGCCTGCCCACGTGGAGATGATGGGCCTGATCGGCATGGGCAACAACCCCATGGTCGGCGCCACCGTGGCCTGCGCCGTGGCTGCCAGCCAGGCGTAAGCGTCCCGGCAAAATACAGCACAAAAGGCAGCGGCCGCCGCCTTGCGGGGCGGCCGCTGTTTTATGTTCTGCCGCACTCGCGGACGGCGGGGCGTGGGGCGGTATTTCGCTTCTGCAGAAAGGCAAAAGCGCCGCAGCCGGTCAGCCGGCCGCCGCAAGGGCGTACAGAAGCGCCAGTGCGGCAACATTGACTGCGGAAAAGACGAGCAGATAGCGCCGTGTGCCGCCCGGCGCGGAGCGGGCATAAAGCTTGAGGGAGATCAGGCTTGCGAGAGAGGCAATGGGCGTGCCGAGGCCGCCAAGGTTCGTGCCCCTCAGCAGGGCGCGCCAGTCCTGTGAAAAGCCCGCAAGAAGGACGGCGGCGGGCACGTTGCTGACGACCTGGCTGGCCAACACACAGGTGGGCAGCGCGTGCTTGTCCATAAGAGCGGAAAGAAGCGCGTTCACCCCGCCGATCTTTCCCATGTTGCCCGCGAAAATAAAGAAAAATACAAATGTGAGCAGCAGGCTGTAATCCACTTCCCGAAAAAGGTCCCGCATGAACAGCATAAGCATGGCCAGTACCACAGCCGTCAGGAGCTGGTATGGTGCCACACGGAATACGCACAGCAGGCACAGCACGAACAGTACGCTCAGCGCGGGCAGGCGGCGCGTGTTGTATCCGTGCACATCTCCCATGGCGACGGTGACGGCCCGGGGCGGCACGAACAGCACGCCCGTGCACAGCAGCGCAAGGCTGGCCGCCGCAAGGGGCAGCATGGTGCGGAAAAAATCGGCGGGGGACAGGGCAAAACGATTGTAGAGAAAAAGATTCTGCGGATTGCCAACAGGCGTGGCCATGCTGCCGAGATTGGCCGCGACGGTCTGCAGTACGATGATGTACGGAGCATAGGCGGAAGCATCGGCCATGTTCAGAATCAAGATGGCAAAGGGGACGAAGGTGAGCAGGGCTACATCATTGGTGACGAGCATGGAACTGAAAAAAGGCAGCAGCACCAGCATGAGCGCCAGAAAACGCAGTGTCTTTTTACCGCGAAGCAGGCGCAGCGCCAGCGCCTCGAACAGACCGCAGCCACGCAGCCCGGCCACGACGGCCATCAGGCAGAAAAGCAGGCACAGCACGCGGAAGTCGAAATAGGAAATATACGCCGCGGAGGGCGGCACAAAAAGAGTGGAGGCCAGCGCGGCCAGCGCCGCGCAGCAGAGAACGGCCTCCCTGCGGATAAAGTTCAAAATGCGGGCGGGAGAGAGATGCATGGGGTACGCTTCCTTTCGTGAAATCCGTATCCATTATCATAACATATTTTTGTGCGGTATCCAGTGCCGAAGCCCCAAATTTGCGGGAGAAACACTGGAATCGACGCTGCGTTCCCGCCCGCCGCGCCGGGAAAGGCATTTGCGGTTGTGCAAAACGACTGCAAAACGCAAGGGAGGAACGCGCTTTCTATTGAAAATGGAAAAATAAATAATATGCAAAATATTCACTTGACTTTGTATATTTATGCATGTATACTAAGACTCAGACAACAGGCCGGCCGCAGCGGTCGCTGCTGCGAAGCGCCCGCCTGTAAATATGCACTTGTTGAAAGAGGAGAATGGTACTTATGAAAAAGCTTGTAGCAGTATGCATGGCGCTTGTAATGGCGCTGGGCCTCGCCGCCTGCGGCGGTTCCGGCTCTTCCAGCTCCGCTCCCGCGGCTTCGTCCGGCGCGGTAAGCGCTCCGGCCGCGTCCGGCACGTCCGCTTCCGAAGCCGACGACGGCATCGCAATGACGGGCGGCAATGTGGAGGAGCACAGCGTGGAGGCCATCAAGGCCAAGGGCGTGCTCGTTGTAACGACAGAGGCCGGCTATGCGCCGTTTGAGTTCCTGGACGAGAACGACAATGTCGTGGGCCTGGACGCTTCCCTGGCGCAGGCGCTGGCAGATGATCTGGGCGTTGAACTGGATATACAGAACATCGCGTTCGATTCCGTTGTGGCTGAGGTCCAGGCGGGCAACGCCGATATGGCCATCGCGGGCCTTACGCCCAACGCAGACCGCAAAAAGAGCGTGGACATGAGCGATATGTACTATGCCGGCGGCCAGTGCATGCTGGTGCTGGAGGAAAACCTGGACAAATATGCCACCAAGGAAAGCCTGGCCGGCGCGGTGATGGCCACTCAGAAAGCCGCCCTGCAGGAGACGCTGATGGCGGAGCAGTTCCCCGATGCAGAGCCCCTGCTTTTGCCGGACTTCCCCCAGTGCATCGCCAACCTGAAGAACGGTGAGTGCGCGGCTGTGATGATCGACGAGATCAGCGCCGAGCAGTATATGCAGACAGTCGAGGGCCTGGCCATCGGCAAGGTGCCTGTGGAGATCGATCCCGAAGAGGGCGGCAACGCTGTGGCTGTGATGAAGGGCAACACCGATCTGCTGGATTGGGTGAACGAGCGCATCGCGGCATATGAGGCCGAGGGCCTGCTGGAGCAGTGGTTCCAGGAAGCGCAGGAGAAGGCTGCTTCCATGGGCATCGAGTAAGCTGCAGGACATCGCATTGAATTTGATACGCGGCGGAGGGCGCGTCCCTCCGCCGCGGTCTTTGTGTTTCTGCCGCCCCGCGGGCGGAGAATGCCGTTTTACCACGAAGGAGGATACGATGTTTTCATTTGAGCGAATGCTGAAAATATGGGAAAAGTACGGCCATATGTACTGGAACGGCCTTGGCTATACGCTGCTGTTCGCATTTGTGAGCGTGCTGATGGGCCTTGTGCTGGGGCTCGTGCTGGCGTCCGGCCGTATGGCCAGCGTACAGTCCCGCGACAATCTGGCAGTCAAGGCGCTCAAGGCTGTTGCCAAATTTTTTTGTACCGCATATGTGGAGGTGTTCCGTGCCACGCCGATGCTGGTGCAGGTGTTCATCATCTACTACGGTCTGGGCAATGTTTTCAAGCTGCCGGATTCCAGCCTCAACCGCATGTTCTGGGGCATGGTGGCCGTCGGCCTCAACTCCGCGGCTTATATGTCGGAGGTCATCCGCTCCGGCATCGGCGCGGTGCCCGGCGGCCAGATGGAGGCCGCGCGCTGCATCGGCATGAGCCATTGGAAGGCTATGCGCCATGTGATCCTGCCCCAGGCGGTGCGCAACATCCTGCCCGCCATGTGCAACGAGTTCGTCACCATCATCAAGGAGACCAGTATCCTGGGCATGGTGGGCATCGTAGAGCTGATGTTCCGCGCCCAGTCCATCGCCAAGCAGACCTATATTTTCCTGGAGCCGTATGTCATCGCGGCCATCATGTATTTTATCATTGTGTTCCCGCTGTCGAAGATTATCGCGGCTGTGGAAAGGAGGATGAGCAAGAGTGTCACCCGCTAAAGGAGAAAAACTCATTGAGGTCAAGGGCCTGGAGAAGCACTTCAAGCATGTGGAGGTGCTGCGCGGTATCAACATCGACATCTGCAAGGGCGACGTGGTGGCGGTCATCGGGCCGTCCGGCTCGGGCAAATCCACGTTTTTGCGCTGCCTGAACCTGTTGGAGGAGCCCACGGGCGGACAGATCGTGTTTGAGGGCGTGGACATTACCTCCAAGGAGACAAAGATCGACCAGATGCGCCAGAAGATCGGCATGGTCTTCCAGCAGTTCAATCTGTTCACCAACATGACGGTGCTGGACAACGTGAGCGCGGGGCCGGTGCTGGTAAAAGGAATGAAGAAAGACGAGGCCCGCAAGCTGGCCCAGAGCTTGCTGGAGCGCGTGGGCCTGGGCGACCGCGGCGGCGCGTATCCCATCCAGCTGTCCGGCGGCCAGCAGCAGCGCGTGGCCATCGCCCGCGCGCTTGCCATGAAGCCGGAGATCATGCTGTTCGACGAGCCCACCAGCGCGCTGGACCCGGAGATGGTACACGAGGTGCTGGACGTTATCCAGCAGCTTGCCCGGGAGGGCATGACCATGGTGGTCGTCACCCATGAGATCGGGTTCGCCCGCGAGGTGGCGAACCGCGTGGTGTTCATCGACGAGGGCGTTATCATGGAGGAGGCCGCTCCGGCGGAGTTCTTCGGCAGCCCCAAAAACCCGCGTTTGAAGGATTTTCTCGGTAAGGTGCTGTAAAGCGCCCGGAAAACAAGTGCAAAAAAACAGCGCCGCTCCAAAGATGTGCCTTTGGAGCGGCGCTGTTTGCATATGCTTTTTTGTGCGGCGTTTGCCAGAAAGCGCTCAGAACAGGCCGCTGATGACGCCGTTTTCGTCCACGTCGATGCCCTCGGCCGCGGGCTTTTTGGGAAGGCCGGGCATCGTCATGATATTGCCCATCACCACAACGACGAAGCCCGCGCCCGCAGAGAGGCGCAGCTCCCGCACGGTCATTGTGAAGCCGGAGGGCGCGGCCAGCAGCGAGGCGTCATCCGAGAAGCTGTACTGCGTCTTGGCGATGCACACGGGCAGGCGGCCAAAGCCGCCCGCGTCCAGCTCCGCAAGCTGCTTTTTTGCGGCGGCGGAAAACGCCACGTCCGCCGCGCCGTATATGTTTTTGCATACCGCGCGGACCTTGTCCGCCACGGGCGCGTCGTCCGGATAGGTGAAGCGCACCGGACGTTTTTCCAAAATGCCCAGCACATCCTCGGCCAGCTCCAGGCCGCCCGCTCCGCCTTTTGCAAACACCTCGCTCAGCGCGCAGGGCACGCCCAGCCGGGCGCACAGGTCCCGCAGGTACTGGTGCTCCTCGGGGCTGTCGGTGGGGAAGGCGTTGATGGCCACGCACACCGGCATGCCGAATTTGCTCTGCATGTTTTCCACATGGCGGGCCAGGTTCGCGCTGCCGGCCTCCAGATATTCAAGGCTGGGCACGCCCAGCTCTGCCTTGGGGCAGCCGCCGTGGTGCTTGAGCGCGCGCACCGTGGCAACGACCACAACGGCGGAGGGCTCGATGCCGGACAGGCGGCACTTGATGTCGAGGAATTTTTCCGCGCCCAGGTCCGCGCCGAAGCCCGCCTCGGTGACGACATAATCTGCCAGCTTCATGCCCAGCTTTGTGGCGATGACGCTGTTGCAGCCGTGGGCGATGTTGGCGAACGGCCCGCCGTGCACCAGCGCGGGCGTGTGCTCCAGCGTCTGCACCAGGTTCGGGTCAAAAGCGTCCTTCAGCAGCGCGGCCATGGCGCCCGCCGCGCCGATCTGCTCCGCCGTGACGGGCGCGCCCGCATACGTGTAGCCCACTACGATGCGGCCCAGGCGGGCCTTCAGGTCGGCCAGATCGGTGGCAAGGCAGAAAATGGCCATCACCTCGCTTGCAACGGTGATGTCGAAGCCGTCCTCACGCGGCGTGCCGTTGGCCTTGCCGCCCAGGCCGTCGGTGATGAAGCGGAGCTGGCGGTCGTTCATGTCTACACAGCGCTTCCAGGTGATGCGCCGCGGATCGATGTTCAGCGCGTTGCCCTGATAAATATGGTTGTCCACCATGGCGGCCAGCAGATTGTTGGCCGCGCCGATGGCGTGCAAATCACCCGTGAAGTGCAGGTTGATGTCCTCCATGGGCACCACCTGTGCATACCCGCCGCCCGCGGCGCCGCCCTTTACGCCGAACACGGGGCCGAGGCTGGGCTCCCGCAGCGCGAGGACGACGTTTTTGCCCATTCGGTGCAGCGCGTCCGCCAGGCCCACGCTGGTGGTGGTTTTGCCCTCGCCCGCGGGCGTGGGGCTGATGGCCGTTACAAGAATGACTTTGGCGTCCTTTTTTTCGGCCAGCTTTTTCACAAGGCGGTGGTCCACCTTGGCCTTGTACTTTCCGTAGGGGATCAGGCTCTCACCGTCCAGCCCCAGCGACGCGGCCACGTCGGAAATGGGTTCCAAAACAGCTTCCTGCGCGATCTGGATATCGGTTTTCATGCAAACGCTCCCTTTTTCACTCCCGTTTTTGCGGCGCGCGTAAAATATACACGCCGTTCGCATAAAATTTTAACAAATTTCTGATATGATTACAAGGGAAGAGGCCTTTCAATTGACTTTTTGCCCCGTAAAAGTTAGAATGGTATATATTGTGAGAGTAGAGGGAGAACAGGAATGGATATCCAGATCATTGTAGACAGCTGCTGCGACCTTACCCCCGCGCTGCGCAACCTGCTGCGCGTGTCTGTCGCAAGCCTGAAGATCGACGTGGGGAGCATCCACTATGTGGACGACGAGCGCATCGACACAAAAAAAGCTCATCGCGGACATGAAGGCGTATAAAAACGCTCCCTCCACAGCCTGCCCCTCGCCGGATGAATACGCCGCGCTGATGGAAAAAAGCGAGGAGAGCTTTGTGGTGACGCTCTCCGGCAAGCTGTCCGGTAGCTATAACGCCGCCTGCGTTGGCCGGGAGATGGTGCTGGAGCGAAGCCCGGAAAAGAAGATTCATATTTTTGACTCCGAGAGCGCGTCCGCAGGCGAAACGCTCATCGCCCTGATGCTGCGCGACCGCATCGACGGAGGGCATTCCTTCGAGGACATCGTCGCCGAGATGACAGCGTTCATTGCACGGATGAAAACGCGCTTCGTGCTGGAGGACCTTTCCAACCTTGTGAAAAACGGCCGCATCTCCAAGGTGGCGGGCCTTTTGAGCGGCATGCTTTCGCTGCGGCCCATCATGGGCGACGACGGCCACGGCAGCATCGCGGCCATCGAAAAGGTGCGCGGCACCCAGAACGCCATGCGCCGTCTGGTAGAGCTCATCGCCGAAGGCACGCGGGAGGCCGCAGCCTCCAGCCTGACGATGGTGCTGAGCTACTGCAACTGCCCGAGCGCGCCCTGATGCTGAAAAAGGAATTTCTGGAAAAATGTGCGGCACTGCGCGAGGTGATCCTGGTGCCCACCAGCGGCCTGTCCACGGTATACGCTTACGACGGCGGCATCGTGCTGGCTTACTGAAAAATGTGAAACAACAGCCGCCGGGAGGCGGGCGTATGCCCGTTCCCGACGGTTGTTTTTTGCGTATAAGCCCGGGAATGAAACAAATCTGATACATTCATCCGTTACTCTGATGGTAGAAACTGATGCAAGGGGGGAAGCGGCATGAACCGCATCCTGATCGTAGAAGACGAAGTACCAATCGCCCAGCTCATTGAAATGAGCCTGGCGCGGGCAGGTTATCAATGCGAGGCCGTCAACGACGGCTGCGCGGCGGCGGATAAGATCGAACAGAACGATTACGACCTGGTGCTGCTGGATATCATGCTGCCCGGGCTGGACGGCTATGAGCTGCTGGAGTATCTGCGGCCCATGGGCACGCCTGTCATTTTCATCACGGCTAAGGGCACTCTGGGCGACCGGGTGCGCGGGCTGAACCTGGGCGCGGATGATTACATCGTGAAGCCGTTTGAGGTGGCGGAACTGGTGGCGCGGGTGGAAAGCGTGCTGCGCCGTACCGGGCGCGGCGGCGCGCTGCTGCGCGCGTGGGACGTTACGGTGGACACCGTGGCGCGCAGCGCCACCAAGGCGGGCGTGCCGGTGGCCCTCACGCCCCGGGAGTTCGACCTTCTGGAACAGCTTTTGCGTAACCGGGGCGCGGCACTGTACCGCGACGTGCTGTTCGAGCGTGTTTGGGGCGGCGAGATGGATGACGGCACGCGCACGCTGGACCTGCACATCCAGCGCCTGCGCAAAAAGCTGGGCTGGCAGGAGCATATCAAGACCGTCTATAAGGTGGGGTATCTTCTGGAAATGGAGGGAGAGCCGTGAAAAAAGAAAAGCGCGCCCGCGCCAGGCGGACGGGCGCGCAGGCGGCGGAAAGCGGCGCGGCCCGCCCGGCAGGCGGCGCCGGAAAGACGCTCCGTGCACTGGGCTTTGCCCAGAAGCTGACGCTGGCCATGCTTCTGGTGCTGGCCATGGCGCTCTCGCTGGGGGGCGCGGTGGTACTGGCCGGAAACTTCGACGATGCTCTGAACGAGGCGGGCCAGCAGGCGGAGGTGCAGCATCTGCTGCAATGCTATGCGCTGGAATCCGACCTGTTGGACGTGGCCGCGCGGGGCGAGACCGTGACGGACAGCCATCTGGCGCGCTACGGCAGCTCGCTGGAGGATTATGTGGGCGGAAAGCTGGTGGCCCTGTACCGCGGTGACGCGGCGGCACAGGGCGGGACGTCCTCCGCCGCGGCGGAGACGGAAACGGAAGCAGAAGCACAGGCGGCTTCCGATGCAGAGCGGCAGCCCGCGGCGCTGCGCACGGTGTATACCTCGTTTCCCTGGGACGAGGGCCCTACGGGCCAGACGGATACTTACCGCATGCACCGGGACGGCGGCAGGACGTATATGCTGTTCGAGGCGGAGGTGGAAACCGTGGGCAATCCGTCCGTCACGCTGCTGACGGGACACGACGTGACCAGCGTGTTCGCCGCGCGGGACCGTGCGCTGCTGCGCTTCTGGGAAATGGAACTGGTGGTGCTGGTGTGCGCGGGCGCGATGATCGCGCTGCTGTCCCGCTGGCTGACAAAACCGCTGGCGCGTCTGACACAGGCGAGCGAAAGCATTGCGGGCGGCGCGTACGGCGAACGCACGGGCCTTTCGGGCGGGGACGAGATCGGCGTGCTGAGCCGAAGCTTTGACGCTATGGCGGCCGCCGTGCAGGAAAAGGTAGATGCGCTGGAGCTGTCGGTGCGCCAGCGCGAGGACTTTATGTCCGCGTTCACGCACGAGCTGAAAACGCCGATGACGGCGGTCATCGGTTATGCGGACACGCTGCGCAGCATGCAGTGCGAGCCGGAGCAGCAGCAGCGGGCGGCGAACTATATTTTCAGTGAAGCGCGGCGCGTGGAGGCGCTTTCGGAAAAGTTGCTGCAATTGCTGGGCCTGCGGGAGCAGGCGCCCGCGCTGGAGCCGCTGGAACTGGAGCGCGTGTTCGCACGCGCCAGGGCGGCGCTGGGGCCGTCTGTTGCGCCGGTGGAGCCGGTGTTCCAGCCCGCGCCGGGCGTGCGGGTGCGGGGCGACGCCGATCTGCTGGTGGACCTGCTTTACAATCTTGTGCAGAACGCGGCCCGTGCCAGGCCCAAGGACGGCCGCGTGTCCATCGGCTGGCACACGGCGGCGGAAGGCCAGGGCGTGGACGTGACGGTGCGCGACACCGGCTGCGGTATCCCGGCCGCGGCGCTGGCGCGTGTGACGGAGCCGTTTTACATGGTGGATAAATCCCGCGCGCGGGCGGAGGGCGGCAGCGGCATGGGGCTTGCCCTGTGCGAGAAGATCGCCGCGCTGCACGGCGGGCGGCTGCAAATTGAAAGCGTTGAAGGGGAGGGCACCGCGGTGACGGTGCGCCTGCCCGCGGCAGACGGCAAAGAAGGAGGCGCGGCAGTGTGAACAAATGGAAGAAATGGTTCGCGCGCCCCGCGGCCGCGGTGCTGTGCACGGGCGTTTTGGCGCTGGCCCTCTCGGCCGTGCCCGCCCTGACGCTGTGGCTGGGCGACGCGGGGCTGCTGGCCCAGCCGCACGCGCGCACGCAGAAAGCGGGCGCGCTGGCGCTTACGGGCGAGGATATGTATTTAACGCGGGTGCTGAAAAAATACAGCCGGCGCGGAAGCCTGAGCGGTTACCAGCGGGCGGGAACCAGCCCGGATTCCATGTATTATGTCGAGCCGGACGGCTTGCTCTTCCATGTGGAGGAACTGGCGTCGGCGGGCGTGCTGCCGGAGGAGTGGGCCGCCTATTTTATGGATCAGATCGGACTGTCCACGTATCAGAGCGAGGATAGCCTGGGCTTTGTCAACTACATAAGCTATGGCCGTCGGGATGAAAATCTGGGCTATTATATCATTGGCGTCACTGTGGAGAGCCAGTCCCAAAAGGTGGTGGGGCTCTGGGGTACGGCAGAGGAGTGGGCGGGCCTGCCGGAGCCCGACGCGCCGGCGGTGCTCGCGGCCTACAAAACATACCTCGGCATGGACAGCCTGGCAGACTGGGCCGGGCCGGAGGGTACGAAATATGCAGAGAACGGTCTGTATTCCGCCTCGGCCGGGCTGCTGCTCGCCTGCCAGAGCGGGTTTTATGTTGCATATCCCGATTATACATTTGAAGCCGGAGGCGACCAGCAGCGTATATATTTCAGTCTGAGCGCGGCGTCCGTGGAAGAAAGCACCGTGCGCGGCTGGCAGGAATATCAGCGTTCTTTCGGCGCGGGGGCATTCGGACAAGCGGATGCGGACACGGCGCGGCTGCAGGAGGAGCAGCCGGAAGAGGAGGCGATGGGATGAAGCGGATTTTTGCACTGTGCCTTGTCCTGGCGCTGCTGGCAGGATGCGCGCCCGCCCCCAGCGCCCCTTCCTCCGGCGCGCCGGCCTCCTCCCAAACGGTGCAGGAGCCGCCCGCGCCCACGTTCGCCGTAGGTGTGCTGGACACTGTGCAGTGGAGCGGCTACGGAACGGGAAGCAACGGCGGCGACGCTTATTACGAACTGGCTGTGCTGGCCGAGAACGCCGCCGGGCCGGACGGCCTTACCCGGCGCGTATCCATGCTTTTGCGTACGGATTACGCTACGCTGACGCAGGCGCCGCTGTGCAGCGTGCCGGGCTGCGGCCACAGTGACGCCGCGTGCCCGGCGTACATAGAGGGAAACAATGTAGCGGTTGCGGCCATTGGCGGGAACGTCTACCTGATGGGCTCCGTGTATGGGACGTGGTTTGTACAAAACGCAGCCTCATCGGCGGCCGCGGCTTATATCGACGTGGTGGACGCTTCCGGCGCCCGGCGCAAAAGGGTGATGGAATTCCCCCAGGGCTGGGAGGTGTACAGCGATTCTTTCACCTACACGGACGGCGGAGCGCTGTACGGAAGCTATTACGACCATAGCGAAAATGTCTCCGGCGGCGTGCGGGTAGACCTGGCCACCGGGGAATATACGGTATTTGAGACAGGCGGAGACAGTATATTGGGCGTGTCCGGCAGCAGCTTCCTCATGCGGCATTATGAATATCCGCTGGATGACGGCGTTTATCCCGGCGTGGCTGTCGGCGAGGCAGAGCAGGTGCGGGGCCAGCAGATGGACGAATGGCTGGTGCAGTATGATTTGGCCGCAGGCACGCGGATGCGCCTCGGCAGCCCGCAGATAGATTGGTATGGGGAGTACGATGGCTACGGCTATCTTGGCGGCATGTATGTGCGGGACGGCAAGCTGTACCAGATGTTCATTCAGGATGATGATGGGGACGCCTCTCTGAAAACACTTTTGGAACGGGATATTTTTAACGGTACGCAGCGGGCGCTGGCTTCGTTCCGGCCGTCGGCCTCCGTACCATGGCTGGACTTTGGTCTTCATGATATACTTCCGGCATGCTGCGGCGAACAGGAACCGTATTTATGGGCGGGTGCTTTCAGCATAAGCGGCGCGGGCTGTGTCCCGGCCTATTTGATCGATGTGCGGGACGGGCAGCTGCGCGAAGTTTTGCTGCGGGCTGAAGAACCGTATACGGGCGGGGAAACGGCGGCCTTGCCGCTGGCCCGGACGAACGGCGGTTTATGGCTGGTGCCGGTGGCGGCAATGGAGGACCCGTGGGGCGGGATGCGCCGGTCCTATGCCCTCACCGCGCCGGAGACCGTGTTTGCCGGCAGCGGGGAGCTGCAGTATATCCGGATGTGGACGCCGCCCGATGCAATGGGATGATTTTTGGAAGAGGCGGCGCCCTCCGGCGTCAATATGCCGATGACGGCGGCCTGTGGTCTTTTCCTCACAGGCCGCTGTTTTTTCTTTCTTTCCGTTGCCTTGCACTTTGTTTGGTAGTATAATAATTTTATATATGGTTTTTGGGAGGCTTTGCCTTTGCATTATCTGGATAACGCCGCCACTACACGCGTGGCTGACGCCGTGGCCGACACAGCGGACGCGGTGCTGCGCGCCCATTACGCCAACCCGTCCTCGCTGTACGCGCCCGGCGCGCAGAGCGAGTTCGTTTTGTCCGGCGCGCGGGAAACGGTGGCCGCGTCCCTGGGCGCGCAGCCGGGGGAGATCGTGTTCACGGCCTGCGGCTCCGAGGGCAATAACCTTGCTGTTCTGGGCGCGGTGAAGGCGCGCGCCGCCTGGGCGGACCACATTGTCGTCACGGGTTACGAACACCCCAGCGTGCAGAATCCCGTGGCCGCGCTGGAAAAAGAGGGTTGGCGCGTCACCGTCGTGAGGCCGGACGCCTCCGGCCATGTGGACGCCGGGGCGCTGGTACAGGCCGTCGGCTCCAAAACGGCCCTCGTCACAGCCATGCATGTAAACAATGAGGTCGGTTCTATTCTGGACGTGGCCGCGCTGGCCAAAGCGGTGAAGGAAAAAAACAGCCGCACGGCCGTACACATCGACGGCGTACAGGCGTGGGGCAAGGTCCCGCAGCGGCTGAACGGAACGCCCCCGTGGGGCGGCCGGCAGGAACGAAAGGGCGTGTTCATTGAGCCACTGGAAGATGACCTGGACATGGACGAAGCGTTCCGCCGTATTTCCAAAATTTTTGGCATTGTCAAAATGAGCCGCGCTGCTTGTTGCAGCAAGGATTTTGACGAGATCTGCGCCACGGCGGAAGCTTATCTTGGCGAAACGCTGCGCGGCATCCGCACCTTTAAGGTGGAAGCCAAGCGCGCGGATAAAACGTTCCCGATGAAAAGCCCGGAGCTGTGCCGCGAACTGGGCGCTTACCTGCTGGGCAAGCACCCCCACCTGCGGGTGAACGTGCATGAGCCGCAGCTGGAAATCATGGTGGAAATCCGCGATAAAGGCGCATATATCCATGGCCCCAAGGTGGAAGCCGCGGGCGGCCTGCCCGTTGCGCCGTACACCAGCCTGCGCGCCAAACTGAAGGTGCGCGCCCTGGCCCGCGAACTGGCAGAATATACCGGCAACTGCCAGCTGTTTGTGGTGCCCTACACCAAGCCGCAGGAGTACATCCGGGATAATGCCCCGGATGTGCTGTTCACGGTGCTGATGCGCCGCAGCATGCTGCGCATTGCCAAACTGGTGGCCGACCAGAGCGAGATGGAAGCTTTGATTACCGGCGAAAGTCTAGCACAGGTTGCCAGCCAGACCATGCAGGCCATTGCCTGCACCGACGCCGCGCAGAACCTGCCGATTCTGCGCCCGCTGATCGGTATGGATAAGACCGAGATCATCGCTATTTCCCGCATATCAATACCTTTGATACCTCCATTGAGCCCTATGAGGATTGCTGTACCATCTTTACCCCGCCGCACCCCAAAACCAAGCCCAGCCTGGCGGAGATCGAAGCCGCCGAAGCCGGAATGCCCGGCCTGGCAGAGCTGGAACGGATTGCGGCGGAAACTGTGGAGAAAATCCCCATCCGCATCGGGGATGACCCGGAGTTTTAACAGCGCCAGATAAAAATTACCCTTGGATAAAGGACGGAACAGACCATGACTGCGGAGATCATTTGTGTAGGAACCGAGCTGCTGCTTGGCGATATTGTCAATACCAACGCCCAGTTTTTGAGCCGCGAACTGGCGGAACTGGGCATCAGCGTGCTGCACCAGCATGTGATTGGGGATAACCCTGGCCGCCTGCGTGATTTGGTAAAGGAAGCCAAAAGCCGCAGCGATCTGCTGGTGTTTTCCGGCGGGCTTGGCCCCACGGAGGACGACCTGACCAAGGAGACCGTGGCTGAAGCCTTTGGCGATACCCTGCACTTTGATGAAGCAGAATGGCAGAAGATCGTGGACTTTGGGCCTTGTGTATCTGGCCGCTTGCAGTGCCGATACCGTCTATGTACAGAAGCTCGTTATCACGGGCCGCACGCGCGAGGTGGTGCGGCTGTCCAGCACGCAGCACGCGCTGGAGATGGTGCGCCGCCTGGCGCTGGGCCTGCCGCAGCCGGCCTGCACGGCCTTCCCGGCGGAGGAGCCGGCCCATCTGATGCAGAAAGGCACGCCTGCGCGGGACGTATAGCGCCCGCATGTAGCATACCAGAACCGCCGGAGCCGGCGTGAAAAAATAAAAAAGCGGCCCGGCGGCAAAGATCCCGGCGGGGCGGCAAGGAGGACACAGCATGCAACCTATGGAGAAGAATGTGGAAAAGCAATTGGTCGTGCGCACGTTTGAACCCGACATGAACGCGCTCAAGCAGACGGCAAAGCAGCTGGCCCACATGCAGGACACCAGCCTGAATCTGTACGGGCAGGCGGGCGAGGTGCTGATTGTTGTGACGGCGCGCGCGTATGCCCAGGCCGCCGCCACCGAGCTGACGGAGAACGTGGCCGAGCAGTTCGAGCTGGCGCTGGGCCCCGCGGCCTACGGCCGGGGCAAGGGAAGCCTTGCGTATTTTACGGCGGGCGAGCTGATCCAGAGCGAATCCACCATCGCTGCGGCGGATCCCGCCACGGGCGCGCTGCTGGCGGAGGAATTCTCCCACACCAAGCGCGGCCCCAGCGTATTTGATTTCGGCGACGGCAGCTACAACGATTCCCGCGTTGTGGCGAAGATCAAGAATGCCGTCTACAAATATGCCGAGGAGGGCAATGCGCCGCAGATCGCGGCGGCACGCGCGGCGGCGGCCGCCCGGTTCGCCCATGCGGATTTCGGCGTTGCCAGCGTGGGCATGGGCACCGGAGCCGAGGTGGTTTACCTGGCTGTGGCGCACCGGGGCTATGTGTATATCAAGCGCATCAAGAACGGCGAGGGCGCGGGTAAGGTGGTGGCGCTGTCGGCGCTGGACATGGTGCGCCGCCTGGCGCAGAAGCAGCCTGTGGACCGGGCGCGGATGTTCAAGGCAAACTCTGATTTTGACTGGAACGCACCGCTGAAAAAGCGCCGCTCCAGCAAATATGCCGCGCCCATCGCGGTGCTGGCCGTGCTGCTGGTTGCGCTGGCCGTGGCGTGCTGGTATTTCTTCACACACTTTTCACTGGGCGGCGGGAACGGCGCGGGCGGCGCGCTGCCTGTGAGCGGCAGCACCAGTATCAGTACCAGTGCCAGCTCCGGAGAGCCGGCTTCCGTGCCGGGAACAGATGCATCCGTGAGCCAGCCCGCCGGGGACGGCGGCTCGGGCACGCCGGATGCGGGCGGAGCTTCCTCCACTCCCCAGAGCAGCGGAAACACGGGTGTGGTGCATCCCTTCGGCTGATGGTAAAAAAGCGCTTGCGGCGCGCTTGAAAGGCGGATGGCGCGGGCGGGAAAATCGACATGGAAGGTAGCCCACGGCTCACACGCGGCGCGCGGGCAAGCCAACATACCGAAGCCGTGCCGGCGACCACGCAAAAACCGCGCTTGCCAACAGGCCGAAAGCCGGCTGCCCCATACGACGGAAACGGCATGGCGACGGGCTTTTTACCGGTTGGCCGGCAAGCGTCTCCGCGCTTGCCAACACATTGTTATCTCAAGGCTGTTCCGGCGCGTTCCAACACGCCGCCAACAGAGACTTTGACACAAGGCCAACAACAATGGAATAAAGCAATAGAGAGTATGTGTGCGTGCGGGCGAAGAGCCTGCGCTGCGCCGAAGGGAAGCGTGAAAGCATGAAGCCGGTAATCGGGATCATCGCGGCCTGCACGCGGGAGGTGCACCCCGCCTATACCACAGGGCACGATTACGTGCGCGCGGTGGAACGCGCGGGCGGCCTTGCGTTGCTGCTGCCCGCCACGCCCGACGCCGTGAGCGCGGGCATGGCCCAGTGGCTGGCGCTGTGCGGCGGCTTTGTGCTGCCGGGCGGAGGCGACGTTGCGCCCACCTATTACGGCCAGAGCCCGGTGCCCCAGCTCACCAGCACCGACCGCCTGCGCGACAACGTGGAGCTGACGCTGTGCCGCGCCGCGGCGCAGCATAAAAAGCCGCTGCTGGGTATCTGCCGCGGCGCACAGGTGCTGAACGTGGCATTCGGCGGCACGCTGTGGCAGGACATCCCCGCGCAGTGCCGGGCGGCCATCTGCCATTATCAGGACAGTGCGGCGCGCGGCGAACTGTTCCACAGCCTGACGCTGGCGCCGGACAGCCTGCTGGCGCGTATCATGGGGCCGGGGCAGCACGAGTGCAACACATTTCACCACCAGGCGGTGCGGGACGTTGCGCCGGGCTTTGCGGCGGCGGCACACGCGCCGGACGGCCTTGTGGAGGCGGTGGAAAGCGCGGACGGCCTTGCGCTGGGCGTACAGTGGCACCCGGAGAATCTTGCGCCCGAGCATCCGGACCATGCGGCTATCTTTACCTGGCTGGTGGATGCGGCGGCCGGAGGCGCGCTCCTAAAGCGCTGAACAAGGCCCCCGCGCAGTTTTTTGCGTGACAAAAGCTGCGCTTTTTTGCCAAATGCTTGCACGCCCGTACACGCGCCGTTATAATGAAAATGGCTGTTCCCGTGCGGGAAAGGCCAAATAAAGAAAACAGGTGTGTGGATATGGAATTTTTACAGGATATCCTTGCGGCGATCGGCGTCGTGCTCAACGGCATCCCGCAGGGGCTGCTGGCGCTTTCCATGGGCTTTGCCTCGGTGCCGACGGCGCTGGGGTTTGGCGTGGGCGTTATCGGCTGCCTGCTGCTTGGTTCGGTGGCTCCGATCTCTTTCCAGGCCGAGACGATCGTGCTGGCGGGCACGATGGGCAAAAACATGCGCGAGCGCCTTTCGATGGTATTCTTCGCAGGCGTGACGATGGCTGCGCTGGGCGCGTGCGGGCTGCTTACGGCCATTGTGAACTTTGCGGGCGAAACCGTGCTGAACGCCATGATGGCGGGCGTGGGCCTGGTGCTGACGAAGCTGGCGCTGGGCATGATGAAGGAAAACAAATTGGTTGGCATTACCTCGGTGGTTACGGCGGTGCTGGTCTACTTCTTTCTGGGACAGAATCTGGTGTATACCATCGTCATCTCGCTGGTGGTGTCCAGCGCGGCGGCGAAGCTGGCCGGACAGGACATCGGCGGCGGCGTGGGCACGGCGGAAAAAATGGGCCGCCTGAAGCTAGAAAAACCCATTTTTAACCTGAGCGTACTGCGCGGTGCGCTGGCATTGGCCTGCCTGACCGTGGGCGCGAACATCGCGTTCGGCTCCATCACGGGCGGCATCGCGGGCGCCTCGCAGAATGTGGACCATCTTACGATCTACTCCGGCCTGGCCGACGCGGTGAGCGCGTTGTTCGGCGGCGCGCCTGTGGAGGCGATCATCTCCGCAACGGCGGGCGCGCCCCATCCCGTTACGGCGGGTGTGCTGATGATGGGCATCATGGCCGTCATTCTGTTTTGCGGCCTGCTGCCCAAGATCGGTAAATACGTGCCCAGCCAGTCCATCGCGGGCTTTCTGCTCATCCTGGGCGCGGTGGTGACGGTGCCGGGCAACGCGGCGGCGGCTTTCGCGGGCACAGGCGCGGGAGACACCATCGTAGCGGGCGTTACCATGGGCGTGACAGCGTTTACAGACCCGTTCTTCGGCATGCTGGCGGGCATCGCCCTCAAGCTGTTGTTCGGGGCCGGGCTGGGCCTGTAACAGGCGGCGCGCGAGCCGTGCAGAGAAAGGAATTGGATTTATGTCTGATTGTTATGAGCTGAATGTGGCGGGCGTAACGCGCCAGCTGCCCATCATTCCCATCTCGCCGGAGCTGGCCATCGCCAGCTTCGTCATCCTGGGCGACTGTGAGCTGGTAACAGCCGCCGCGCCCTTGCTGGCGCAAAAGCTGCCCAAGGTGGATTATCTTGTCACAGCTGAAGCCAAGGGCATCCCTCTGGTGCACGAGGTCAGCCGTCTGCTGGGGCTGCCGTACTATATCGTGGCGCGCAAAAGCGTGAAACCCTATATGGCGGAACCGCTGGTAGACGAAGTGGTATCCATCACCACTCAGAAGGCGCAGACGCTGTGCCTGGACGGCAAGGACGCGCTGGCCGTAAAGGGCAGGCGCGTGGCCATTGTGGACGACGTGATCTCCACAGGAGAATCCCTGAGCGCCATTGAGCGCCTGCTGGAAAAGGCCGGTGCGGAGATCGTGGCAAAGGCGGCGATCTTGGCCGAGGGAGAAGCGGCCGGGCGCGGGGACATCATCTTTTTGGAGGAACTGCCCCTGTTCCCGCTGTGAGAGCGGACGGCCGAAAAATACAATTAAAAGCTCCGGCTGCATTTCTCTGCAGCCGGAGCTTTTTGTACCGCAAAACGATACATCTCAATGTCTGCGGGCCCGTTTAAGCGCCATGTTTATTCTGCGCGCTTTTGCGCGCCGCGCGGGCCTCGGCCTCGCGCCGGGAGAACACGCACCCGCAGTAATCCTGCCGGTACAGGCCGTACCGGGCGGCCAGCTCGGTGCTGCGCTTGAAGCCGTTTTTCTTTTTGAAATCCGAAGGCAGCCAGCGCACGCCATACTCCGCGGCAAACGCTTCTCCCAGTTCACCCAGCCAAACGGCGTTTTTGTGCGGGCTGATGGACAGCGTGGTGGTGAAATAATCGTATCCGCCCGCCGCCGCGGCCTGTGCGGCGCGGCGCAGGCGCAGCCGGTAGCATTCATAGCAGCGGCGCCCGCCCTCGGGGATGTCCTCCAGTCCTTTCACGGCCGCGTAAAATTCCGCGGGCGTGTAAGGCTCCGCCAAAACATCCACCGCGCCGGGCAGAGGCATCTCCTGCACAAAGCGGGAAAGCTCCCGCGCGCGGTGGGCGTATTCCTCCGGGGTGTCGATGTTGGGATTGTAGTAGTGCGCCGTGATGGAAAAATGGGGCGAAAGATATTCCAGCACATAGCTGGAACAGGGCGCGCAGCAGCAGTGCAGCAGCAGGCGGGGCGTTTTGCCCTCGTTTTTCTGCAGTTCACGTTCCAGCTCCAGCTGATAATTCACAGCCATGCCACCGCCTCCTTTCCTGTCTGATATTGTATCACTTCAAGCCCTATTCATCAAATATTACAAAAAGGTTAAAGTTTCTATCAAACTTTGTTCACATCTTCCCTCTATACTAAAAGCATGCCACAAAGAGCGGCACGAATATAGATAAAAAGGAGCCGAACGCTCTTTGATATGCGCGGGCGGAAGAAGTCTTCCGCCAAAAGCGCGCGGCGGCACAGGCCGCCAAAGCCTTTTTCTTCCAAGCCGGGCCGCGCAAAGCCGCCGCCCGGCGGCCAAAGCCATTCCCGCGCGGCATTGCCTGCGGGTTTATATAGATTATAACAAGCCAACTTCTTTTTCATGAACTTCCTTTCACAAAAAGAAATATGCGGCGGCCCGCTGCAAAAGGGCTGCCGCATATTTCTTTTTCCGGGAGGGAAGTGTAAAAACAGTTCTTACAATTTTGTTAAAAGCATACAAAAAATCTGTATTTGTGCTATAATTACCCCAAACCGACCACAGCCGCGGCCATGCGCATTTCGTGCGCTGATGCTTCTGTACACGGATGCTATTGAAAATCAATTGAACACCCTGTGCTCCGCGCCGCAGAAACGCTGCCGGAGCGCTGAAAAAGGAGGAACAGGCTATGACGGACGAAAAGATCGCGCGCATCAATGCGCTGGCCAAAAAGAGCCGTACGCCCGAAGGGCTTACCGCTGAAGAAAAAGCGGAGCAGGCCTCGTTGCGTAGAGAGTACATCGACGCCATGAAGGGCTCGCTGAAAAAACAGTTGGACAACACGGTCGTTGTGGATGCGAACGGCAACCGTATGCCGCTGAAACAAAAGCGGAAACAATAACGTCTAATCGGCACACAGGGGGGAAAGGAGGGAGCCGCATGCGCGACCGTGAAAAAGAACGCAACATCCGCTTGCCGGAGAGCTATGTGCAGCAGGGCGGCCCCGTGCGTCCGCCGCGTCCCTCCCGCGCCCGCCGCGCCGCCCCGCGCCCGGGGCCGGAGCCGCCCCGCGGCAAAAGACAGCGGCGGCGTCCCGTGCTGCGAAGGGTGCTGCTGGGCGTGCTGTGCCTGTTTTTGGCCGCGTGCCTCAGCGTGGGGGGCTATCTGTATGCTTCTACACGCAACGACTTTTTGTGGCTGGATCTGGAGCAGCTGCCGCACCGGGAGGCGACCATCCTGTACGCACAGGACAGGGATACCGGCGAATGGGTGGAGTATGCCCGACTGGAGGCCACGCAGCAGAAGATATGGGTGCCGCTCTCGGAGATTCCCGAGGACATGCAGCACGCATTTGTGGCCATTGAGGACAAGCATTTTTACGAGCATCACGGCGTTTCCCTCACGCGCACGGCGTACGCGGTGCTCAACGAGATGAAAAAGGCGCTCACCGGAACCTATTTCGGCAACGGCATCAAGCAGGGCGCCTCCACCATCGACCAGCAGCTCATCAAAAACCTGACGCGGGACGACGAGGCCGGCGGCCTGGAGGGCTATATGCGCAAGGTGCGGGAGATCTGGCGCGCTTATCGTCTGGACGCAAAGTACGACAAGGAGACCATCCTGGAGGCATACCTCAACGTCATAAGCTTTACCGACAACACGGCGGGTGTGGAGGCCGAAAGCATCAAGCTGTTCGGAAAATCCGCCAGGGACTTATCTCTGGCCCAGTGCGCCTCCATCGCCTCCATCACCAAAAACCCTTACCGGTACGACCCGCGCACCCATGAAGAAGAGCATTTGAGCCGCCGCAATTACATTCTGTACGAGATGTGGCAGCAGGGCTATATTACCGAGGAACAGTACAATGCCGCCTCGGCCGAGCCCATCGGCCTTTCGCCGGGCAATGTGCCGGTGGCGGAAACGCCTGTCACGACCTATTTCACCGACAAGGTGCTGACGGATGTGTCCGCCGCTCTTTCGGAGCAGTATGGCCTGGACAGCGCCGAGACGACCAATCTGCTGTACAACGGCGGCCTGCGCATTTACACCACGGTGGACCCGGACCTGCAGGCGGTGATGGAAAACGCGCTGGAGCGCGGATACAGCAGCTTTTTCCCCACCAGCGGGCTGGGTGTGGCAACGCAGGCCACGAAATACAACGAGGACGGCACCATCGCCCGAGATGAAAACGGCGATCCCATCCGGGAGGACGTCGTCGAGACGCCCCAGGCTGCAATGGTGAGCGTGGGCTACGATGGCAGCCTGAAAGCCATTGTGGGCGGCATCGGGGAAAAGAGGTGAGCCGCGGGCTGAACCGCGGCACCGTGCCCCGCCAGGTGGGCAGCACCATGAAGCCCATCGGCGCGTATGCGCTGGCGCTGGAAAAAAACAAGATCAACTGGTCCACGCCGCTTCTGGACGCGCCCGTGCGGCAGCTGGAGGATGAAAAAACAGGCGAGCTGAAGGATTGGCCCGCCAATTTCAGCAAGACCTATGCCGAGGATGATATTCTCGTGGTGGACGCACTGGCACAGAGCATCAACACCATCGCCGTGCGCGTGGGCGAGCAGGCAGGCGTGGGGAATATCTACCGCTTTATGAAAAACAGCCTGGGCGTCACCAGTCTGACGCCGGAGGACAACGACTCCGGCCCCATGATCCTGGGCTCCCAGACCCACGGTATTTCGCCCTATGAGCTGGCGGGCGCGTATATGATGCTGGGCAACGGGGGCTCTTTCACCACGTTGCACTGTTATACCAGCGTGCAGACGGGCTACGGCCGCGAGATCGCCGCGCCGGAGCTGAAAACAAAGCAGGTTCTGGGAACGGACACCGCATATGTGATGAACCGCCTGCTGGCGCAGGTGATGCAGGGCAGCGGAACGGCTGCGGGCTACCGTGTGCGCGGCGAAATGGACAGTGTGGGTAAGACGGGTACTTCCTCTGACAACCGGGATTACTGGTTCGTTGGCATGACGCCCTATTATGTAACGGCCACCTGGTATGGCTATGATTCCGGCTTTGCGCTGAACACGGCGTCGGGCACCCATGCGCCCACCACGGCCTGGAAATATGTGATGGAGCGCGCCCAGCAGGGTTTGCCCGTGCTGGAGTTCCCCGTGGACGAAAGCGTCGTGACGGCAGAATACTGCACGGAATCCGGCGGGCTGGCCGCGCCCGGCTGCCCGCGCACGGCGACAGGCTATTACACGCAGGGGAAACCTGCCCGCCGTCTGCAGAGACCATGCGGCGTGACATTGTCCCGCAAAACAGAAATGAAAAAGGAACAGACGCGCGCCGCACGGAGCTGAACGCTCCCGCGGCGCGCGTCTGTTTTGCACGGAAAAAGGCGGCGCGTTATTCCAGATGAAGCACAAAGGGGCGCAGAGGCGCGGGCACCAGCCCGCGGTACACCTCCCGCAGCAGCCCACGGAGCCCCGCCGCCGTGAGCCCGGCCGGCAGACGGCGGGCGATGATAGCGTAACGTACGCCGTACAGCCGGCAGGCCGCGCCCGTCAGGGAGAAGCCCGCCCGTTCGTAAAAGGCGATGCGGCGCAGGCGCATCGCGTTCAGGCCGGCGTCATGGCTGTCGGGCATCTCCACTTCGCCCAGGATGCAGACGCCGCTCAGCACGGCGTCCAGAGCGGCAAGGAACGCGCTGCCCACGCCCCGGCCGCGCAGCTCGGGCGTTACGGCAAAATAATCCAGCAACAGCACGCGGCTGTCGTGCCGGTAAAAAAAGGCATAGGCGGCCAGCCGCCCGTTCCGGTAATATCCGTAACACAGGTAACGCCCGCGCTCCATCAGCCTCAGCATCACGGCCAGGGGCTTCAGCTCGGCAGGCGGAAACGCCTCGTGCATGTATGCGTCGTAAATGCCGCGCAAAGCAGACTCGTTCAGTTTTCGTACAGTGCTCATGGGGACCTCCTTGTCCGGAAAAGGTTCACGCCGCGCGGGAGCAGAGCAAAAAAGCTTATCTCAATGGCCGCAGGCCAGGGACGGCCTGCATGGCCCTCAAAATAGCCTGCGGCTTATAGATGGAAATCGTCTTATATCTTCTTATAAATGTTTATAGCGGAGCGGTGAAGCCCTTGTAAATTAAGGCTCTTTGCCGTTTCTGCTTATATCCTGCTATATCTCGTTATAAGTCCTTTTTGTAAGCACGGGCGTCAAAAAAGCGTCAGACAGCATATTGAACCTGATTACATAGAAGCCCACAAAGCCATTCAAACACAGCTTCATGAGGGTTTGCACTGTTTTACTCCTTATCGCTTGCTACAATAATTCCACTATTTTTTATGATATTTATTAGTATATCATATTTGCACGAAAAATGTGCTATACTGTATTTTTGGAAACCAACAGGGGGGCAAAGTACATGAAACTTACGCATAAACATACGCTGGCGGCAAGCTATCTGGGGTACATCACGCAGGCTGTCGTGAACAATCTCACGCCGCTGCTGTTCGTCGTATTTGAGACGTCTCTGGGCATCTCCATTGGCCGCATCAGCCTGCTCATTACCGTGAATTTCGGCGTGCAGATGCTGGTGGATCTTTTATCCGCAAAATGGATCAATGTCATCGGAACGCGGCGGGCCATCGTTGCCGCCCACGCCTTTGCCGCTGCCGGGCTTGTGGCGCTGGGCGTTCTGCCGTACCGAACGGCGGACCCATATGTGGGCGTGCTGTGTGCGGTTTGCCTGTGCGCGGTGGGCGGCGGCATTACCGAGGTGCTCATCAGCCCCATCGTGGAGGCGCTGCCCAGCGAAGACAAGGCCGGCTCGATGAGCCTGCTGCACGCATTTTACTGCTGGGGCCATGTGGGGGTGGTGGTGCTGTCAACCCTGTATTTCGCGTTGGCGGGCACCGGACGCTGGGCGCTGCTGCCTGTGCTGTGGGCCGTGCTGCCGCTGTGCAACATGGTGCTGTTCGCGCGGGTGCCGCTGTGCACGCTGGCGGGCGACGAGCACCACACGCCGCTGCGCGCACTGCTGAAAAGCAAAATGATCTGGCTGTTCCTTTTGATGATGGTATGTGCGGGCGCGTCCGAGCAGGGGATGTCCCAGTGGGCGTCCCTGTTTGCCGAAACGGGCCTGAAGGTGCCCAAAGCGATGGGCGACCTGCTGGGCCCCTGTGCGTTTGCGGTGATGATGGGCCTGTCCCGTACGCTGTACGGCATATGGGGCGCGCGCATCAGCCTGAAACGCTGTATGGCGGCCAGCTGCCTTTTGTGCGTGGCCGGCTATGCTGCGGCAGTGTTCGCACCCTGGCCGCTGCTCTCGCTGGCGGGCTGCGCGCTGTGCGGTTTTTCGGTGGGCATTCTGTGGCCGGGCACATTCAGCCTTTCCATGGTACACTGTCCGGAGGGAGGCACGGCCATGTTTGCGTTGTTCGCCCTGGCGGGCGACGTGGGATGCGCGCTGGGCCCGGGCGTTGTAGGCGCGGTGTCCGGCATGGCGGGCGGCGCGCTGAAAGCGGGGCTGCTGGCCGCGTGTGCGTTCCCGGTGCTGCTGCTGCTGGCGGTGTCCCGGCTGCGCCGCCGCCCGAAGGGGGAACAGTAAGATGGCAAGAAGCGAAAAAGCTGTCGTCACCGTACTGTGCATGGTACATGACGGGACGCGCCTGCTGCTGCAAAACAGGGTGAAAGCCGACTGGCGAGGCTATACGCTTCCCGGCGGCCATGTGGAAAAGGGCGAATCCTTTGTGCAGGCGGTGACGCGGGAGATGCGTGAGGAGACCGGCCTCACCGTGCATGCGCCGCGCCTGTGCGGGATTAAGCAGTTCCAGACGGACGCGGACGAGCGGTATATCGTTCTGCTGTTCAAAACAGGCCGTTTTTCCGGCACGCTGCGTTCATCGGAGGAGGGCGAGATGGTGTGGGTGGAGCGGGACGCGCTGGACGCTTATCCGTTGGTAGAGGATTTCCGGGAGCTTCTTTCGGTGTTCGACCGCGACGATCTGACGGAATTCCAGTACGAGCGCGCGCCCGGCACGCCCGCAGACTGGCGCGTACGCCTGTATTGAACGCGGGATGTCAGCCTTTGTCCGGCTCGTTGAGACGCACCATATGGATGTGGTCCTCCCACACGCCGTTGATGCGCAGGTAGCGGCGCGCCAGCCCTTCGGGGCGGTAGCCGCATTTTTCCAGCACCCGCAGGGAAGCTGTGTTGCGGGGCATCACATTCGCCTCCACCCG